>WPCI01106684.1_pt1 | contig 11315 bp, 17 predicted proteins | sample 5399871 | NCBI WGS metagenome assembly WPCI01 (sample SAMN12869469, study PRJNA574797) | sludge metagenome | isolation source: wastewater treatment of pH7 | place: China:Beijing | collected 2019-05-20
CATAATTCAACATTTACAAATAGAGCTTCTTTTGATTTTGTAATAATTTCTAACAATTCAATTTCTGAAAATGTTACTATAATTGATAAGATAGTTTTTGATAAAACAATAATTTTACAAGGAGAATTAACGAATGAGTAAAGCATTACCTTTGGATTTGTTGATAGATATTACTTCAACGGGCGTAAGAGATACTTTTACACTTGGTAAACTACCAACAATATTGATTGAAAAAGCAAATACAAGTTTACCAAACTTAGAGTTTACGGAAGTTTTAAGAGGTATTCCTGACGGTGCTGGAATTGCTAAATCATTATTTGGATTTACAAGCAATGTAGGAAAATTTGCAGATATATATTTTGGTGTGACTGCAAAAGGTGCTTCAAAAGCTGATAGACTTTGGGTTTATAACTGGGCTGAAAATGGTCAAGCTGAAGCTATAAAAGGTGCAAGAGTGGACACTACTGTTTTTGCTTTAAATGGAGCTTTTGGAATAGATATTAACGGAACGGTTGAAAGTTTTACAGTTGATTTAACTGGTTCTTTATCTTTTGCAGAGGTAGCAAGTAGAATTCAAACAGAAATAAATGAGAGCATAATACCAGCTTTAGAAACTGCAACTTTTACATATAGTACTACAACGGGCGGATTTGTTTTAAGCTTAGGTGTGATTGATGAGTTTAATGTAAAATTTGTATCACCTACAACTGGAACAGATATTCACAACAAATTAGGAATGACTACTTTAGAAGGCTCTTTATTTATTCCATATATAACTGCTAAAACTTTTGATGAAGCTTTAAGTGCTATTGGTGGTTATAATGGTAGTTTCTATGCAATAACTCCAAACTTTCAACTAACAATAGATGAAAATGTTGATGAATTAAAATCTTTTGGACAATTTATCAATAATAGTAATGATAGATTTATGGGCGTTTACTCTTGGGTAAATAAATCTCTATTGGTTATGGGAAGTAATGCAACTGAAAAATATGAAGGCTATAATGGATTATTGATTGATTGTCAATTAAACGATTTTCAGGGTGCTTTTATTTGTGGTTTAATTGCTTCAATAAATTTATCTTTAGTGGCTGGAAATGAAAACTTAGCATTTCAAGATAATACAATTTTCCAAACAAGTGCTTTAGTTGATACACAACAATATCAAGCTTTAGAACAAAACAAAGCAAATGCACCATCTAAGTTTGGAATACTTGGTCAAGATGATACTATATATCAATCTGGAGCTATTTTAGGGAATAAAACATCAACTGCAAATGTGTATTTATGTAACTCTTATTTAAAATTTGCATTACAAATAGCTTTATATAATATGTTTAAATCTCAAAAGCTAATTAGCTTAAGAGGTAAGGCTGGATTTGGAATTATATCTTCTTATATGAGTGAAGTGTTTGAGAATGCTGTTGCAAGTAATATCATCGTAAAAGGTGCTGAATTAACTACAACTGAAAGAAACTCTGTTATAACAAATTTCCCTAACAATGCAGAAGAAGCGATTAATGCAATTCAAAAATATGGATATTTCTATCAAGTAAATAGAATTGATACAGTAACAAAAGAAATGTTTATTACACAAGCCTATATGGCAAACACGCCTGTAAGCAAAATCATAATCAACAATTATATTTTAGGAGCGTAAGATGGGTATTTTAAGTACAAATAATGGAAGAATAACAGTTAAGTTTGATGGGTTAGGAGCTATCGAGATAGATAACTTCGACCCTGAAAGTGATATGTGGACTGTTAATGATAGACAAACAAGTGACGCTGAAATCACACCAGATGGAATTGTAAACTATTGGGCAATTAATGCACTAATTGAGTGTACATTAACTTTAAGTGGTGCAAGTAAAGCATCTACTCAATTAAGAGCAATACTAGATGCACAAATGAGAAGAGGAACAACTGATTCAGATTTGAAAAAAGTTACAGTTGTTGTTGAAGTTGGTGGGAAAAGAACTACTTACAGTGAGGGTGTTATGACTTCAGGAAAAGCTGGAGACCATTTAGGAAATCAAAAGCTACAAAATCAACCATTTAATTTTAAATTTGGAGATGTGAAATAATGGTATATAGAAACTATAAAATAGATAAATATGAGTTTAGATTTTCAATCATTTCAGTTGTGGAATTAGAAGAGTTATTTCCAGTTTTTGCAAGTGCTGGAAACGGAAATGAAAGTCTAGCTTTAAAAGAAATGGGAAGCTTACTATGGAAGCATTTAGAAATGAAAACAGATAGCGACTTTGAAAAGGTAACTAATCCTGAATATTTAGATTTAATTCTAAATGAAGATAAATGGGTTTATTTAGCTATTTTAGAGGAGTTCAATATGATGGTGAAGGGTTTTTTGGACGGTTGGAGAACTTACCGAGAGCAAAAAAACAAGGTAGCCAAACTCAAATAAGCTATCCTTTTGGTAGCTTAACGGTTGGATTAGTAAACTTTGGCGTTGGAACTTGGAGAGAGGTATCTGATATGGATATTGAAGATGCAATTAACACTTTTTGCATAATGTACATAAACCGATATAATGAAAATTTAGCTTATGAAAGTAATAAAAAATGAAAGAATATTTAGAAGAATTTTTAATAGCTTTTGGTTTTGACGATAAGCCTTTAAAAGAAGGTGTAAAGAGAGCCGATAAGCTATTTGAAGGATTATCAAAAACAATTACTAGTTTATTTGCTAGTTTCACTGCTATTAAAATATTTAACGCTATGACTTTTGATTTTGCAAATCTCAATGTGGAGTTAGGAAAAAGCACATCATTATTAGGATTAAATGTTGAAGAGGTATCCGCCTTGGGTGGAGCTTTGGAAAGATTTGGAGGTAATACTGATAGTGCTATAACTTCAATAAAAAGTTTAAGCGGACACTTAGAACAAGCTAAAAGAGGTCAAGGTGCTTTAATTGAAGTTAGTAGAAAATATGGTTTAAAAGTTAATCCTTTTGCAAGTGCTACTGATACCTTAAGATCTCTTGGTGGTCAAATGGGTAGATTTACTCATCAACAAAGATTAGCAATATCACAACAATTAGGATTAGATGAAAGCTTAACAAGAGCTTTTGCAGATGGCGGAAAAGAGTTAGATAAATATATCCAAAAACAAAAAGAGTTAGGAACTACTACTCAAGAAGATATAGACTTATCGAATAAGTTTTCAAACGCTCAATTAGATTTAAAAGATGTATTTAATGCCTTAACTAGAGATTTTGCAAGGGTGATTTTACCAGCATTTACTAAGTTGATAGAGTTATTCAGTTCGTTTATTGAATGGGTAAGAAAACATAAGCAATTAGTGGTTATTTTCTTTTCAGCAGTACTTATAGCTATGACCCCTATTTTGATAATGTTAGGAAAAATAGCAATAGCTAGTTTAATCGCTTTTGCACCTATGTTAAAAGCCGTTGCAGTTATTGCAGGAATATCTTTAATAGCAGAAGATATATACGGCTATTTTATGGGTTGGGATAGTGTAACAGGCGATTTAGTTAAAAAGTTTCCAGTTATAGGGACTATCTTAGAATATATAAGACCGATTGTTGTAGGTATTGCCGATACTTTTGGAGCGATTGTTGATTGGTTAAAAGACCCTACTTTTGAAAATTTTGGGAAAATATTTGATAATGTTTTAAATATAGTTAAAGAAATTATTATAGCAATATCAGTTGGCATATATGATGCAATAGGTGCGATTGGAATGGCAATAGTCGAGCTAGGTAAAAGCATTATTGAATGGTTTACAAAACCAATAGATGGAGCGGTTGAAAGCTTAAAAGGGATATTCAATAGTGCTAAGAACTTTTTGGGATTTGGTGAAAATTCAACACAACCACCCCAAGCTCCAGCAGTTCCATATCAGTCAAGTACAATGAACAATCAAAATAATAACTATAATGTAAACAATAACTTTAATCAAAATATTAGCACAGCAACACCTACTCAATTTGCTAATCAAACAAATGCACAAATCATTAGTAGTGTATATAATGTTAGACAACAGAATGGAGCTTTATAATGTTTAGTATGCCTTTTGAAGCAAATTCAACTCCTACTACTAAAGTGATGAATTTTAAAGGAATAGAAGAGTTGAATTGCACTATCTATGAAGTGACTGAAAGTCAAGATTATGGACTTCCTGAATTCCCACTTGATAACAGCACTTTTATAGGTGATACGATTTATGATATGCCTAAAAAAATTGATGTTAGAGTTTTAGTAAATGAAGGTGATATATCTACTTTTTTGGCTTCAATAAAAGAAACTCAATTCTCAAATGATAGGTTTACTGTTACAAGTGTAGCAGGTGAAGTGTTTAAAAATCTAAAGATACAAAACTACTCTAAAACTGTATCATCTAATATGATTGGCAAGACTTTTTATTTAATCTCTTTAAAAGAAGTGCCTTTAGTTAAAGCTTTAGTTGAAACTTATCAAACTTCAAAAAATGCTGGATATTCTAACAATAAAAATGTAGGCTCAAAAGATGGTCAAGAGACAAAAAAAACTGCATTAAAAGGAGTTTTTTCGTGATAGATATAGATTTAGATAAATTAAAAAGCTTAATTGAAATCCCTTTAGATAAAGAGCCAAACTATACTTTTGATATATTTTTAGGTGAAAAAAGTTATCAAATTCAAGTTAGAACTTTTGTAGATAGCAGTACTAGATTATCAATATTTAGTGAAAATGAAATAATAGTAAATTTAGCACCCATAAATATTTATCAAACAAATTTAGATTTTTTCTCTAAAAATAGTGATGTTGTATTTTTCTTTTTAAGAAATCCTGAAATTGCTGGAGAGCCTACTTTTTTAAATTTTGGTGACAATGATTTAAGGTTATTCTATGGAAATATTTAAAAGAAGTTTTAGACTAAAAATTCAAATAGGAAGTAATCTAAAAGTATATCAAGAGTTAGGCTTTACAGATAAATCACTTAAAATAGAGTTTGATATTACTATGGGTGTTGCTGGTTCTATGGCAAATGGAAATATTACAGTTTTTGGTTTAACAGATGAAGATATGGAATATCTATGCAGTTGCTATGACCCGTCAAGAGGTATATTTAAAAGAAACTTTGTAAGTCTTGAAGTTGGTTACATTGATAAGTTAGGATTAGTTTTAAAAGGGAATATTTTAGAAATAGACCCCAACTTTAACACATTAGGAAACTCAATCAATCTAAAAGTTATGGCTGGAGTTGGGAATAATTTATCAAACAATAATATAAGTACAAGCTTAGCTAATAAAGTGGACTTTAAAACAATTTGCAATGACTGTGCTAAAAACAATAGAATGACTTTAAAGTTTGATAGTAAAATCCCAAAAAGATTTATAAATGATTATAGCTTCAATGGTACTCCATTTCAACAAATAGAAAACATAAGAAAATATTATGATGATGTAGATATTTTTGTTGATGGATTAAAAGATGTTTTAAATGTGTTAAAAAAAGAGGGTGGTGAAGTTATCAATAAAAACGAGTTAAGCAATAAAACAGGACTGGTAGGGAAACCAAAACCAACCAATCAAGGCTTACAAGTTATCAGTTTGTTAAATACAAACTTCTACGCTGGTGGTCAAATTGTTTTAAAGAATGAGAAATTAAAATCTTTTGATGGGAAATATCGTATTTGGGAAATTAAACACATTGGTAGCAACTATTCGGACAACTGGATAAGTCAATTAATTTTACAAAAAACTAGGTAAAATAATCATATGACAACAGAATATAAACAACTTGATCCCGTTGCTAATAAAGATGATATAGGCGTAGCAATAAATCTATTAATTCAAGATAATATAAAAAAAGTAAACACTTCTTTTATTGCTGAAATAGTATCAATAAACGGGAATAAAGTGTCTATTAAGAAAAAGATAAAAGATAAAGCAAATGATAAAGATACTATATATAATAATTGTATGATTGGCTTTTTGCAGACGGGGTTTTGGTATGAGCATCTTAAACTAAAAGTTGGTGATGATGGAATTGCTTTTGTTATGCAAGATGATGTAAGCATCTATAAATCGACTGGAAAAGGTGGGGTCAATCCAAGTGGTAGAATACAAGATAAAAATGATAGTGTATTTATACCTTTAAGTTTGTTTGAAACCTTACCAAATAATGATATTAACTATTTATTAAAAAGCTTAGATGGAAAATGTAAGTTAGAGTTCACAAATGATAATATTGGAATTTTACAAGCTGATTTAATTACTTTAAAAAGTGAAAATACTACTTTAAAAACTAAATTAATAGAACTAGCAAACTTTTTAGATAGTGCAATGATTGTACAAAGTCCATCTGGAATACAACCCTTTGACGGAAATACAAAAGCGAATTTTAGTAGTTGGAAAACTAGCTTAAACGATTTATTTAAGGATTAAACAATGGATAATATTTTTTTAATTTTAATTTTATTGCAAATAAAGCATTTTGTTTGCGACTACCCTTTGCAAAATAATTTTATGCTAAAAAAAGCAAATAAAGAAAAATGGGTTTTGCCTTTAATTACTCATAGCTTTATTCACTCGATAGGTACTTTTATAATTTTTGTATATTTTGATTTAAAGTTTGCAATTATTTTTGCTATTTTTGATTTGATTTTACATTTTATAGTGGATAGAGTTAAAGCAAGTCCTAATATTGGTAATAGATGGGGAATAGATAAGCCTTATTTTTGGTGGGCTTTAGGATTAGACCAAATGGCTCATCATTTAATAAACCTTTTATTTGTGTATATTTATATAAGGGGTATATAATGCAAACTTTTAAAATAGATGAGTTTAACAATTTAATAGTAACAGGAAATCTTGCTACTTTAAACAATGAAGATGCAACAAAGCAAGATTTAAAAACACTTTTAAGAATGTTTAATACTGAATATCCTTTTGATACAAGAGAGGGAGTGCCTTATTATAACTTGTCTATCAGAAACAACAAAGAACTAATTAAAGCAAATATAGTTGATAGGGTTATGCAAGATACAAGAGTAAAAGCAGTTAAAAGGATAGATGTTGTTTTTTCAAATAGACGAATGAATATATCTTTAGATGTAATATTAAAAAATGGAGTTACTATAAATGTTTAGAATAGATGAAGCAATAGCAAATGGAGACAATCTATACAAGTGGAACGAAGAGATTCAAAGAATGGAATTTGCATATAAAGATGATATTTTAGCTGAATATAACGCTTTATTTGCTCGATTATTTCCAGATATAAACCTTGATCCTTCAACTCCACAAGGTCAAATTATAACAGCAAATGTGCAGCAAGATTTAGCAACAGTTTCATTTTGTGAAAATGTAATTAATTCTTTTTTCCTTGGTGGAACTGGACAAAACTTAGACTTATGGGCGTGGAATGTTTTTAGAGTAGTTAGAAAAAAAGGAATTCCATCACTTGTAAATGTAACAATTACAGGAGTGCCAAATACAGATATTCCAGTTGATTTTTTAGTTACAGATGGAATATATGAATACAAAATCAAAGAAGCTACAAAGATTGGTTTAAATGGTACTATTTCAGCACCTTTTGAGTGTACGGAAGTAAACACTTATATAGCACCATCAAATACAATAAATCTTTTTACTACTGTTATAGATGGGGTCGAAACTATCAATAACCCTAATCAAGGAATTCCTGCAATTCTAGAAGAAACCGACTCACAACTATTTCAAAGATGTTTATATTTTGGAGCAACTGCTACAAATTCAAGCTTTAGAAGTATTATGTCAAATGTGGCACAAGTTCAAGGCGTATCAAAAATAACTGGTGCTGAAAACTTTACAGATAATACAATCAATTTCAAAGGATTAGATTTATTAAGGCACTCTATTTCTATTTGTGTATTAGGTGCAAGCGATTTAGATATTGCAAATGCTATAAGAAATAGTAGGGCAACTGGTTGCAATATGAACGGTACAACGGAGGTTGATATTGTAGAAGATGGAGCAACTTATATTTATAAATTTTACAGACCAATAGAAGTAGAGCTTAAGGTAAAAGTAGAAGTTGGAATTGATATAAATTCACCTACAAACTGGGAAACTATTGTTAAAGATAATGTGGTTGCTTTTATAGATGGTTTAAATATAGCCGATTTAGTAACACAACCAAACTTATCAAAACATTTATATAGAAATGTTACAGGATTTGATATAGTTGATGTTAAAATGTCAAAACTAAGTGAAGCATTAGGATATGATAGTATCGCTTTAAATCTCAATGAAATGGTAGTGATAGATAGATTAAATATTGAAGTGGTGCAAGTATGAAGCTAGAATTACAAGACTTATATCAAGTTGCACCCGATGAAATACAAGCTCAATATCGAGATGGGAATATTAAGGAACTCATACAAGGCATAACAGATATTAAAAATAAGTATATTAAAAAAGCCTTTGAGAGTCTTAAAAACGATAACCTATTAATAACAACAGCCAAACAAGATGGACTGGATATGTGGGGTCGATTAATTCATTTTTATAGACACATACCGACCGACCCGTCTAATGATAGCGGAATACAATATTTTAACTTCAATGATAAAAATTTTAGAAGATTACAATTTCTTAATCCTAATCAACCAAACTATGGACGATTAACAGATGATGTATTTAGAAGAATGATTGTTTTAATTTATCAAGGTATGTTTATAAACAATACAATCCCGAATTTAAACACTTTTGTAAATCAGTTTTTTAGTGAGTTTGATAAAATCGTTGTTAGAGATACACTTGATATGTCCTTTGTAGTTTATGTTTTTAAAGGTAATAATCCTATGCCAGTTTGGTTAAAATGGATATTACAAAACTATGACATATTGCCACGCCCTGCGGGTGTGGGTAGTTCTTATGTTGAAGCAGCTAAATATAAAAGATTTGGTTTTGCACCTGATGGCACAACAGACGAATGGTACTCTAAAAATATAGGAAACTTTGGGACATCAAATTTCGGACAAATAGGAGAATAATATGGATATGCAAAATTATACAACACCTTTTGCTAATACTGGAAATAGAGAAGAGTTTAGCATAGATACCGACCCTAGTGGAAAAGTGTCTTTAGAAAAAGGTTGGACGGAACTTTATCAACTAAGACCCGAAGAGGGCGGATTATTTATCTTAAGAAAAGTATTTAATCAAATGATGAAATTGGTATCAACAGATACTGTAACTTGGAAAACTCAAACATTTCCTAATTGGATAGATGATAAAGGCGATGGACTTCCTTATTCATATCCTAAAAATGCTTTAGTTAAATATACTAATGGGAATATATATGTGTCTTTAGCTAATAATAATACACAAATCCCGACGGGTGCAAACTGGAAATTATTTGATATCACATCGCTTGTTAATAAGGATTATGTTGATAATTTCTTTGCTTTAAAAACAATAGCATCAGGAACAGCTACATTTAATGCAACTACAAATAATATAAATTTAACTGGTATTGGTATTGGAGTAGAAATTGGAGATGTTATCCAAATAAGTGGAGCAGAAGACGCTAAAAATAATAGTGAGTTTACTATTGAAGTAATTACTAATAATAACAACATTATAGTTAATCAAGCTCACGCAAACAAAGGTACAAGTAAAAATGTAGCTAATAGAAGCGGAGATACTGGCGTAACTGTTAAGTTGTTGGCTAAGTGGTATAACGCAAGTGATGATTTAGGTAGAAATTGGGTTGATATGACAAGTAGTAGAGCTCAAAATACTGCATACCCTAAACCCATAAACAGGGCATTAAGTATAGCAATTGAAGTACGAAACCCTGGTTCATCAAATTTTGCAATTAGAGTTTTAAATGGTACTACAAAAGTTCATTTTACAAATATAAATACAAAAGAAAATTCGCCGTATTTTACAACTTGTGCAAATATTACTGGTACAACATATACTGTTGATGGTTTAATTAATGGAAGTATAATAAGTTCTTGGTTAGAACTAAGATAAAAGGAAGCAAAATGAAATACTATATAAACTATACAAAACAAGGTAAAATTTTAGGATTTGCTAAAGGAGATACTGAGTTAAATATTGAAGTATCAAATGCTAAATGGTTTGAAGCTCAAAGTTACAATAAAATCATAGTTGATGGTAGCAATATAACTTTTAAAAAAGTAGATTGGCGAACTACTAAAGAGATAGAAGACTTGAGAGTTCAAAATATCAACTCTTACACTCAATCTTTTATCACAAAAAAATACCCTTTAGAAAAGCAATCAAGTGCTAATCTAGGAATTTACGGCGATGAGTACAAAAACGAAATGATAATCTTCATTTCAAATTGTATCACTCTATCAAATGAAGCTATTACAAATAATACAAGCTTTGAAGATTATAAGGCTATGTTAGATGACGATAATAAGGGTAATATATGAGCATATTAATAGACCAATTAATAAAAGAAGATGAAAATCAAATTGAGATTAATAATAAATGGTATGTAGCAAAACCTTTAAACAAACCGTCTTTTATTCAAAGAGTAAAAGATGCTATTAAAGTGTTATGTGGTTACTCTAGAGCATATCATTATTTTGAAGACGAAGGCTATATGCTAAATGAATGAAGATGTTAAAGCATATTTAATCGTAATAGGAGCGTTTATCGTTTCTATTGTATCGTTTTTAAGCGACTTACTAGATAAAGATATTCCATTCACAGCAAAACATACAATTCACCTTTTAAAAGCTGGTTTTTTTGGAGCTGGTTTGGGGATTGTTGCGTTCTATGGAAGTGATATTTTACTAAGTCACTTTTTGGCAAAAGATATTTTTCTAGGTGAAATGGTACGAGTTGGAATAACATCACTGGTAGCTGGATTAAGTCCATATATTTTTACTATCATAGTAAAAAGAGCTAAAAAAGAGGTGGACAATGTTTAATTATGAAATTGCCTTAGACACTTTGATAATTAGTTTATTCCTAAGTTTAGGATTTGCTATATATCATAAGATGTGGAAGTATTGTTTAGCTGGTTTTATGTTTTTAATTCTAGTAGGATTTATTTTGACACTCCATTTATTTAGTCTAGTTAATTATGAAATTTGGATGTTCACTCACTTTTATACTATATCTATTGGTTGTTTAAGCACTATTGTTTGGACGATGATTTATAAATACAGAAATTATAAAAAAAGGTGCAAAGGGGATTAAGTGAATTACATTTTAGGAATTTTAATTATCTTGATTATTTCACTATTTTTTATCTCAAAACACTTATATGATAAAAACAGTATCTTAATTGAAAATGAAAAACTTATCATAAGTGGCT
>WPCI01454397.1_pt1 | contig 11303 bp, 5 predicted proteins | sample 5399871 | NCBI WGS metagenome assembly WPCI01 (sample SAMN12869469, study PRJNA574797) | sludge metagenome | isolation source: wastewater treatment of pH7 | place: China:Beijing | collected 2019-05-20
AAAAGGGGCTGACATAAATATAACAGATAATAAAGGACGTACTCCTCTTATGATTGCTACATATAAAAATGATGTAAAAACCGCAAAAGCACTTATCGAAGCTGGTGCTGACGTAAATATTCAAGATGATATGAAAAACAATCCCTTTCTATACGCCGGTGCAGAAGGTTACTTGGATATTTTAAAACTAACGATTGATGCCGGCGCAGATCCAACACTTACGAATCGTTACGGCGGAACAGCCCTTATCCCTGCCTCAGAACATGGTTATATTGATGTTATAAAAGAACTCCTCACGCGAACAAATATCGATGTAAACCATGTCAATAATCTCGGGTGGACAGCTTTAATGGAAGCCATCGTACTAAGCAACGGAGATGAAACACAACAACAAGTTATCCGCCTTCTTATTGAGCACGGTGCAGATGTAAACATTCCAGATAATGATGGTGTTACTCCGCTAGAGCATGCTCGTGCTCATTACTTTAAAGAGATAGAGAAGATTTTGTTAGAAGGGAATAAGTAAAAAATCCGAAGTATTTATTACTCCGGATTTTTTTACTATTTATTGATAACAATAGGCACCTGAAACGAAACAACCGTTCCTTTTCCAAGCTCACTTTTTATTTCTAATCCAGTTCCGTATAACCGTTTTAATCTTGCGTCTGTATTCAATAAACCAATTCCTTGTTTTTGATTTGGTTTTTTCACTAATATTTCTTTTACTTTTTCCTCAGTCATTCCTACCCCATCGTCAGCAATTGAAATGTTTATAAATCCATTCTCACTCTCGACTTTTATATGAATGCTCCCACCTACTGCTTTTTTCAATATACCATGGCGCACAGCATTCTCTACTAACGTTTGAATAGAAAACGGTGGTACTAAACATTCTATTTCATCTTCAACTTCCAGTACACTTTGTATCCGCTTTCCAAATCTTTCTTTTTCAATATAAAGATATGACTGAAGTAAATCTAACTCTTGTTGTATAGGAATGCTTTCCGCCAAAACTTCTTCACCAAAACTAGCTCTTAAATATGTTCCAAACTCAATAATTAATTTTTCCATTCTAACAATATCAATTTCACTTAAAGCAGCAATCGTATTTAACGTATTAAAAAGAAAATGTGGTTGAATTTGTGCTTGGAGCCAAGCACCTTCTATTCTTACTCGTTCATGAATAGATTTCCTTAACTCTGTTAACGCATCAATTCTTACTTTTAATTCTAAAGCATCAACAGGTTTTACAATATAATCATTCGCTCCAGAGAGAAACCCTGTATAAATATCTTCAGGCTGAGATCTAGCGGTTAATAATATAATAGGCACTTCTGAAATAGAATACTGCTCACGAATCATTTTCGTTAATTCGTAACCTGACATTTTCGGCATCATAACATCAACTAATATTATATCCCATTCCATATTTAAACGTTCTAAAACTTCTCTTCCTGTCATAACCGTTTCAAGTTCATATTCATCTTGTGGCAATATACTTTTCAATACTTTTAAATTAATAGGATCATCATCAACAGCAAGAATTCTTATTCTATTACTAACTCTATGATTCTTCGTTTCAATTGGATTTAATTCTATTACTTTTTCAATTGTTTCCTTAGAAACAATTGGTACCTCTTCATTTTCAGCCAGCGGTAATGTAAATGTAAACCTCGAACCTTTATGCAAAACAGATGTAACAGAGAGTGTTCCACCATGCATCTCTACTAATTGTTTACAAATACTTAATCCAAGTCCAAATCCACTACTTTCGTCATAAGAACTGTTACCTTGTTCATAAGGAAGAAAGATTCGCTTTTGTGTTTCTTTATCAATTCCGATACCTGTATCTGTCACATGAATAACCGCATAATTATTTCTTTCTTCCACATCAATTGTAATAACGCCTTCATCCGTAAATTTCACTGCATTATGAAGTAAGTTAAATAAAATTTGAATAAGACGGTTTTGATCAGCAAATACAAAAGGGAACCGTTCAGGAACATTAGCTATAATTTGTAATTTCTTTTCTTCACTGATAAACTTTTGCATATCAATTATCATTGTAATAATTGGTTGCAAATCAACTGGCCTCTTATGAATTGCTATCTCTTTTTGTTCCATCCTTGTAACATCTATTAAATCATTTAATAAATATGACATACGTCTTCCAATCGTCATTAATAATTTCAAATGTTGTTTATTGTTTTCTTTTATTGATTTTTCTTCATCTATAACACTTTGGGCAATATTAATCATCCCATGTAACGGATTTCTAAGTTCGTGTGCTGTATTTGCCAAAAAACGATCTTTACGCGAATGTTCCTCTTTTAATTTTCTAATTAGTTTAATATTCTCATCACTTGTATGAAAAAAACGAATAAACCAAAAAGTAGAAAATGTAATAAACGCAATAATTAAATCTACAGGATAAAAATTCGGATCAAATTTAAATATTAAATCTGTAGGATCATAATCCAATTTGAACGTTACTATAATATATTCAAGCAAAAAAACAATATTATTTTTTAAGCTTGCCCATAAAACACTTGATGTTACACTAATGACAGCAAAAAATAGAAACAAAGAACTTTGTTTCCCACTTTTTATCGTTTGAAAAATAATACCAGCTATAGTTAAAAAAGGAGTAATTAATGCGAAAAACAATAAAATAGACCACTTACGAATAATTATGTATGGAGCTAGGAAAATAAAAATTAAATATATCCCACAGAAAGCTATTACAATATAAGCTATTCTAATATTGTATTTTACACCGAAAAGAGATCGTATAAACAGCAAAAAAAACATCGCTAATCCTGCATAAGAAATATAAGCAACTTTTATATACGTTTCAAAACTTATATCTACCCAATTGAAAATAACCCTATCATCGCTAATTAAAACTGAAATTCCAGCTAAAAAGCTAGCAATCGCAAAATATATACTTTCCAATTTCTTTGGTCTTATTAAAAAGAGTATACATGCATAAATACTATGTAAGAACATAACTACAGCAACCACAATTTGCAAATAAATTATATTTAAATGATCAGCTAAAATAGCTTCTTGCGTTCCAAAGCGTATCCCTTTCACAATCCCACCGTTAGTAGCTTCGTAAGAGTTGTTTTCAACTGCTATAAGAAGTTGAATCACCCCTTCCTTATCAGGTTCTATCATCATAACCGTCGGAAACAAGCTAGACCTATCCATTTTTTTTACTTTAGATACATTTCCTCTTGCTTCAATTAATTTTCCATTCACATAAAGAGAAAAACTACTATTAATATCTCGAACCTTCAAAGCATATTTTCCTTTAGGATTACTCACATGGATTGATAATGCATACGTACCACGTTCTTTATAACCATCAATTTTCGAAACTTTTCCAGACCATTTACTAGGAACCTCAATCCATCCTTTTTTTTCAATAGATTTATTTTTCATTCGGTCTGGATTTAACAAAACATTTGGATAAAAACTCCATTCCCCATTTAATATAACAATATTCTTTTCATCAAATTTAAAATTTACTAAATTTAAATTCCCACTTTGAACAAATGGTTGATGAATATAAAAAGAATTTTTAAACCATATAAGGCGAAAACTAGTGATAAAAACAATAAATAAAAATACAATGTATAACATTTTTCTTTTAGACATATTGGAAACCTCTTTTATAGTAAATAAGTATTGATTTATTATTGTAAACTGTTTCTACCGTGCAAATTCACTACTTATCTCCTACATTTATTCAATTATTTTCTCATAAAACCTCCTTACTACTTTTTCTCCACCTTCTATAAATAAAGATTAATATAATAACTACAATGATTAATATGCCTATCATTTGTTTTCCTATTAAAGGTGATGTAGACTTATTTATAATTTTTTTATCTTTTAATTCGAAAGGTACTCTTTCTCCTCTAACTAGCAATCTATGTGTATTCACTCCATACGGTGTACATGTAACTAACGTAACGTAATCTTTATCTTTTACAACCAATAGATCATTAATCTCATTCGGCAGTACAACCTTTATTTGATCAACCTTATAAGCAAGCACCTTATTTAACGAATGGATATAAAAAGTATCCCCTTGCTTCACTTGATCTAAATCTGTAAATAATAAAGCAGAAGGTAAACCACGATGTCCCGTTAAAATAGCGTGCGTACTTTGGCCCCCTACTGGTAAAGATGAAGCATTAATATGACCCACTCCACGGCTTAAAACACTTTCAGATGTACCAGCATAAATGGGAAGCTTAACACCAATATTAGGAATTTCAATATACCCCATGCTTTCGCCTACATTTAAAATATCTGCGTACGAATGTTCACTTTCTTCGCTTCCTTTTTTATTAAACGGATCGGAAAATGATTGTGAAGTCGTCTGAACATTTTTATTATGTTCATTCGCTTCTTTCTCTCTTCGTTCAATTTCTTTTTGCTGAAGTTCTTTCACTTTTTTATCATACGAACTAACTGCCGAATAATGTGCCCTCGTCGCTAGCCAATTACTTACTGTCGGATACAAGAAAACACAAAGTCCCAATAAAAAAATGATGCCAAATATAATATTTCGTTTCATCATATCCTCCTCTAAAAAATACTAATGGCGAAAAAAGAGGAAAGGAATCCTCCTCTCCTCTTTTTATATTTACTTACTATCCACTATCTTTTAATTATTTCCTGCTTTTTTTCTAAAGAACACAAATGCCGCTGCTAGCATTAATACAAGACCAATTACAGTAAAGATCATTGTTCCGATGCCACCCGTTGCAGGTAAAATCCATCCACTCTTATTATTCTCTACAGTAAGTGTAATTGCTTTATGATTCGCATCAATTGTTATATAAATCGGCTCTCTTAATAGTTGATAGGATCCTGTTGTCCCATCTTCTTTTTCATAAGTTGGAGCTTTTGTCTCCACAATTTGATACTCACCATACGGTATTTTATTCCATGTAATTACACCATTTTTATCAGATGTGTCTACTACTTTCTTACCATCAATTTCGACTGGATTCCCTTTTTTATCTCGCAGTTCGAATTCCGCACCTTCTAATTTCTTCCCATCTTTCCCATCGACTTTCGTTAATGTAATGCTACCTGTTGTCGGTGTAACGATAACAGGTTTTGTTTCTTTTTCTTTTGTTACATCATCTTTATTTTTAAACTCAATTTTTGCTGTATTTGGAATTTCTGTACCTGTTTCTACCCCATCTCTAATCTGCGCTTTAATTTGCAAGTGGAGTTCTTTTTTACCGTTTAATTTAGAGAAGTCTTTTACAGCAGCTGTTACCTTTTGCCCTTCTACAGCTACTTCTACAACACTTTCATCTACTACTACACCATCAATTTTCACAACTGGTTTCCCTTGAATTTCTAATCGGCTATCTAATACATCTGTTACGATATAAGATTTATAATCCTTAATATCTTCCGGAATTAATGTTTTAATGTCATAGTTGTAATCTGTTTTCGTATTAATTGGTAAACTCTCTAAATCTCCATTAATCTTCTTATCAATTATTGGTTCTTCATAGTTCTTCACTACAACTTTAACAATTTCACCAGAAGTAAGTGTACCATCTTCACTAATTACACCAGATTCTTTAATGAAGAATTCATACTTTTTCGGATCTAACACATATCCATCTGGTGCTTTCGTTTCTTTAAAGTAATAATGTCCATATGGTAAATTACCAATACGAATTTTACCATGTGCATCTGTTACAAGTCCTTTTTCTAATTCTGTACCATCTGCTTTAAATAAAGAGAATTCCGCGCCTTTAAGTACCTTGTCTTTCACACCTAATTTTGTTAACTCTACTGCGCCACGTTTTGTTTCATTTTTCGGATAAATATGAACATCATATGTTAATACTTTCCCATCTTCACTCGTCATTGGAATATCAACTGTGTATGTTTTTGGATTGATATTTACATGAGGTGGTCCAGAAATTTCTTTTACTTCATAACGACCTATTGGTAAATTATCAAAAAACGCAATTCCTTCTTCCTTCGTTGTAACTCGAATTGGTTGTGCACCTTCTACTGGCTTTACATCTTCTTTTGCAATTTTTCCGTCATTTGAAATTTTTTCAAATGATGCAACTTGTTTAATCTCAAAAGTAACTCCTGCTAAAGGCTTCGCATTTTTAGGAATTTGCACATTAGTAGTGCCATTTCCTTGTACAAGTGGACCATTAAAAGGGGCTTGCTCAAACTTATGAATTGTTAATGTGCCTTTATTTTTCGATTCTGCTTTTGTTAACATACTTGGTAATGAAGAAAACATAAGTATAGCAATTAAAAATATACTTAAAAACTTTTTCATTTTTCAATTCTCCTCTTTCGATTCTATTATTTTACTATTCTAGTTATTGCTATTTTGTTTGTGAAAAAATACAAGCAGTATTACAAGCATTAAAAATGCACCAATTAAATAAAATACATTTGTCCCTACTCCGCCGGTATTCGGAATTTCCCATTCACTTTTTCGATTTTCGACTTTTATCTTTTGCGTTGGTGTTGATGCCGTTACCTCTACCTCAATTGGATCACGTAACAACATATAACCATCCGGTGCTTTTACTTCTTTAATCGTATATTTACCAAACGCTAATTCCCCTAAAGTCGCCTTACCACTTTCATCTGTCGTTAGCTTACCTATTTCTTTTCCTTCTTGATTGAAAACGAGAAACTCAGCATGTTGTAGCTTTACATTTTCATCTTCCGCATCCACTTTCTCAATTTCAATTTTCCCGATTGATGGTGGAATAATAACTACTTCATTTGAACTTGTTGGCTTATTATCAAAAACAAGTTCTGCTATATTTGGTATACCGCCTTTTGCAATATACTTAACTAGCACTTCTGCCGATGTACCTTCTACTATTTTGCTCTTAATATGCATCGTGTACTTTAACCCGGCTAAATATGAATATGAACCATCTTTCTTTTCTAAATCAATCGTTACTTTTTTTGTTTGTTCATCAATTTTAGGTGTTATTTTAACTTCCTCACCTTTTTCATTCATAAGTTTCACATCTAAAACTTCTAAAATATCCTCTAAATCATCTTGAAGAGTAACTTTCTCCAATTTTGTTGTATCATTACCAAATTGATACTCCACGTTCCACGTAAACTCTTCATTTTGCGCTTGCAATACGGCCTTTTCCACTTCTTTCTCATTTTGAGTAGAGACGGTTTTTATTACTTTCGGTTTTTCTTTCGGAGGAATAACATACACTTCATTAGATTTTACTGACTTATTATTTATAACTAATTCTGCTGTATTGGGAATTCCACCATTTACTATATATCGTGCCAATTCCGATTGCTTTACACCATCAGCGATTTTAGATGTAATGTGCATCGTATATACTTCATCTGTTAAATACTCATAACTTCCTTCTTTTTTCGGTACTTCAATCACTACTTGTTTCTTAATAGCATCAATTTTAGGTTTTACATTGACCGCTTCACCTTTTTTATTTACAACTTTTACATCTACAATTGCTAAAATATCTTCTAAATCATCTTGCAACACGATAGAGTCGTATCCACTTGGTGCACTTCCAAATTCATATCGCACATTCCAACTAAATTTTTCTTTTACATTAGATAAAGTAGCCTTCTCTACGTTCTTTTCATCATCATCCGATACAGTTTTGTGTAGTTTTGGCTCTTCAATCGGTGGCTTCACAACAACCTTATTAGAAATTAATGGATTGTTATCTAAAATAAGCTTTGCGCTATTTGGAACTCCACCTTTGTCTAAGTAGCTTTTGATTACGTCAATATTTGTACCAGTCTTTATCCTCGCTTTAACCTTCAAATGATATTTTCCACCAGCTAAATATGCGTACGAATCATTTTGTTTCGGCAACTTATACGTTACAATTGCTTTCTCTTTGTCTATAACTGGCGTTACATTGACCACTTCACCTTTTTCATTCACTACATTCGTATCTAAGATTTCTAGAATATCCTCTAAGTCATCTTGTATAGCAATTTCTTGTTTTGCCTCTACATCGAATCCAAAATTGTAATTTACATCGTATACAAATTCTTCATGTAATGAATTTAGTAATGCTTCATCTAACATTTTTTGATCTGAATCTGAAACTTTTTTCGTTACAGCAGTTATACACTTTTCAGCGTTTTCACTTGGAGAAGCCTTCGCTACTGGAATATCAATTTTTTGATCTGATGAAATAAAATAACCATTTGCTACGTTAAACTCTTTTGGCTGTGGTTTCGTCTCCTTCACCTTATAAATGACTTTATATGCTCCTTCTGGCTGGCCCTCTAAGTCTAAAACCAATTGATTCTCTTGTAGAACAGGTTTTGCATTCGAGCCTTTTGGTCCAAATACTTTCACATCTTCCACTTTCAAATCATTATTAACATTTAATATCATTTTGTCTTTTTCTTTTTTTGTAACCTTTGTGACCGTTTCAATTAAGTTTTTCGTAAACTCTTCAATATTATTTGCTAACACAAACCATTCCGGATTCGTCGCCATTTTCTTTAATTCTTGTCTCGCATATGGTCCTACTTCTCTTTCATATTTATCATAATATTGTGTAGGAGCTGCAAGTGAATCTTTATCTTCCCAAAAGGCTGTAACCAGTTTATAGCCTGCATTTTTCACTTTTTGAGCTTCACCAGTTACTTCTTTTAAAGCCCCCATATAATCCTGACCGTATTCACTTGATGTATAATATCGATCAACTCTATCTGTGATTTGATTGGTTAGCTTGTAAATATAACCATCTTTCCTAACGTTAGCAACACCATCTGTGATAAGTAAAAAAATCACTTCTCTATTTGAATCTGGTTGCCCTTTTGCTTTTTCATATTCATTTAAAGCAAACTGAAGGCCACTTGCAGTTGGTGTACCACTGTTCGGTTCAATTCTATTAACACCATTTTTCGCAGATGAAAAACTATTACTTAATTGTGCTTGCAAAATCGTTTTAATTCCTGGCCCATTTGCTCCCCAAAGTGTATTCCCTTTACTATCTTTAAATCCTCGATAGTCTTGATAACTCGTGACCATTACACGATCAGTTTGATGATCTAACTGATCAATAATTTTATTTAATGCACTTTTAACACTTCCGATTGTATCTTTAAAACTTCCACTTGCATCTTGCACAATAACAAGGTCCACTTTCTTTTTATTACGTGGCCATTGAAATGATAACTCTCCCTCATGTTCCCTTAAGCACATATTCCCTGTCGACTTAGTAGTTACCTTATGTTCTATCGCTTCTACTGTATTATTAGCAAATGCAACCATCCATGGGCTTACGATTTGAAATAATAGTAGAAGTATTAGCAAAGGTATAACATTCTTCTTCATTCTTTCATCCTTCCATTTAACATAAAATTATATCGCCCTATTTCCTCCTTTTTCGTTGAATTTAATTCCTTGACGCCCACAGTATAAACCTCCGCTCTGAACAAAAACTGAACAAAAAACGAAACCCACATATATTTCTACAAATCCCTATATATTACAAATTATTAAAAGTCACTTATACTAGAATTGATACATAATTACTGTAAATATTTTTAATTTAAAAATATTTACCAAAATAAAAATTGATTTTATCCCGCATTAACGGGCAGTAAGACCCCCCACCTCAAAATTCAGCGGAAGCAAAGAAGTTAGGTGGGGATCAACTACCCGTAAAAGCCCAATTGGTGAAGGCTAATAATCAGTGGAGGATGAACAAAACCCCCACTGATTAAAGTTTCACTTTATATAAAAATTAATTCATAACATGTTCTGAATTAGCATATGAGAGTTAAGTGTAAGAAGGAGGTAACGAATAATGAGAGCAATTATTATTGATGATGAACCATTAATACTCCAAAGACTCGAAAAGATGTTGCGAGAACTTCAAATTTTTCATGATATTGTTTGCTTTCATGACTATGAATCTCTTAATATTTATAGTGAAATTCATACAATTGACGTCGCTTTTCTTGACATCGAAATGCCGGAAAAAAATGGAGTTATGTTAGCAAGAGAACTTCAATTAAAGCATGAGAATATCAAAATAGTCTTCATTACTGGATACGAACGTTATGCAGTTGAGGCATTTGAAATTTACGCATTAGATTACATCATGAAGCCGATTACGAGGGAAAGATTACATAATACAATTGAGCGCCTTATGCAAAATACTACAAATACAAAATCAGCTCTTCCTAAAATAAACACTTCGATACTCAATTGCCTTGGTGAATTACATTATGTAAATCACAAAACAAATAAAAAAGTTCCCGTAGAAAAATGGCGTACAAAAAAAGCGAAAGAATTATTTCTATATTTAGTTCATAATCGAAATAAAACTATTAATAGAGATACTTTAATTGAGTTACTATGGCCCAATATTGATTTAGAACAAGCAAGAGTAAACTTGCATTCAGCTATATACCAAATTCGCCGAACCATCCATTCTTATGAAATGGACATGAATATTACACGAGTAAATGATGGTTATAAACTTGAATTAAAAAACATTCTTATTGATGTTGATATATTTGATCAAGCAGCTACAGTCTTACCAAAAGAAATATGCAATGATACGCTAGGTGAATACATTACATTTCTCTCTTTATATAATGGAGATTATTTTAGTGGTACAGATTATTGGTGGAGTGAAGGAGAAAGGACAAGATTACAAAACTTATATTTTCAGCATGCCTTGTCTCTGTTTCATTTTTATATAAAAAACGAAAGTTATAATGACGCAATTGATATTTGTATACATTTACAATCTATTAATCCCTTTGAAGAAAGTACGTATGAACATTTAATTTCCTTATATGAAAAAACAGGGAATAAAATAGCAAAAAGGAATCAAGAAAAAATACTACATCAATTATTAACTGATAGCGAAATGACTACTATTTAAATTTTGCCTTCCTCCCCCACCCTATGCTACATTTAACCCGTTACATTACTATTAATAGGGTGGGAATACACATGAAAAAACCTAAAATTGGGATGATTGGACTTGGAAGTATTGCACAAAAAGCTTATCTTCCAACACTTACAAAAGAAACAGATTGGAATTTTGTAGGGGCGTTTACACCTAACGCAGAGAAAAGGAAACAAATTTGTCAGCAATACCGCATTCAAGACTTCCATTCTATTGAAACGTTAGCTTCGGAATGCGATGCAATCTTCGTTCATAGTTCAACTGCATCGCATTATGAAATCGTTTCTGAACTTCTGAAAAAAGGAATCGATGTTTACGTAGATAAGCCGCTAG
>WPCI01296532.1_pt1 | contig 11298 bp, 12 predicted proteins | sample 5399871 | NCBI WGS metagenome assembly WPCI01 (sample SAMN12869469, study PRJNA574797) | sludge metagenome | isolation source: wastewater treatment of pH7 | place: China:Beijing | collected 2019-05-20
ATAAAATAAGAGTTTATATTATTTGATAGAAAAACAGAAATGAGGAGGCAGGGAAAATGCCTGAGCAACACACAAAAGGGGATACGAGCACGATTGTGCTAGAAAAAGAAAATGAGCATTTAACGCCCCAAGAATGCGATATTCTTGGCGAAATTGCAAATATATCATTTGGTTCAGCTTCGACTGTATTATCGACAATTTTAAATAGGCAAGTAAGCATTACTGCTCCTCGTATAGAGTTGGTAGATTTATATGATTCAAGAGATGTCGAAGTTCCACATGTTGTATTAAACATTCATTTTACAAAAGGATTAGATATGGAAAACCTTCTTGTTCTTAAGCAAGATGTTGCATTGTCCATTGCTGATTTAATGATGATGGGAACAGGTGAAGTCGAGGACGGAAAAGAACTTGGTGAATTAGAGCTAAGTGCTGTACAAGAAGCGATGAATCAAATGATGGGATTCGCAGCTACATCTATGTCGGAATTCTTCCAAGATACAGTAGATATGTCTCCGCCGACGATTAAAGTTGTAAAGTTATCAGAAGAAATGGAGAAAATCTCTGAAATCGATGGGAATCATACGATTGTTAAAGTATCGTTTGATTTAAAGATAGATAATCTTGTAAACTCTAAACTTGTACAAATTGTTTCAGTTGAGCATGCGAAACAAATGGTAAATAAATTAATGCAATTATCTGGTGGAGTAGAAGAAACAGACGAACCAGCAGAAGTAGTGGAAACTGAGATTGTAGAAGAACAAGTTGAAAAAGAGCATTTAACACAAGAAGAGAAAGATGTACTTGGTGAAATTGCAAATATTTCAATTGGTTCCGCTTCAACAGTATTGTCAACGCTTTTAAATCAGCCAGTTACAATTAGTACACCAAATGTGGAAGCAATCAATGTTCGTCATTATGATGGAGTACCAGTACCATTTGTTATTTTAAATGTCGACTTTGTTGAAGGGCTAAAGAATGAGAATGTATTCGTATTTACGAAAGATGTTGCCTTAACAATGGTAGATTTAATGATGATGGGAACAGGGGAAGTTGATCCGGAAAAAGAGCTTACTGAATTAGAACTGAGCGGTATTAAAGAAATTATGAACCAAATGATGGGTCATGCTGCTACGGCGATGTCAGAAATGTTCCAAGAAAAAATGGACATGACGCCGCCAAATGTTAAATTTGTAACGTTAAAAGAAGAAATGGAGTATTTGGGAGAGTCAATGGAAGTGGACGAACTCGTTCAAATTACGTTCAATCTTGAAATTGGCGATTTGCTTCAATCGAAGATGTATCAAATTTTGCCAATTTCCGAAGCGAAAGAAATGGTAAGGCGACTTCTGTATCCGATGGTGGAAGAAGAAGAGATTGCCACAGAAGAAATTGAAGAAGAAAAAATTGTAGAACCAGTTGTGCAACCTATTGAATTTAAAGAAGTAAAACAAATGGAACCAGTATATATGGACACGTCCATTCTACAAAATGTAGAAATGAACGTGAAATTTGTATTTGGAAGTACAGTGAAAACGATTCAAGATATATTAAGTTTACAAGAAAATGAAGCAGTTGTACTAGATGAGGATATTGATGAACCAATTCGTATTTATGTAAATGATGTATTAGTGGCGTATGGTGAACTTGTAAATGTAGATGGATTTTTTGGAGTAAAAGTGACGAAATCACTATAAGGCATTGAAATAGGAGTTTGAACTAGTAGATGAAAAACGTAAAGTTTTTTCTAATGAGTTGGCTATGCATACATGTATGCTTGTTCGTCCCCTTGCAAAGTCAGGCTGAGGAACAAATTGAGTCAGATCAAAAAATAAATGAAGTGAATGTACAAGAAGAAAATAAGGAATCTCAAGAATCGTCAGAACAAGTGGAAACGAAGCAAGATGAAGAGAAACAAAAAGAAGCAGAGCAACAAGAAGTAGTAAATAAACAATTGAATGAAAGAAAGATAGAAACAGAACAAGGAATTATTACAGTAAATAAGCCGGAGCTTAAAGTTGGCGAAGAAGTGCGAATTGCTGTAGAACCAAATGGGAAAAACATTCAAAGTATGAAAGGTATATTGCAGTTACAAAAAAATGGCGAGCAATATGCGCAAGAAAGAATGTTATCTTTTGAGTATGATGAAGAAACGAAGAGCTGGGTTGCTAACTATAAAGCAGGGGATTTTGATTTGCAAGGTGATTGGAATCTTCAGCTCGTTCAAAGTTACAAAGAGAATGAGAAAGAAGAAATCGTAAAAAATGAAGTGAAAGTCCCGCTCATTCGTATTAAAAATGAAACGCCAGCTATAGATAAAGAATTGCCAAAGTTACAGAAAGTTACTATTGATGAAGTAAAAGAGGACTTAGTTGAACGAAAACAGGGAGATTCTATACATATACGAGTAAAAGCGTCAGATATAGAATCAGTTGTAAAAGAAGTGCGCGTTACATTAAAAGGGAAAGAAAATAAAGAGCTTTCGTTTTTATTAGACTACAACAAGCATGATATGGATTGGGAAAAAGTATTTGAAATAACAGAAGCGTTGCCGGCTGGGCCATACGAATTACTTGTAGAGATAATAGATGCAGCAGGTAATAAACTTGTTGAAGAAAGTGAATATACCATTTCTGTTTTGGCGCCAAAAAACGAAGATGATAAAAAGATAGAAGAGAAAGAGAAAGAGAAAGAGAAAGAAGAGAAATTAGATAATAAACTAGAAAATGAATTAGAAGATAAGAAAGAAAATGAGAAGCAAGAAGATTTGAAAATCAAAAACCCGCTTCTAGAAGAAAAATTGCCGGTTGTTCAAATTCCGAAGCAAGATGAGAAAGTAAATAAGTTTATAAAAGAACCGTTGAAAGAGAAAGAGGAATTTACTTACGTTATAAAAGAGCCGTTCGAAGACAACAAGGAAGTACATAAGGCGAAGGACCAAAAAGAGAAAAGTAACAAACAAGTAGATGTCTCTAAAAAGAAAGAACAAAAAGAAGAAACGAAAGACAAGGAAGAAGAAAAAGGTGAACAGGGAGTACAAGCTTCGGATGTATTTACTATCATGTCAGGTTTGTTCGTACTGTTTTTAGTTTTAAAGAGTAATAAAGAATGGGGCTAATTATTTCATAGTAGTGGAGGCGCTTAAATGGAGATTAAACGTACGACAATTGAAGATAAGACGCTACAACCATTAAAACAGCCTGCAGCTATTTCGGAACATGAAATCCAGAAAGAACGAAAGCGTAGCAATTTAGTGTTTACTGGACAGTCTAAAATTATTTCGAAAAATAATGAAATAGGTATTTTACTTGCAAGTTTAAGTGATGGAAAGATTATGAAGGAAATACTTTCTAAAGAGATGGATACAGTGTTACAACTTTTTAAAAAGTTACATACATTATCTCAAGAAGGAAAGCAATCAGAAAAAGTATTTGAACAAGTAATTAGAAGCCTGCAAGGACTTATTAAGCAGGCGCATATAAAAGAACTTCCTTTGTTAGATGGAACATATGATTTCGCTGAAGTACAACTATCATTTGGTAGAAAAGTACATATTCCTTTACTAGATGTGAGTGCACTTATCTCTAGAGTGGAAAGTGATTCTTCAGAAGGAAATATAAATTTGATGGTAACGGTTATTACTGCTTATATAACGAAATTGGCTAACGAAACAATTTTAATTAGTGTTACAGACCGCATTGCTAAAGATCGGGATGTAAGTGTATGGAGAGCGCTTGCGGAAATGAACATGACACAATTATCACAGGCATTGAAACAAACGATGCAAGAACATAAATGGTCTATGACGCTTCTTTTTCTCTTTGTATGGATTGTCGGTATTATTTTAATTCGAGTTATGTAAAAAGGTCGTCACTCCATTGTGACGACCTCTTTTATATTTTTTCGTAGAAGAATGTATCAAATCGCTGAAGATTGTAACGCTCGGGTGTTAAAATTTGTTCCGTACTACCAACAAATAGTACACCGCCTTTTCGTAAAGAACGACTAAATTTTTCGTAAAGTTTTACTCTTGCTTCTTCTGTGAAATATATCATTACATTGCGACAAATAATCAAATCATAATTTATATCGAATGACTGCATTAAAAGGTCATGTTGTTTAAACGAGACGTTTTGTTTAATGTTTTGATGCAATGAATATAGATCATTCTCTTTTGTGAAATGACGTTCTTTCAAATCAGTAGGTAATTCCTTTAAAGAACGTTCTGTATATTGACCGCGTTTTGCGGTTTCTAAAATATGAAAATCAAGATCTGTTGCTTGAATTTCAAAACGAAATGGAGCTAGATGCTTTGATAAAATTAAAGAGAGTGTATACGGTTCTTCACCAGCAGCGCAAGCGGCACTCCATACCTTTAATTTTCCGCTATTTTGTTCGAGTAATTTTGGTAGTGCTTTCGACTCTAAAGTTTGCCATCGTTCTTTATTTCTAAAAAACTCTGAAACGTTAATTGTAATATAGTCAATAAAATTTAAAAATAAATTTTGATCAGCGCGTAATTTGTTTAAAAAATTAGTGTAGTTTTCGAAGCCTTTTCTCGAAATGAAAGCATCGATTCTACGGCGCATTCTATCTTGTTTATATGAAGCGATGTCCATATTGAATTGTTGTTTAAAACTCGCGATAAAATGATCATAATCTTGTTCAATTATCATATTTACAATGGGCACAATAATGATATTGTGCCTCCCCCTTTACATCATACGAATTTTTTGTTCAAAGCTTTTTTTCATTTGCTTTTCATGTAATCCTGGTAAATCATAAATGACAGCATCAATACCTGCTTCTTTTGCAACATCGACAGGGATGACAGATGTATGTTTGTCCCCATTATAAAAACAGAGAACTAAATCAGTGTCTTCAATAATTTGTTTAACAAAAAACATATAATCTGATCGGTAAATGGAGTCAGAAGGATGATCAAAAGCAACATATTCGGCTCCGTGTTTTTTTAAGTAATCAACGACTTCTTGGAATTCATCTGTAATTGCTTGCAATGGTTGCAGCGTGTAAAGGCATAAATTTTGAGCGAGTCTTTCATTCTCAACGAAAAAACGAAGAACCTCATTTTCAATAGATTTATAACATAATATGTAAATTTTATGTTTGTGAGCATAGTCATTTAAAAATTTTTTAATTTCTTCTTGATCTAATGCTGTTAATTGATTTGAACCACAAAGGAAAATATTCATAGAATTGTGCCACCTCATGCTAAATTGTAACATATCTTTTATAAAAAATAACTGCAAAATATTACTGTTCAGAGTATAATTATAAATAACTGGATTTTACGATTAAGTTTAGGAAGAAATAAAAAAATAAATAGGTGATATATATGCTACGTTCTATCTCGCATAATCCAATTTTATCGCATATACCGCCTGCTACTCAAATGCCGAAAGAAGCAAATGTCAGGACAGGACTTGCATTTTCGGATAATTTGCATGCAGATCCGAAAAAAGATAAATTACTAGAACAAATGGAAGCGTTTGTGGATAATATTGGAGAAATTAAAGAGAAAATTGAAATGGAATTAACGCTTGATAATGTAATGGAATACAAAAATACAGTAAAATCATTTTTGAATTTCTACGTTGATAATGTATTGCAGTATAAAGATGTCATGTCTCGTCACCCACGTTACGGATATTCACAGAAAATGACGATTGTGAAACAGGCAGAAATGGGATTGAATGAATTAGAAGATGTGATGAATTTAATTAACACGAAAACAGGACATTTAGAAATGTTAAATCAAATTGGAGAAATCCATGGTTTAATTGTGAATTTAGTCTTGTAAAAGGAAGGAAGCTATATGTACATACAATTATATGAAAAGCTTGTTATTATACAAAAAGCGTATGAAAATATTCAAGCGCTTGGAGAGCAAATATATGAGAATTTAAAAAATAAAAATGTAAATGCAGTTCAAAAGTTACAAGTAGAGCAATTGCAGTACATTGATGGTTTAAAAGGGTTATCAAGCTCATTTGAAGAAATGGTTGTTCAGTTCTGTAAAGAACAAGGAGTTGAATCGTTTCGTGTAAGTGCGTTATTTTCGTATTTTTCTCAAGAAGAAATTGAAAAAATGGAAGAATTACAAAAAAACGTAACTGAATTAGAAGAGAATGTAAAAATGATTCTTTTGAAAAATCAATATTACTTAAACGTACTATTAAAAACTACAGAAAGTATTGTGGATTCTGTTTCTGAATATAACTTAGAGCGAAACAATAATTCGCAAATCTTTATGAACGAACTATTGTAAAGGAGAAGTGAAGCTTTATGAGATTATCTGATTATAATACACCGCTATCGGGCATGTTAGCGGCTCAAATGGGGTTACAAACAACAAAACAAAACTTGTCTAACATTCATACACCGGGTTATGTTCGTCAAATGGTGAATTACGAATCTGCTGGAGGGAGTAAAGGGTATGCACCAGAACAAAGAATAGGGTATGGTGTACAAACATTAGGTGTTGATCGTATTACAGATGAAGTGAAGACAAAGCAATATAATGATCAAATGTCACAGTTCTCTTACTATGCATATATGAATTCTACTTTGTCGCGAGTAGAGTCTATGGTAGGAACGACAGGTAAAAATTCATTATCTAGTTTAATGGATGGGTTTTTCAATGCTTTTCGTGAAGTTGCAAAAAATCCGGAGCAATCAAATTACTACGATACATTAATTGCTGAAACGGGGAAGTTCACAAGTCAAGTAAGTCGTCTAGCGAAAAATTTAGATACAGTGGAAGCACAGACGACAGAAGATATTGAAGCGCATGTTAATGAATTTAATCGACTTGCTGCTAGTTTAGCAGAAGCGAACAAGAAAATTGGACAAGCTGGTACACAAGTACCAAATCAACTATTAGATGAACGTGATCGTATTATGACAGAAATGTCTCAGTATGCAGATATAGAAGTATCTTATGAAGCTACAAATCCTAATATTGCAAGTGTTAGGATGAATGGTGTTTTAACTGTAAATGGTCAAGATACATATCCACTTCAATTACAGAAGGATAAAAAGCCAATGTCTGTACAAATATCTGGAACAGATATCCCATTAAGTGGTGGAACAATTTTATCGGCAATTGATACGAAAGCAAAGATTACAAATTATAAAGATAATCTGAATGAGTTTGTAAATTCGTTAAAAAAACAAGTGAATAATACTATGAAGAAAGAGCTTTTTGTAGGAGAAGATGCGAAGAAGCTTGAATTGAATCCTGATTTTATAAAAGATATTTCAAAAATGAAAATTTCGGCTGAAACTGCCAACAACCTTGCGGCTATTACAGATAAAGGCTATAAGGATGGACTTACATATAAGCAAGCCTTAGATCAATTTTTAGTTGGGGTAGCCTCTGATAAAAGTTCAGTAAATGCATATCAAAATATTCATAAGGATTTATTAGAAGGTATCCAGCAAGAAAAGATGAGCATCGAGGGCGTAAATATGGAAGAAGAAATGGTTAATTTAATGGCCTTCCAGAAATACTTCGTGGCGAATTCTAAAGCTATAACTACGATGAATGAAGTGTTTGATAGTTTGTTTTCGATTATTAGATAAGGAGTAGTCATGTATAGTTGGTAATTGGAAATATTTAAGGAGGAGATAGAAATGAGAGTATCTACATTTCAAAATGCAAACTGGGCAAAGAATCAGTTGATGGATTTAAATGTGCAACAGCAATACCACCGAAATCAAGTAACCTCAGGGAAGAAGAACCTTCTTATGAGTGAAGATCCACTTGCAGCAAGTAAATCATTTGCGATTCAACATTCATTGGCAAATATGGAGCAAATGCAGAAAGATATAGCGGATTCGAAAAATGTATTAACACAAACTGAAAATACTTTACAAGGTGTTTTGAAATCTTTAACAAGAGCAGACCAATTAACAGTACAAGCGTTAAATGGTACAAATAGTGAAAAAGAATTGCAGGCTATTGGTGTAGAGCTTGATCAAATTTTAAAACAGGTCGTCTATTTAGCGAATACAAAAGAACAAGGTCGTTATATTTTCGGTGGTGATAGTGCAGAAAATCTGCCATTTACAGAAGATGGTACGTACCAGGGTGGAAAAAATGATGTGAACTGGAAACTAAATGACGGTTATGAATTCAAAGCGTTCCGTAACGGTGAAGCATTATTATCCCCTGTTATAAAAACGTTAAAACAGATGAGTGAAGCGATGCAAAACGGTGACCAAAAAGCACTAAAACCGTTATTAGAAGGAAATAAGCAAAACTTAGATGGCATCATTAACCGTACAACTGAAGTTGGTTCAACAATGAACACAATGGAGACGTTTAAAACAATTTTAAGCGAGCAAAATGTAGCACTTCAAGAAAACCGTAAAGAAATTGAGGATGTTGATTTAGCGGTCGCAATTTCTGATTTAGCTTATATAAACGCAACGTACGAAGCGACATTAAAAGCTGTTAGTACAATGAGTAAAACGAGTATTTTAGATTACATGTAAATGATAAGGAGTGAAAAATATGGCAGGAACAATATCTGATTATGGTGGCAGACAACAAATATGGAATTTAGGAAATAACATAATAGATACAAAGAAGTTAGTAGATTTAGAGTTACAAGCATTGGAAATGAAAAAATCACCTTATACTACACAAAAACAAACATTAACAAATGAAAAAAATGTGTATGCAAGTATGAAAAAAGAATTTGGAAATCTTGTACAAGTGTTCAAAGATTTATACGCATTTAAAGGTGATGAAAAGAAAACCACTCTATCCAAAGATGGTTTTATAAAAGCACAAGCTGACACTGCTACAATTCCCGGAACATACACGATTACAGTAGAACGGGTAGCTGAAAGACATCAAATAACTACAGCTCCACTTACTCCTTCAAAAACTCCTGAAGGTATGGAGCAAAAATTTAGTTTAGATTTAAAACTTGGAGTAGATGATGTATTTCAGATAAATGGAAAAGAAGTTAAAATCTCGAAAGATATGACGTATAAAGATCTGGTCAATAAGATAAATAATGGGAATTATGGTGCGTCAGTATATACATTAGGAGATCAACTATTTTTCACATCGACTACTGCAGGAGAAGCTGGGGAGCTGAAATTAACGGATGGTGCCAATGGTTTTTTACAAAATATAGGGCTAGTTACTTCTGCAAAAAATACGGATGGAACGAATGTTGTTGCACATCAAGTGACAGGAGCAATAAATGCTGAGTATACAATAAATGGAATTAAAGGGACTAGTAAAACAAATAAGATTGATACAATTCCAGGATTAACTATCAATTTAGAAAAGGAAACTACAGAACCAATAAAATTAACTATTGAAGATTCTGATATAAAAAATTCGATAGATTTAATAAAAAAAATGAAAGACGAGTATAATAAGGCTGTTAAAAGTTTGGATTTATTTGCTGGAGAAAATGGAGTAATGCAAGGGAGTAATGTGTCATTTGCTATCAATAATGCAATGACAGGTATTTTTAAATTTTCCCAAGATGATAAGTATTTATTTTCTTTTGGAATTCAAATTGATAAAAAAGGCAATATGACTCTTGATGAAGAAAAATTAAAAACAGCTTTTAAAGAGAATCCGGAATCTACGAAACAATTTTTCTTTGGTTTAAATGGTTTAGGTCATGATACAGAGAAAAAGTTAGATGGGATATTTGGAGATGAAGGAATTATTGGGAAACGTTCTAAAAGTATTGAAAAGCAAGTAACTGATTTAGAGAGAAAAATTCAAGATATTGATACAGTTAATAAGGAAAAACAAAAAACAATTATTGATAAATATGCAAAATTAGAAAGTCAGTTAGCATTGCTTGATAGTCAGTTGAAGACAATTCAAGCAATGACAAAAACAAAAAGTGATGACTAATGAAAGCTGAGGAAGTGATTGTATGCAAGCATGGCAACGTTATATGCAAAATGATATTATGACGAGTAATCCAATTAAAAATACAATATTTATTTATGAAAGATGCATCATTGAGTTTCGTAAATTGGAAGAACTTTTAAATACATTCAAACTTCAAGATGGTGATGAACTTCTTGAAAAGTTAGAACGTATATTTGAAGAGTTGAAGCTCCAGTTAAATCCTGATATTACGAAAGATTTATACGATAGTTTATTTGGTTTATATGATTGGATTAGCATTCAAATTCAAACGATGAAAGTCACGCGTGAAGTAAAAGACATTGATGCCATTGTGCAAGTGTTACAAGATTTAATAGATGGATACCGTGGAGCGCTTGAAAATGAACAATGATATTTATCGAACGTTTGTCAGTTGTTTTAATGAAATCGGTGAATTACAAGTGTCAGATGAAGAGTTTGCTGAGAAGAGTGAGATGTTAAATCGCTGGATGATGACACTAGATGAAGAAAGACGTGCACAAGTTGCAGCAGAAGTAAGCCCATTCATTATTAAGGCAGCACAGCACATTCGAGATAAGCAAAAGATTTTGGAAGAAATGATAATGGCAAATGATGGGCGAATGAAGGCTAATTCATTTTACGGTAAATATTAATAATAATGTTTGGAAACAGATTCCCCTTTTAAAAGGGGGTCTATTCCTTCGTTTACATAAAGAACTCCGCTGATTGAGGTTTCATTTTATGACTGTGATGAAACAATAATAGTAATCTAAATAATAGAAAAATGGATTTTAGTTTATAGTTCATATATTGAAATGTTGTATAGATTACTGTGTGTATACAGTTTTTTTGCATTCTTTTTTATATTTTTGTATTTTTCTAAAGACAACAATGAAAAAATGGAATAAAATATGTAAGGGTACATAATAGTAAATATTTTAATAAACGCATATAAGAAAATAAATAATGAAGTGAAACTTCTATCAGTGGATCATTACGTTAGAAAAGGAAGGGTGTGGAATATGCCAGATTTAGTGAGTGATGTAAGCCATTATATGAATTATTTAGTAACGAAACGAAATACTGTTTCCAGTAATATTGCAAATGCGAATACACCTGGCTATAAAGCACAAGATGTAACATTTGCTGAGCAGATGAATAAAAGTAGTGCATTATATAAAAACAATGCGGCTGATTTAAAGAGCAATCCAGATTTATATCAAACGAATGAAATGCACTTGCCGACAGTAAATACGAAAAATACATATGCAAAGATTCAAACAAAATCAATGCAAACGAATAAAGACGGAAATAGTGTGGATGTAACGACAGAAATGCTAGATTTAATGAAAGCAAATCAGTTATACGGTATTTCAATTAAC
>WPCI01105319.1_pt1 | contig 11290 bp, 13 predicted proteins | sample 5399871 | NCBI WGS metagenome assembly WPCI01 (sample SAMN12869469, study PRJNA574797) | sludge metagenome | isolation source: wastewater treatment of pH7 | place: China:Beijing | collected 2019-05-20
GATGCCAGAAAAAAAGCACCAGCAAGATGCTGATGCTTTAAACCTCTTAAATTCTTTGTCAAATTTATAATTTGAACCAACTTGAACCAAAAAATTCTTGTAAACGTTGATACAATAAGGAATTGATTAACGTTTTGAGAATTGAGAAGCTTTACGAGCTTTTTTAAGACCTGGTTAGCCCAACCATTTTTTAAAACAGCTTCATGATGCTTTAATAGCAACGATTTAGAGAGATTAAAACACGAAAAATTTTATTGACTTTCAAATTATTTGAAAGCAATGGTGTCAATTACTTGCGAGCCGATTCAAAACTATCAATCATATATATGCATTTTATTAAATTGTAGATATTTCATATCAATCTATTAATCAACCTTACTTTATTTAGTTCTACTACTTTTTTTTGCAAATAAGTATCCTGTTAGGATAGCTGGAATACCAATAAATAGTAACATCATTAATCCGGAAAGATTAAAAAAATAAGATACAAAAAAACATACAAGAGTTAACATTAGCATTAAAACATGCAATTTACTTAGTAAAAAATCCCCCATCATCTTCATGCCATCACGGAACACTAACTGTATAACTCATTGAAATTCCAGTAATATTCAATCCAACATCAACTTGTTTTAGGTGATTGTTAACTGCCCATCCCACAGTTCCTCCAATAGCAGCGCTAATTGCGCCTACTAGACCAGCTGTTATTGGATTGACAGCAAATTTTTTCAGATAAAACCCACAATATCCAGCTGCAAATCCCCCAGCAACTACTGCCGACATTCCTCTTACTGTTGATCCTAGCTTAATATGAAGTCCAACAAATCCTCTTAAATTTGATTGATCCATAGATTTTGTTTTTTCGTTTAAAACTGATAAATCTCGCAAGTCTTTATCTGATAAGTTTAACTTAGTTCGTAATTCTGGATTGCTTAAGTCTAATTGAATATTTCCTTGAGAATCCTCATAGAAATAAGGCTCCAAATCAATTGATGTACTTAAATTATTATTTGATGCGAATGTAGTTAGGCTATCTACATCTTTAAAGTAAATCGAATCATCTGTTTTTAAAACACCTTCATACTGAACGCTATTAACAACCATATTCTTTTCTTCTGATGCAGAAACATTGCTTCCTCCAAAAAACAACCCTGTCATACAACTTGCAAGTAGCATTGCTGGTACTAATTTTTTAAAAAACATTAAAATCCCTCACTTTCATATACATTCTTTATTTTTTTGTTGTTTTCCTTTCAAATTACCATTTTTATTTTTTTTTACTTATTGTGCATCTTTTGAAAAAGATAAAAAAATGTAGATGTAACTCCAAAACTAACTGCAAGAATATAGCTCTTTTCTAGCAATGAAATAATCATCAGTAACAGAAAAAACACCTGAAACACTCGAAGCCTTAATTTTATATTTCACTTAAATCCCATAAAATAGTCGTCAAATCCAACCGCAGCTGGAATCCCAGCCTCAGCAGAAATTCCGGCTCTCCACCATCATCTGACAAGGTTCTATTTTTTCATTTCTTACTACTTCAGGAACTTTTTCAAAATTACAATTCAAAAAATTTATTAGCTACAAGTAAAGCTCGATTAAAAAAAGCACTATTGATATTAAAACTAAGATATAGAGATCAGAATATACTAGTACAGCAGATACAGCTAGCCAACTAAGAAGAAAAAAAACTTGTTTATTTTGAGTCCAAGATAACCATCTTTTTCTATCAATACCTACAAACATGTATGCTAAAATTGGAAAGATAGTCATTATTATATTAGTAGTTGTCTCTAACATTTATACCCCTTAGCTTTCTCTTAAACTCAATTACTAAATATCTTTGTAAGTTTTCTGGAAAAGATAAAAAATTGTAGAACTAATTCCAAAGCTGAAGGTCAAAATATAGTGTCTATTTAAAAGTGAAAATAGCATCAACAATAAGAAAACAATTTGCAATAGTCTGAGTCTCAATTTGACGTTTCTTCTAGAACCCATAGAAATTCCTCCTCAAATTTGTCCAACTATGAAACTGAAGTGTAAACTCGAACCGTTTAACCCCCTTTTCCATTTATCAACAGTTTCCTCTTAATAAAAAATAGATACTTTCGATAAAACATACTGAACCAGCTACGGAGTGGGGTGGAGTAACATAAAAGTTAGTGAATTTCTATTTATATCTTACTTATTCTAAACTATTTTTACTACTTTTGTTCCAAAGTAACTTTACTTTCTAGTACTTAAAAGTTGAAAAGTATATCCAACAACATTTCTACCAAAATAAATTGTTAGTAGAATAAATAAAGCTAGTAGAAGCAGATCCCAATTAATTTGGAAATCTCCAATTAGTACTTTTAGCATAGATAAAGTTATAAGAAAAAATATCAAAAATATTATTATATTCAACATGTAGATTCCTACAGCAATGAATACTTTGAAGTAACTCTTTCTTTCATTTTTAGTAGTAAAATCAAATAAATCATCAGAGAAGACAAATATCCAGTAAAGTATTTCTATAATAATATCCATATACTTTCTCCCCATAAAGAATCATTTCTATTCATAACTTTACCACAATTCAATCCATCCATTACCTCTAATTTTATCAAATCTACTATTATCAATTTGTTCTGCAATAAATGTTCCGGGATCCAAAATTTTCATAATAGTTCCACTCAAGCCTCCAATAATTTTACCCAATTGTTTAAATCTCAAAGTAGCCATGAGTCTGCTTTGAAGAGCATTTACTAACGCATTCCATCCCTTTTTCTTCACATAAGCAGAAATAGATCCACCAGTAATTACGCTTAGTCCTGTATTAATGATTGCACCTAAAACGCCAACAGAAAGCAGCCCATGTGATTTGCCCATAGAATTTAGATTAGGTAATATTTGAATCCCAAATTCTTCTTTTAATCTATTTTGCATCTCGGATTGAGCCTTCAAAGGATTTTGATAATAATCAGAGTTTGAATCAAACACTCCAAGAATATACTCTGCTGCTACTGCCTGCTGCTCTACAGTCTCAATCCCATCAATTTGCTCTGCTGACTTTGCTGCCACTTGTAATAGAAAGTTCTTTTTATTCTGAGATAGATTTTGAATATCAATATCTTCCGACTCATTGGAGTCTATCAGACTATTCTGTTCACTTACATCTAACTTTAACCCCATGATGGTAGTAGGATTATCAGGTTCAGAACTATCGATTGAGGTCATATTCTCTGCTGCTTGTACAGTAGAAGTAGTTGTTACTGCTATAGACAGTACCGTCAGCATAGCAATTGTCAGTGAACCTATCTTTAAAAATTTCATTATTTTTCCTTCTCTCTTAAAATCAATTATTAGCAATCTTTCTTATCTTTTTAAGCATCATAAAAACATTTCTAACTATTTAAATACCATAGAAATAATCATCAAAGCCCACTGCCGTTGGAATGCCCGCTGCTGCTGAAATCCCAGCTCTCCACCACCATCTGTTTTTTTTATAGCTTGCTACAGAAAGACCAAATCGTTTATGTGCCTCTTTCGCTGCCCAATGCCCTGCTCCATATCCTACTCCAGCTATTGCGATTAATGCTAATACATCATCAACACCAAAGAAACGTACCTTATCATGTTGAAAAATCAGTTTATCTAATTTATCCTGTTGCTCAGGATTCAATTCAAAAGATTGGGTTTTATCAATTGAATCTAGATAACATTCAGATAAGTTAAATTGTTTTTTTATATCACTTTTTTCTTTTTGAGATTCTGAATAGTCAATTTTTTGATTATCCGTTATTTCTGCTGCGAAGGTAGTTAGTGGTGTCAAAGTAGATCCTAAGATTAATGATAAAACTAATACTACCCCTCCTTTAGTTGCAAAATTTTTTTTCATTGTACATCCTCCTAATATGATAAAATTGGTTTTGAAGTTACAAGGAAATTATCGATGATATCACTACAATTTACTGTCAAAATCCTTTGACATTTATTTGGAATTGCATTTTGGAGGATAAAAAATGGAAAATAGATTACGTAATTTACGAAAAAAAAATAATTTGACTCAAGAAGAACTTTCGCTACAACTAAAAGTTTCTAGGCAGACAATCTCGAATTGGGAACGAGGATTTTCTCAACCAGATATGGAAAATTTACATCTATTAGCAAGTTTTTTTAAGGTTACGGTTAGTTATTTAATTGATGGAGATACTATCCCAGATGCGTCTCCTATCTATGAAGCTAAGGAACCACAACCAGTATCTTTGGACAATCAAAAACTTTCACTTCTCAAATTATTGACGTTAGCATCCTGTTTAACTCCACTTGCCGCATTTGGGTTATTATATTTGGTAAATGAATATAAATTTGGATTGAGCGAGAAACAATATAGATTCTATTCAAAATTTGGAATTTTCCTCTCCGCTATTAACCTAGTAATAATTGTATTAGTAATATCTGATTTAACTATTTTCTCTTATCTGTAAATTGAATAATTTTCTCCCGCTGTCATCGTAATTTCTAAAAATCACTAAAATAAATTCCGAAGACGTGTAAACAGACCGGCTAGCAACGCAAAGCCCGGTTCGTCTACACGTCTTTTTTAAGTTTTATAAAAAATGTCCTTCACCATTGAGGATATAAAAGCTTAAGAAACTCTTACAATCAAAATGTCTACCCCCTTTTTTTCGAAAAATGTCCCCCTCCCAAATTGTAGTAATAATGAAGGGTAATCAGATACCTATCTAAGTTTTTGATGAAAAATGAATAGATTAGTATCAAAAATCAAATTTAAATTGTTGTTATTAACGAAGGAAAAAAAGAAAGGTAGCTACCAACATTCTATGAAAACCTTCAACATATAACTAAGGAGGGCTATTATGCCAATTAAAATCAACGATCTTACCTTACCAAAAGAAAAACTCGAAAAAGAATACCAAGTCGTCAATGTTACTCGCTGGCAAAAAGACGGAGAAATTTTAGGTTGGAGTTATGAATGTATCCTACCAAAACTCCGCTACGAAAAAATCAGTGTCAAAGTCAAATCTGAAAATCCCGTGATTACTCCGGAAGAACTTACCCAACAAGGTTTAGCCATGGTTACATTTGCCAATTTAGTGATTGCACCTTGGGGACGATCAAATGGTCAATTCGTTAGTTACGGCTTATCAGCCACGGCAGATGCGGCAACTTTGATTCCGAAAAAACAAGGCCCTGCTACGCAAAACTAATTTTCCTATGGGTTTGTTGGGCGGTTAGGACGAAACGGCGGGGCAGCGCCATAGAGCCGCTTCTGTCCGTTAAGACCGCCCAATAAATCCATGGGCTGGAAGGACTGCTTTGCAGGACTTCCCCTTAACTTGATTTATAGAACAACATCTAGAGAAAATAAACGGCTCATTGACAATTGAATAAACAACAAGGAGTGATGATTTTTGAAGGCTTATAATCAGAAAATCATTGAAACTCCCACGTACCTTGAAATTTATGATTATGAAGCAATCATTACTCCGAAACAAAAAGCAGACAAAAATGAAACCAATCCAAAACGAAAAAAAGAATTAGCCTGGCTTTATGAAGAAGAAAATACGACTACTGATAAAAGAAAAAACTATGATGAACTATCCGCTCAAGGACAATACGATAGCTTAAAACGAAAACAAAAACACTATCAAAATATGCGATTTGAAATTGCCCGACTCGTGGATATGAACTTTGACAATCAGACAAAATTTTTAACCCTCACTTTCAGAGAAAACATTCAAGACATTGCCTATGCGAATAATGAATTTAATAAATTTATCAAACGACTAAACTACGAACTCTATCACACAAAAAAATCTAAACTAAAATACCTTGCCACGTGGGAAAAACAAGAACGAGGCGCCATCCATTATCACATTATCCTGTTTGACTTTCCTTTTATCTCCGTCAATCGCCTTACTACCATCTGGGGACATGGATTTGTCAAAATCAACAAGATTGATGTGGATAGTATCGAAAATCGTGGACGCTATATCAGTAAATATTTTGATAAGGACTTGGATATGAAAGAGCATAAGAAAAAAGCGTTCTTCAAATCTCAGAATCTCAAAATACCTAGTGTCACAAAACAACTCGTGGATCAACCTTTTGATACCACAAATCAAGACGTGCTTTATACCAATGAGTATTTTGTAAGACGTCCAATATTTTACAGTGCTGTTAATGAAGATGGGAATCCAGAACAAGTGATGGATTTTCAAGAAAGCATTGTTCGTTATACAAAAATAAAGAAGTAACACTACTAATCAATGTCTGTGTTTTCTATGAAAGTGAGTTTATGAAATGAAAAATATGATCTGTCGAAAAGATTTAGAAGAACTTGGATTCAAAACGAATCAAGCTGTCACCATTATTAGACAAGCTAAAGTAAGAATGGTAAACCAGGGATACCCATATTATAATAATAAAAGAGTTGGGGTCGTTCCCCGACAAGTTATTGAAGAAATTCTAGGGATTCCTCTTTCGCAGGAGGAATAATTATGAAGACGAAGTACCCATGTGTCTATCAAGATAAAAATGGTCGGATTTCCTATCTAGTTGAATTAGGTACAGACCAAGTAACTGGTAAAAGGATTCAGAAGAAAGGAACAAAAGATTCTTTAGGTAAACGATTTTCATCCGCTCGTGAAGCACATAAAGAAGTTATGCGCATCAAAAACGAATACATGGTTGCAAACGGCTTTGCTAATTATGATTTAACCTACAAAGACTTCATGGAACAATCTTACGTTCCTCACTACAAAGCATGTGTTCAAAAAAGTACGTGGGGTTCTCGTGAATGTGGACTCACTCAAATTACTGAACATTTTGGAGATAAAAAGTTACGCGAAATAAATGTACGTGACTGTGAGAATTATCGAATCTGGCTACTCAATGAAAGTGGCTATTCCCAAGCATACAGTTCTCTTATGTATGGTATGTTTCGCAAATCACTCGATTATGCCGTTACTCTCCAATTCTTGAATGATAATATCTCCAAAAGGACAAAAGCAATTCCAAAAGGAAAATCGATTGTTCCCTATTGGACGAAAGAAGAATTTGAAAAAGTTTTGGCAAAAATCTATAAAGATGATTTCTATGAACATATGTGCTTTGTATTAATTTGGTTGTACTATATGACAGGAATTCGAGTAAGCGAAGGTTTGGCATTGAATTGGAATGATGTAGATTTCAAGCGGAAAAAGCTAAGAATTCACCATACTTTGGAAATGGAAAATCAAAAAAATTTTATCCGAAAACCCTATACAAAAACTGAAAGTGGTCTTCGAATCATTTCTTTGGATGATGACACCATTAAAGTACTTGAAGAGTGGCAAAAGGTTCAAAAGAATCATGGAGTAGAGCAATTTATTCTTAGTTACACTGATCTCCCTCTTTATCGTTCAACGGTTCAGAGAATTATTCAGCGCTACGCCAAATTAGCAAAAGTTCCCATCATTCAAGGAAAAGGATTACGCCATTCTCACGTCAGCTACTTAATCAATGAATTTAATGCCGATATTCTAGTCGTATCTCAACGACTGGGACATTCGAGTCCCGAAATCACATTGAAGCACTACGCACATTTGTGGAGCCGCAATGATGAAGGAATTGCAGAACAAATGACTGGGAATATCAAATTTACCTATGCAAAAGAATCAAGTGTTGCGAACTTTAACGGAAATCAAGCAGTAAAAATCTAACCCTACCATTTCCCTACCAAATTGAAGAACAGGCTGGAAAAACACTGGTATAATAGCTTTTTAACGAAGCTACTCATATTGAGTGGGAATAAAGAGCTAACACAAATTGAAGTGAGAATGCCCATTTAACAGCGTTTATTGTGATTATAAAGTGGATAAAACTGCTTAATTTTATATGGTTCCCTGCCAAAAACCCTGCCAAACTTTCTATGTTTAGCAGGGTTCTTTTGCGTTGCTTTCATCCTTTCACTACCAAAAATAGAAAAGGATGAATATAAAATGAAGACACCTGTAAAATACAGCAAATTAGTAAAGAACAATGAAGTAGACAAAGAGTTGATTGGACATGTAGCTTTTTCAATCAACAAACGTGCTAAGAATTATCGTGACAAACGAAACGAATATAGATATTCAAATTATAGACACGCTTACTCATACATGCAGAGTTATGAAGAAAAAATGAATGAAGCATATATTATGAAAGCAAATATCTTAAGTTTGTTCAAACCTATTGAAGTCCATCAAGCAATTTTTAAGAGCGAATTTTATAAAATTGTATACAGTGATCAGCCCGAATACTTACAAATTAAGCCTCATCAAATCAGATTAACAGGTTGGTCGTTAACGACAGGAAATAAATACAAAGAAATTCTGATCAAAAAGAGTAGAACACAGTATTTCCTTTATTTTGAAATTGATAACTTCAAATTCCATCAACCAATTGATGAAAATGAGTTAGTTAACTATACAGACTTATCCATTAAAACTTTAGAAGATAATTTCAAAGTTGAAGGTAAAAAGGGAACTGAGTTACTAAGCGCTCAGTTTTGTAAAAAAGTCGATCAGCTATTAGAGTCAGGAGACTATAATCTTGTTCCATAAACCAAAAGCAATCCTATCAAATATCCGATAGGATTGCTTTATTGTAATGTTAAACTTTTAAAGCTAGTTGATTTAACTTCAACTTCATTTCATCAGCAACAGATTTCATCATAGGTACAGCAACACTGTTTCCAAATTGTCGATACATTTGAGTTCTTGAAACAGGAACGATAAAATCATCTGGGAAACCCATTAATCTTTTACATTCCAACTGTGAAAATAATCTAATACCTGTTTCTCCTCCCTTTACAAAAGTACCAGTTAATCTTTGAATTTTATGATAGCTCGCCACTAACGTCTTTACTTGAATTTTAGAGTTCTTATCTACTAATTGAGGTTTCCCATCATCTTTCTTGAATAGATAATTCTCTTGTAAATGTTTTGAAATAGAATATCCATCAACGTCTGTCTCTAAAATTTCCCCAATTGGTTTTTTTTCACTTATATTTCCTTTAGGAAATGTAAATTGTGTTATCCCGAGATCATCTCTAAATCCCACAATAACTACTCTTTTTCTAACTTGTGGTAACCCATAGTTCTGAGCATCTAACACATCAGAAAAAACTCGATATCCCGCTTCTTCCAAAGATTTTATAATAATTTTGAAAGTCTCTCCGTTTTGGATTGTCAGTAACCCCTGAACATTTTCTAATAAGAACATTTTAGGCATGTGATATTTTAAAATTCTTAAAACGTCGAAAAAAAGAGTTCCTTGTGTTTCATGACCAAACCCTTCTCTTTTACCAATCATAGAAAAAGGTTGACATGGAAAACCAGCTAATAATACATCATGAGAAGGAATATCCGATTCTTCAATTTGAGTTATATCTCCCGCAGGTAATTCACCATAGTTAGCTTTATATGTCTGTTGCGCAAATTTGTCCCATTCGGAACTGAAAACACCAATTGTATTCTCATCTTCGAACCCTTTTCTTATTCCTCCGATACCTGCAAATAAATCAATAAACTTTAGCTTTTCTGTCATTTCAAGTGCTTTCCTCTCATTTTCAATTGATTGCAACCCTTTTTCCAATAGATAAATGCATTTTTTATTGAAACTTTTACAATCTAATATACGCAATTGCGACAGTCTCTTTTCCAATTCTGGGGATAAATAAATATTTTTTGAGACCTTTTTTTCATTAGAGATTTTTCGCCCCGCACCATCTCTGTAACCACCTCTCAAATCAACCATTCTCCTCTCAGAACATTTGTTCACATAAGTATACTATTCTTCATTTGATTTTTCAATTTGTTTTATCTAAAATCCTTCCGTTATGGACTAATATAAAATCTATGAGATAATCAACTATAAAATTAGAATAGGATGGGGATAAAATGCCATATAGCTATAATAAAGGTGAGTGGTCTGAATTATATACATTTTTGAATGTTTTAGCATCAGGAGAACTTTATGCTGCTGACGAAAACCTTGAAAAAGACAGTTCAACTAAGTATAAGGTAATTTCAGCATTCCAGAAGGACACTGAATACATTCGCAATGATAATAACAGGAAGATTTTTTTTGAATATAATTCAACTGAATACGGATTACCATTTGATGAATTTGAGGAATATAGTCAAAAATTATTTAGAGGAATTAAAAGTGGACATGGTAGAACGTTCTCTATCGAAGAATTAGACCCTTTTATTGATGAATTGAAGATAACATCATTAAAAGCTGGTTCAAGACAAAAAGGTGATCTTCTTATAAAAATAGATGACATTTTTACTGCAAAACACCAAACGCTAAATTTCAGCGTAAAATCCTATGTTGGAAATAAACCTACCTTACTAAACGCGTCTGAAGGAACCGTTTTAGAATTCCTACTATCCAATACAATATCGCAAGCTGAAACTACACGAATTAACAGTATAAATACAAAGTCAAAAATTAAAGATAGAATATCTGAATTGAAAAAATTAGGAGTGGAGTTACTTTACCATAATATCCCTTCTCCTATTTTCAAAAAGAATTTACAAATGATTGATTACAGATTACCTGAACTAATTTCAAGATTATATCTCGAATCTTATTTTGTCACAGGCAAAAAAATTCCCTTAGTTGTCGAGTCCTTTCTCAAAAATAATCCTGATGAAGATAAGGACATTGTTGTCTATAAAGTTAAACAACTTTTGATTTCTGTTGCATTAGGTATGGTTCCTCTCACTCCTTGGTTAGGATTGGAGGAAGCAAATGGCGGATACATTGTAGTAAAAGATAATTCTGATGTTCTTTGTTATCACATTTATGACAGAAATAGATTGAGTGAATATCTATATAACCATACAGCATTTGATACCCCCAGTACAGGAAGGACTTCTGTAGGTGAAATCGTAGACTTAGGTAATAACCAACAAGGCTTTAAGTTAACAATGCAAATTAGATTCTAAAAAACCTGATAGCAATTTACAAAAATGATACAAACTTTTTTATATACCTTGAATTGTCAAATTAAGTGCAACGTTACTCCAAAAAATATTTCGTAGGGTGTTTTCCAGTGTAAACATTTTCTTGGCCGTAAATTTAATTTAAGAATATATTGATCAATTGTTTCATCAGTAACACTATCCATCTCTTTATTTTTTGGTAAATACTCTCTGAGTAAACCATTGGTGTTCTCATTTGTCCCTCGTTGCCAAGGCGCATGCGGATCAGGAAAATAGAAAGGAACACCATTAAGAGCTTTCGTGAT
>WPCI01202253.1_pt1 | contig 11249 bp, 14 predicted proteins | sample 5399871 | NCBI WGS metagenome assembly WPCI01 (sample SAMN12869469, study PRJNA574797) | sludge metagenome | isolation source: wastewater treatment of pH7 | place: China:Beijing | collected 2019-05-20
ATTGGGGAACTGTTCAAGAGATGGTTACAAATGAAATAAGGCATAAAGAACATGAGAATATTATATTAATATGGATGAGCATAGAGGAATTAAAGGAGAAGCCAACATATCCTGAAGGAATTGTAAGTTATTTAGAAGAGAATAACCATAATATAGTCCACTTTGTTTCTAAAAATATATAAAGTAATTGGAGGGATAACAATGGATATCTCTACAATTTTAATTATTATTATTGGACTGGGTATAGGTGGTTACTTTTTAGAACAGTTTTTAAGAAGAAAATTAAATATGGAGAAAAGAGGCTTCTTTGGATATAAGCATGTGAATAGTTTACATGTAAAATTAGAAATAGGTCTTATTATTATTTATGTAATAAGTAGTTGTTATTATATGTTTAAATTTGAAAACGCTAAAATGGCTCATGTCATGTTCACTTATTTAGGGATATCATGGACTTTAAGAGCATGGATGGAATGGAAATATGATAGAAAATCAAAAGAATATATACTTTCGATAACGGGAATGGTTTCTTTTATATTGATGCTCTCGATACTATTTTATTTCGTTCCACCTGCTGTATAATTAAAAATTTGATTATAAATAATGAGATAACTAATAAATAAGAAACCATTTACTGCTAAATGGTTTCTTATTTAATTTAAACATTTAATTTCGCTAATACGGATTTAATGAAATTTGTTTTATCCTCTGCATATTGATGTTTATCATTAGGATTAGCTTTTGAAAGTTGAATCTTCAACTGTTCATACTGTATACGAGCAGTCTTATTGTCTATTAAGTAATCTCGAAATTGTAATTGTTCTATTAAATGTTTATTCCTTTGTTCATACATATGAATTTGATGAGTTCTTGGTTCACCTTTATTAAAATAATATCTTTCGGGTAATACATCCTTTCTATATTTATAATTTAATAGTTCTAACTTTTGAATACATTTTAAACCGTCTTTATAATCTTCTAGTTCGATTGCAATATCAATAATTGGCTTTGCACTTAAATGCGGAATAGCAGTACTGCCAATATGGTGTATGGCTAAAATATGTTCGCCAATTTGTTTCTCAATGAATTGTTTCTCTTTCATAAACTCAAATTCCCATTCCTCAGTCCACGGAACTAAAAATACTTTCCCGTACGGTAAACCTAGCATTTGTTTAGCACCTCTTTCAAAATGGTTTTCAATAAAGGTAATTATATTTTCTTAAAGCTTCTCAAAACAAGATATTCCCACAATCTCCAAGGAAGAATTTTTCTTGCTAAGATCATAAATTTTACACCTTTTCCAATTGGGTATCGTAATGTTGTGCGCTTAGCTTCAGCAATATCAACGACTTTTTTAGCAACATCTATTGGATTACCAAATGTATCACTGCCGCTATTAATATGTTTTTGTATTTTGTCCATATATTCTTTGTAAGGAGAAGTAGTATCAGATTGGTTTGTAGCTAGTTGTTTACCAACCTCCCATATATTTGTGTTGTAAGAACCAGGTTCAATTAAAGCGACATCTATTCCGAAAGCTTTTAATTCTAAGCGAAGGGATTCACTCCAGCCTTCTAATGCATATTTTGAAGATACATAAGGAGATAAACCAGGGAATCCAACTTGGCCGCTAATGCTGCTTATATTAATGATTTTTCCACTTCTTTGTTTTCTCATATATGGTAAAACAAGCTGGGTAATTGATATAGCTCCAAAAAGGTTCGTTTCAAATTGCTTTCGATATTCGTCTACTTGGATTTCTTCTACAAAGCCCCCATTTGCATATCCTGCATTATTTATAAGGAGATCTATTCTATTAATTTCTTTTAAAAATAATTGGAAATTATGTATAGAATTTTGATCTGTTACATCTAATTGTTGAACTTTTATATTTTGCTGTAAGTTAAGTTGAGTAACTTGGGATAGTAAGGTTCCTTGTTTTTCAAGGTTTCGCATTGTAGCGATAACTAAATAATCTTTTTTTGCGAGTTCGAGTGTAGTTAATAGTCCAAATCCACTTGAGGCTCCAGTAATTATTGCGATTTTTTTATTCATTTTTCGCCAGCTTTCTTTTTCTTTTATCATAATGAGTTATGATAAGAAAATCTATTATTCTTACATTCATTATGAAATCAATTTGTATGTAAAAAAAGGGGATTATAGGGAATCAGCGTATATAGAGTAGTGTATATTAATATGATAATGAAATGAGGGAAGAAAAATGGTCCATGTAAAAGCTGTATTAGCAGATCAGCTATTAGCGAATGCAAATGATCCCAGTTGGTATATGCCATTTTCAGATGCAGTTAAGGATTTATCTGAGAGGGAAGCTTTCTGGAAACCGAATGAAGAGAGTAATAGTATAGCTGAAATCGTACAACATTTACTGTATTGGAACTCTACGTGGCAAACTAGGTATAAAGAATCAAATGTGAATGCAGTACCCGCTATAGGAGATAATAACAAAAGTTTTATGCTCTCAGATAATCAAACTTTCGATGAATTACGGGAAAAACTACTAGAAAAACTGTTACAATGGCAAAATCTCATAAATGAAGAAAAGGTTGAAAGTGATGTAGTGGGATTTCCTGTTTCTGCAAAGTGGTGGGAAGTGCTAGCGAATGTAACAACTCATAATGCATATCATATTGGTCAAATTATTTACATCCGAAAATTACAGAAGAGCTTTGATAATGAATAAAGTAACAATTCTCTTATTAAGGGAACAAAAGTGGACAAAACGAGACAAACGTCTCATTTTGTCCACTTTTTTATTGTTAAAAGATAGAGAAAACCTATTAAAACAAGGATTAGAATTTGGCACGGTACTTGCAATATAAAAGACGAACAAGAAAATAGGAGGGCTGGACATGTTAAAAACAACTGAAAGTAAAGGGAATGAAATTACGAAAGAACAAGCTCGTTGGATGTACGAAAAAATGTTAGAGATTCGTAAGTTTGAAGATAAGGTGCATGAATTGTTCGCGCAAGGCGTTTTGCCAGGTTTCGTTCATTTATACGCAGGTGAAGAAGCGGTAGCAGTTGGTGTATGTGCCCACTTAACGGATAGTGACAATATTACAAGTACACATAGAGGTCATGGACATTGTATCGCAAAAGGTTGTGATTTAAATGGTATGATGGCTGAACTTTTCGGGAAAGCGACAGGATTATGTAAAGGTAAAGGCGGTTCCATGCATATTGCCGATTTAGATAAAGGAATGCTTGGTGCGAATGGCATTGTAGGCGGGGGTTTCCCACTTGCTTGCGGTTCAGCATTAACAGCTAAATATAAAGGAACAAAAGATGTAAGTGTTTGCTTCTTCGGTGACGGAGCAAATAATGAAGGAACATTCCATGAAGGGGTTAATTTAGCGGCGATTTGGAAGTTACCAGTTATTTTTATTGCAGAAAATAACGGTTACGGTGAAGCAACTACATTTGAATATGCTTCAAGTTGTGATTCTATCGCTGATCGCGCAAAAGCTTATAATATTCCAGGTGTTCAAGTAGATGGAAAAGATCTTCTAGCTGTATATAAAGCTGCTGCAGAAGCAGTTGAACGTGCGCGTAATGGTGATGGTCCAACAATTATTGAATGTATGACATATCGTAATTATGGTCATTTCGAAGGTGAAGCGCAAACATATAAAACATCAGAAGAAAAAGAAGAACATTTAAACGAAAAAGATGCAATTGTGAATTTCCGTAAGCATTTAATTCATGAAGGTTTATTAACAGAATCTGAACTTGTTGATATGGAAAAAGCAGTAGATGATGCAGTACAAAGATCCATTGAATTTAGTGAAAATAGTCCATACCCAGACGATGAAGAATTATTAAAAGATGTATACGTTTCTTACAAATAAGAGGAGGGTGAAAAATTATGACTAGAACAGTAAGTATGTCAACTGCAATTAATGAAGCGATGAAAATCTCAATGCGTCGTGATGAAAATGTAATTTTAATAGGTGAAGATGTTGCAGGCGGTGCACAAGTTGATCACCTGCAAGATGATGAAGCTTGGGGTGGTGTTCTTGGTGTTACGAAAGGACTTGTACAAGAGTTTGGCCGAAATCGTATATTGGATACACCAATTTCTGAAGCGGGTTATATGGGAGCTGCGATGGCAGCTGCTGCAACTGGGTTACGTCCGATAGCTGAGTTAATGTTTAATGATTTTATCGGTAGTTGTCTTGACCAAGTATTAAACCAAGGTGCGAAATTCCGTTATATGTTTGGAGGTAAAGCAAAAGTACCCGTTACAGTACGTACGATGCATGGCGCTGGTTTTAGTGCAGCAGCTCAACATTCACAAAGTTTGTACGCATTATTTACGAGCATACCAGGTATTAAAGTTGTTGTTCCTTCCACACCGTATGATGCAAAAGGCTTATTATTAGCGGCAATTGAAGATGATGATCCAGTAATCTTCTTTGAGGATAAAACACTTTACAATATGAAAGGTGAAGTGCCAGAAGGATACTATACAATTCCATTAGGAAAAGCAGATATTAAACGGGAAGGTTCTGATGTAACAATTGTCGCAATCGGAAAGCAAGTTCATACAGCGCTTGCAGCTGCAAAGCAATTATCGAAAAAGGGGCTTGAAGTAGAAGTAATTGATCCACGATCTTTATCACCACTTGATGAAGATACTATTTTATCATCTGTTGAAAAAACAAATCGTCTTATCGTCATTGACGAAGCGAATCCTAGATGTAGTATTGCAACAGATATTGCGGCAATTGTAGCGGATAAAGGTTTTGATTTGTTAGATGCACCTATTAAACGAATTACAGCACCACATACACCTGTTCCGTTCTCACCACCACTTGAAAAGTTGTATTTGCCAACACCAGAAAAAGTAATTGAAACTGTATCAGAAATGATTGGAGACCAATCTTTATTACATGTGTAATAAAACGATGAGAAGGGAGAGAGAGAGACATGGCTGTAGAAGTTGTAATGCCGAAGTTAGGTATGGCGATGAAAGAAGGTATTATTACGAGCTGGAATATTAAAGCAGGCGATAATGTAGCAAAAGGAGAACTAATTGCTAGTATTAATTCAGAAAAAATTGAAACGGAAATTGAAGCGCCAGCTGATGGTACAGTACTTGATATAGCTGTAAGTGAAGATGAAGGAGTGCCGCCTGGTACTGTAATTTGCTACATCGGTAAACCGAATGAAAAGGTAGAAATGCAGGAAAGCACACATGTTGTAGAAGAAAAAACATCTAATATAGAAGTACAAAATGTACAAAATCAAGAAGCAAATGGGAAAGAAGTATCGAAGCAAAGAATTAAAATTTCACCTGTAGCCAAGAAAATTGCAAAGTCTGAAAATCTGGATATCAAGGCATTAGTTGGTACAGGTCCTGGCGGAAGGATTACAAAGGCAGATGTATTAAAAGCACTTGAGGTAAGAGTAAACGTTCCGGAAATATCTGAACAAGAAGAAAGTAACGTGATTCCTGTTACTGGTATGCGTAAAGCGATCGCAAATCGTATGCACGCAAGCTTAAAAAATAGCGCACAATTAACGTTAACGATGAAAGTAGATGTAACAGATTTAGTTGCTTTACATAAAGAAATAGCGAAAGTTGTACAAAAAAGATATGATAATAAATTAACCATTACGGATTTTGTCTCGCGTGCTGCTGTATTAGCACTTGGAGAGCATAAAGAAATGAACAGCGCTTATATAGATGATGCAATTCATCAATTTGAACATGTGCATTTAGGCATGGCAGTCGCATTAGAAAAAGGGTTAATCGTTCCAGCTATTCGCTTTGCAAATAATTTATCTTTAGTAGAATTGTCTAAAGAGATTAAGAATGTGGCACAAAAGGCGCGAGCAGGTAGCTTAAGTAGTGATGATATGCACGGAACGACATTTACAATTAGTAATTTAGGTAGCTTTGGTATTGAATATTTCACACCTGTATTAAATACACCTGAGACTGGCATTTTAGGTATTGGCGCAATTGAACATGTTCCTGTATATAAAGGGAAAAAATTAAAAAAAGGTAGTATGTTACCTTTAAGTTTAACATTCGATCATCGTGTACTAGACGGTGCACCAGCAGCTGCATTTTTACGCACAATTAAACATTATTTAGAAGAACCTATAACAATTCTTTTATAAAGAGAAGGTGAGAGAATGAGTAAACTAGTTGTAATGGGAGGCGGACCAGCTGGATATGTAGCGGCAATTACCGCGGCTCAAAATGGCAAAGGTGTCACTCTTATTGATGAAGCTGAACTTGGCGGAACGTGTTTAAATGTTGGTTGTATGCCTACGAAATCACTGTTAGAAAGTGCTGAAATACATGACATTGTGAGAAAAGCGAATGATTATGGAATTACGCTTAATACAGGAAGTATATCAATTGATTGGGATCAAATACAGGCGAGAAAATCACAAATCGTAATGCAACTCGTCCAAGGAATACAATATTTAATGAAGAAAAATAAAATTAAAGTTGTAAAAGGAAAAGCGAAATTCGAAACGGATCATCGTGTGCGAGTTGTACAAGGAAATAAAGAAGAAGTAGTTGATGGAGAGAGCTTTATTATCGCATCTGGTTCCGAACCTACAGAATTACCATTCGCTCCGTTCGATGGAAAATGGATTTTAAATAGTAGCCATGCCATGTCTCTTGAGAGTGTACCATCTTCATTGTTAATCGTTGGCGGTGGTGTAATAGGATGTGAGTTTGCAAGTATTTATAGTAGACTTGGCACAAAAGTATCGATAGTTGAAATGGCACCGCAATTACTACCTGGTGAAGATGAAGATATCGCGAATACTTTAAGAGAGAAATTAGAAAAAGATGGGGTGAAAATTTTTACGGGAGCAGTTTTAAAAGGTTTAAATAACTATAAGAAGCAAGCTTCATTTGAATACGAGGGAATTACTCACGAAGTAACTCCAGAATTTGTTCTTGTTTCTGTAGGAAGAAAACCACGAGTGCAACAATTAGGATTAGAAAAGGCAGGGGTTCAGTTTTCAAATAAAGGGATTTCTGTGAATGAACATATGCAAACGAACGTATCGCATATTTACGCAGCTGGTGATGTAATCGGTGGAATTCAGCTTGCTCACGTTGCCTTCCATGAAGGAACGACAGCAGCATTACACGCAAGCGGAGAAGACGTGAAAGTAAATTATCACGCTGTGCCCCGTTGTATATACACAGCTCCAGAAATAGCTAGTGTCGGGTTAAGTGAAAAAGGTGCAAGAGAACAATATGGTGATATTCTCATCGGAGAATTTCCTTTTACAGCGAACGGAAAAGCTCTTATTTTAGGAGAACAAGTAGGTAAAGTAAAAGTCATTGTAGAACCTAAATACCAAGAAATTGTAGGGATTTCTATTATCGGTCCTCATGCAACTGAACTTATTGGTCAAGGAACCGTAATGATTCATACAGAAGTTACCGCTGATATAATGAGAGATTATATTGCAGCACACCCTACTTTATCAGAAGCAATTCATGAAGCGTTAATGCAAGCGGTAGGACATGCTGTACATGCTTAAATGGAAATATAATAAACCACTATTCTCTAAACAAATAAGAGAATAGTGGTTGGATTTTTTATTAATAGAATATCTTATTATTTTTTAATTTCAATCGCTGAAGTAATATCGTTCCAATCAGGAGCTAAATTAGCAGTTTTACCATACCAATCATCGTGTTTAAATATAACACCTTTTCCATATCCTTGTGTTGAAGTGTGCTCCCAAAGTGTCGTTGAATAACTTGCAGAAGGTGAGGCTGTACTTATAGAAGAAATTCTGTCATTCCAGCTAGATGGTAAGTTTTTAAAGCCGCTGCTCCAGTAAATATATTGACCACCTTTATCTTTATGTTCGTAAAAATCAGTACTACCAGCACCGCTACCTAAAGGATTAATATTATTTTTAATTGCTTTTTTATCCTTTGCAATATACGCATCCAATGTTTCACGGCTAGTAAAACCATAAGCTAGCCAATCTCCATTTTCATTTTGCTCTGGTAATACCATAGTAATTTGGATATCTTTCTTATCCTGATCACTTAATTTTGCAAATGAATTAACATTTTGTTCATCCACTTTTAAATAATCAAATGACTTAATTGTGTTACTTTTTTCCTCAGCACTTACTGCACCTAGTCCTCCAGTTAATGCAAAACCCGCTACTAATGTCCCTGCTACTAATTTCTTCAACATATAACCATCCCTTTTTGTTTGAATTTTTGTACAGGTGAATCTTGTACAGCTAAAATGTATTCTAATTTTATACTTTTGTAAATATTCTGAAGTTTTAGAAATAATAGGCGGAATATTTACATTTTTACATTATTTCTTTAGAAAAAATGGTTATTGGAATGATATAATAAGTGGATGTATTGCTTTTACTGGATGTAAAGATATTTTAGGAGAGGTGTCATTGAAATATTTTACAAGAGAATGGTATAAAAAAATGCAAGTTTTAGAATTTGTAAGTTTTATAGAGTCTATAAAAGAATGGTCGGAAATGGATATACAAAGTTTAAAGGAAGAAATAGAGGAAAGGAAAATAGATTTATTAAAATTCCTTCCTGAATCGATATACTCAATTATACAAAACATCACAATTAATTCAGAATATCCATCAGGTGAACTGAAAAAACGTATGCAAGAGTGGACAACAGATTATGAGAAAAGAATGGCACAATTAGATCAATCATACGTAGAATATTTTAATTCCATTGAGAAAAAACTTCCGTCAAATGTCGCTCAGTTACACAAGACATCACTACACGATAGTGTAATTAAAGTAATAAAGAGAGAATCAGAAGATACTTTGTCTATCGTATTAGATTGCAGTGGTACTTTTAGTGAATTTGATAAACTTGAAGTAACCTTTATAGGAGTAACAAATTGTTCTATGCCGGAAAACTTTGAAAATGCTTGGTGGCTATATCATGAAATAGCTCTTACTGAAGATGGTTTTGAACTAGGTGTTTTATTTGACTGTCCATTTAGAGAAGTGACGATTTGTGCGACAGATGTATTACTTGTGAATAAATAATGTTGTATGGAGCATTACAAACGTTTGACATAATAAAAAAATAAAGTTATTGTAGATACATGAAGTCTACAATAGGGGCTGTACTATGAAATATTCTAAAGCTACAAATTATGCTCTTCATACAATACTTTTTCTGGCAAAGGCTACACCAAATAAGTTAGTTAGTGTTCACCAATTAGCAGAAATGCAAAATGTTTCACCAACGTACTTGTCTAAAATACTAACTAAGTTGACGAAGGAAGGGATGATACATTCATCATCTGGTCCAAAGGGCGGTTACTCGCTTAGTAAGAATTGGGAAGATATTTCATTTTTAGATATTATACATGCAATTGAAGGTAAAACATCATTGTTTGAATGTTGTTTACATGACAAACCGGGATGTTTAATTAATGAAGTAATGCTTGCAGCAGAAGAGAAAATGGAAGAAGAGTTACGAAATCAAAAAATCGTAGATCTTGCGAAAAAAATAAAAGTGGATTTTTAATCTGCTTTTATTTTTAAATTAATTAAGGATAAAAAGACTCTTTGATATCTTTAATTTTAGTTAGAAAATGATATGAAGAAGGAGAGAAGATGATGACTAAATTTTGGAATGATCGATATAAATCAGATGAATATTTTTACGGTGAAGAACCTAATACATTTATTAAAGAACAAGCATTTCGTTTAGCAAATCACAATAAAGTAATAGCTTTCGCGGAGGGAGAAGGTAGAAATGCTGTATTTCTAGCAAGACAAGGGAACGAAGTAACAGCTATTGATTATTCGGAAGATGGATTAGAGAAGACAAAAAAATTGGCAGAGAAGCATAACGTAAACGTGCATACAAAAAAAGTAGATTTATTGGCTGATAGTTTGGCAGAAAATGAATATGATGCAGCAATTATGGTATTTGGACATTTTCATGATGATTATAAAAAAATGATATTAGGTAAAATGATACAAACGATAAAGCCTGGTGGTTTAATTATGTTTGAAGTTTACTCAAAAAAACAAATAAACTATGGTACTGGTGGACCAAAAGATGTTGATATGCTGTATGATCCAATTGATATCCTTACTTGGTGTGAAGAACATAAGGTAATTCATTTCTTTAATGGCGAACAAGAGCGAATTGAAGGGAAAGGGCACACTGGTTTAGCTGATGTTATTCAAGTTGTTATTAGAAAATGAATATAAGTGTTAATGAAAGTTAAATGTATGAATGTAAAAGACCAGTCATGTAAGACTGGTCTTTCTATTTAGATACTAAATTATCAAGCTTCCAATATGTATCTGTTAACGGCGCTGCTTTGCTATCTATGTATAAATACATATTATTTAAATCTTTTGGTGAAGTTTTCAGTTCAAATACAACGTCAGTAGTTAAAGAGAACTCGTGTGGAACATTTTTATAGTGCTCGTCATCTATCGGATGAGCTTCACCTTCATATTTCTCACCAGTTTTTTCATCTTGTATGAAATATTTTATTTCCGAAAGATCAATAGTTTGTCCATCGTCTCGAACATTATTAATCATAACACGAGTAGTAAGGCGCCGCTCTTTGTCTATTTTTTCAAACTTTGCATTCTCAACTGTCGCTCTATAGTATTCGTTTTTAACTATTTCTCCATAGTGCATTGCATTCTTTTCGAGAGCGCTCTTTTCTTGTTTTGATGTAGTATTGCTATTACATCCTGTTAATATTCCAGTAAATAATAATGCTGTACATGTCGTTTTGATTAATGATTTCATAGTAATCCCTTTCTGTATTAAAAAGTAAAACATAGGAATAATTTTACATCAATAGGAAGGTAAATGGAAGTGTTTTTGCGTAATATACAGATATATATTTATTTGGTTGTCAAGTTAACAGGATAGAAAGAGGGAGAAGACTGTATAAAACGGAATAAATAAGAATTGAAAATATTGTAAAACGGAAGAGGCATGCATATAATTAAAATAAAGTTTAAGTTTCTGAACCTTCAATAACGGTGGTGATAACATGTTTACTGAAGAACGTCGAGAGAAAATTTTAGAACGACTTAATACAGATGGAAGAGTAATAGCAAAGGATCTTGCGGAAAGATTTGATATGTCTATTGATTCTATAAGAAGAGATTTGTCTATTATGGAAAAGGATGGTTTATTAAAAAGAACGCACGGAGGTGCAATTGAACTTACGCGAGTGAGAAACTTAGCT
>WPCI01025325.1_pt1 | contig 11234 bp, 13 predicted proteins | sample 5399871 | NCBI WGS metagenome assembly WPCI01 (sample SAMN12869469, study PRJNA574797) | sludge metagenome | isolation source: wastewater treatment of pH7 | place: China:Beijing | collected 2019-05-20
GCGCGCGCTTTCTTCTCCTAATGTTGCTCTCATCTACTCATCTCCTGTTCTCTGGTGAGGAAGATAATCCTCAAGGGTGTAATTGTAATGGGCAGCGCATTCAGCCGCCCAGTTATCGTTATGCAAACCAATCTCGAGCACCCCGCTCTCCGGGTCGTTGGTATTTTCCAGCACCGCGGATCTGACTTCAGCCCGTTGGCGTTGCTCGAGGTTGATACCGGCATCCACCAGTTCATCTTGCACGCGGCTCATTCGTTGGCGTTGGAGCAGCCAGGTGGTGATGATGATAATTCCACCTGCGCCAACAACAAACGGCCAGTTTGCTTTCAGCCAGCCAAAATTGGAATCAGGATGAATGAAATTGGTCATCAGCAGCATACCGGCACCAGCCACCACACCGCCGACCCGATACGCCCAGCGGCAATTACGGGCAAACCTGCCTTCAGGGGTGTCATCGTTTTCCAACACCTCTATGTTGGTGGTGAAATCGGCCCGGTAGCAGCTCTGGCACACCCTGATCTTGAGGCGGTAAGGTTCGTTGACCTCATAAGTCTGACGATAGAGCCCCGGGCGTTTGCGCCCGATGCGCAGCCTCAGCTTGTGGCTCTCGTAATGGGCGGCAGGCACAGCATCGCAGCGCGAGCAGCGTTGTGGATAGTCGAGCACGATGCCGCCTGAGAGCGAATCCTGAACCTGACGGAGCGACACGATTAGTTTATTGGGCATTTGGATGGCTTTCGCAATGCATTCTCATTTTCCCTCCAATTGTAACCGAATTGAAGCGTACAAAAAGGGCATTCCCATAGAGCTCTATGAGAATGCCCTCCTGCTTGTCAAACAATCCCGCGAGATATCAATCAGCGGGCAGTCTTGGTGGGTATACCTGCAGCAGCGCTTTGGCTCGTAAACCTAACCTGAATCAGGCATTGGGGATGATCTCGATGACCAGTGTGCCTGTACCTGCCGCGCAGTATAACCTTGGTTGTGCCGGCTTTACCACAATCACTCCGGGTTGGGCAGGCGTGAGCATGAGGCATCCTTTGCCTTCTTTGAGCGGCACCCTCATGATGGTTCCGTTAACATCCAGGCTGATGTGGCGAACCTTCAGGGTGGTGGCAACCTCTACTTTGATATCCGGACCGCATTGCCAGGCATGGCAGGTTTGGCCGGCAACCCCGTTGACGGAAAGCACCAGCCGCTGTGCGTACTCGTGGAATGGGGTGTCGATGTAGTCTACCTCATGGCCCATCTCAGTGGGTTGGGAGGAGGTTTCGCCAAAGCTGAGGATTTCGCCGCGGGCGTTTTTGATTAAATAGGTCATGTAAACCCTTTTATATGAAGAAGATAAGGCCGACGGCGTACAAATACCCGCCGAAGCCCTTAAACCCAGGCCAGAATGCGGTAATAACCCGTTCCACTCTTGGCTTGCATACAATGCTGAACCCCATAGGAGCTGTTGGTGCCGGTTTTGGTATAGATGTTTACCTTGTCCCAATAGGCGGGCGAGCACGGACCGGAATCTTGCAAAAAGGCAAATGCCAGGCCTATTGTTTGGCTTTCGTCTGCCGTGCTGCTCCAATACACGGCAACTTCGCGCGGCAGTTGCCCCAAGCCATGCGCTTTAACATAGGTCTGGTTATGGGCAACGGCGTACCAGCCGCTGTCATAGGCGGGTGCACGCCAGTCGCCGCCTGAAACATAACTCCTGATTGACGAGGGCGCGAGGTTTGTTCCATTCCAGAAGACTTCGCCGATCAACCTTTGTGTCGGCGCGGGTACGGGCGAGGTGTTGACCGACAACGAAAAGAAGGTGAAGGCATCGCTGCGGTTGGCGAAGATGTACCACACAGCAGCAGCACCGCTGAACTCGCCGGCGGGGAGGTCAATATTGGCTTGCTGCACGAGCATATTGCCATTAATGACAATTGAAGCCGGGTTTTGACTGTCGTATGGAATTCGCAGCCGATTGGTTGCCAGGTAATGGATGCGAACATTAAAGGCGATCGAGCCTAGAAAGGCGCCCAGCGAGGCGCTGTTGGCTGGTTCTGCGCCGAGGAAAAGGGCATCTTTGCGCAGATTGTTGTACTGGCTGGCTTGAGTTTGCTGCCCGGCGGCAACATTGGAACTGAACGGGTAGGGCATAAATCCTCCGGTGATTAATACTTACGAGATGCGTGATGCGGGTTACACCCAATAGCAGGTGTCCCAGGGCAGTGTGCCATCCCACATGGAAAGGGCAATCTTTTCCGGCGGAGCAGGCGGGAAGTAGTAGCCAATGTTGTTCAATTGGCAGCGCAGAACGGAATGCGCCGGGTAATGTCTCTCATCGCAGCTCCAACCCAGCGAACCCAGGTTGTTCAGCGCGCCCACGGCGGTAATGCACTGGATGCCGTTAGGCATGGAGAAATACGCCATCAGCATGGCGTAATCCTCTTCGCGGCTGGTTTCATGCCGGCTGCCATCGGGGTTGATCAAACCATCAGCGCAAATGACATCAAAGTGCACCCAAAGGCGGGTGCCGGCGTGGGTATCGGTGAAATCAATTGAATCGGAATTGACTTCTCTGATGAATTGCACCCCCTGTTCGCGGATGGAGCCGTCTTTGGGCGAGACAAAGCCGTAAGGCGCACCTCCGTTCACCGCTGCGTGACGCAGGATGATATGGCAATTTTCCCCGAGCGTGTATGCGCTCATAGCACAAACCCTGGCGGATAGCCGAACTCTTGCAGGGTCTTCACCCCGTTCAGGTCGCGCTCGAAAGTGCCGCGCCACAGTTTGCCAATCTCCAGTATGCGCGCAGAATCTTTGGGGTTGCTGCCATAACGCTCTACCAGGCTGCCAGCGCGCAGCAGGCAGGCATGCGCGGCAGCGCCACTCACCAATGCCACCGTCAGCATCTCGGGCAGGTTGGTGAGCGCCTGGTCTTCAAAGCCGGCAATGGTGTAACCCGAGGCGTAACTGAGATGCAATCGGTCGCCGGCACGAGGGATGGCGCTGCCCAGAAAATGCAGCGCAGGGGTTCCATCTTGCAGGCGATATGTAAAACTACACCCCGCCGCCAGCTCACGCGCCGCCCCGTTCGCTTGAAGCAGCGTGAGGCTGATCAGGTAGCGGCATCCGCTGATGGCGCTCAGGGTCTGATCTCTGCCATCTTCTGTCAGTGCCACCTCGGTGTTGAGGATGCGCGGCAGGCGCTGGTTGATTTCCTCCAATGCCTGGTGCAGCGCTGCGCTGAGCAGCTCGTCACTGAAGCGCTGGGCGTCGTTATCTTCGAGCAGGCTGCGCAGACGGGCTTTAATGGTGACGATGTTTGTCATGGATGAGCTCCTCGAGGTGTTTCAAATCCGGCGGCAGAACGATCATCTCCGATTGTCCGTCGCGGCTGCCGCCCGGTGGTGCGGAACTGACGAGCGGTATCTCTCTTTTCTCCGGCGGAGCTGGCGGTTTTACGGTCGCTGCGATAGGTTTCATGCCCAGCTCAGTCCGCGCCTGATTGACTTCATCTAAAGTGAACCACAGCTTGCGCCCGTCTGCGCTAATCACCACCATTCCGCCCTCTGGCAGGCAGCGGAAGGAGAGCGGGCGGTCATCGGTGCTGCGCTGCACAAAGGGTTTGGCGAGGAGCCGCGCCAGCTTGAGTTCAGGGCTGTCGGCTGGCATTACCGCTATCCTCAATGGCTACGCCGGTGGAGTAAACCGCCAGGGCAGTGACCAGCGCCTGCAATGCCTGCCATACGTTGATCTCCTGCGTCAGGTAGGCGGCCAGCGTGGCAACTGCCGCCGCTACAAGCACCCAAAATTTGCGCGAGCGCAGAATACGTTTGAGTTGTTCTGAAAATGTCATCGGTTTTTCCTTTGTTGGTTCGTTTATCGCTTGTGTGATTTCGCCAGCCTCACCCCGCGGAAAGCGCGGGGGAGGCGCTATGGCGAATGCCTTAGGCAACGTTGGCTTTATACAGCGGGCGGTAATCTGCCACAAATACGCTCACCCAGTGGCGCACCTTCATGCGGATTTCATCGTTACTGAAGAGAGCACCATGGGTTTCGCCGTCGGCGATGATAATTTCGGGCAGCACGCCAAAACGCTCGCCCAAAATGATGCCCGGCGCCAGGCGCGGATCTGCCAGCGCAGCCCAGTCATTGGCATCAGTAAACTCGGGGCAGGTGATTACATCTCCCATCTGCCCGCGCTGCATGTTCTCTGAAAAGATGTTGCTCTCGTGCGCGAACGAGGGGTAAAGCAGGTTCATACCTGCTAGGCGCAGCTCACGCGGAACCAGCAGATAGCGGGCATCCAACGCCTGTTTGGGCGCGCTGCCGCCGCTGCCCACCGTTAGCGGCTGGTTGTAAATCGCTTTTCCCGCCGCTTCCCATGAGGTGGCAGAGAGCGCCGTGGTGCCAAGGTTGGCGTGATGGGCATTCTCAAACACGTTGTAGCTGTCGGCCATGGCGGGGCCGGTACCGCTGTTGCTGGTGAAGATGGCACCCACCAGGGCGGAGATGCGCCGCAGCGCAGCGGAAGCCAGCTTGCGCGGATATTGGCGTAATTTGTGAGTTTCGTCGCGTTCAAACATCTCCAGCGTTAAGCCCACATAGCCGCCATACTTGCCCCAGGCGCCGCTCTCGGCGCTGTCTTTAAGCGCCAACTCGGTGTAAGCCGCGCCCTCTGAAACGGCGGGCAGCACGGTCACCTCGCCTACCAGCACGCCCGTAATCTCCTGCAGGCTGTTGAAGTGCTCCACCTGCACCACCGGCTCCCACCAGCGGTAGCCTGAGCGACCCAGCTCCTGCCATTGGTCAATGATCAGTTTGTTCATAGCGTTCTTAAGCAGCCCCGGCAGGTTGGATGTGGAGGCAAACTGGGCGCGCTCGTGGTGATACCCGCCGTTGAAGCCGGTGTCTCCGGTCATCAGCGTGTACAGCTCGCGGATGCCGCTCAACTTGGCTGTGTGCAGGTTTTCGAGCGCCTGCGGCCGGGCGGCGCCCAACAGGTCGTGCAGGGCGGCGTTCACCTGGTCTTCGGGGGTGGCGCTGATGCTGAGGCTGCCCGCGCTCTGGATGACGCTGGCGCCGGTGAGGTCGCTGATCAGAGAGCGCGTCTCGTCAATGGCCTGTTGCAGCGCGCCAGCCTCAAAAGGCTTACCGCCAAACCGTACGCGCAGACTGTTCTCAGCGCTTGGCGGCAGGTGCGCGGCTGCCAGTGTCGCCTCAAGCAGGCTGGCGCTCATTTGCGCCTGCACCTCGTCTGCCGGCAGCGCGGCGCTGCTTTCGTTTGCACTCTCAGGGTATGTTGATTGTGGTTCCATATTCATCTCCTCTTGTTTTGATAAATTCTGCCCGCCAGCGCGCGCCTGGCTTACGAAGGCGCCGCCACGCGCCGGATGCACCACCAGATCCACTGACAGCACTTTCTCCAGCCTGGTTACCTGCCTGCCGGAGGCGCTGAACACCAGGTCAGCTGAAAACCCCACCCGCGGCGCGGGCGTATCGCTGTCGGTGAGCGCCTCGGCGGCGCTCTCAAGCAGCGCAGCAGCAGGGCCGAAAGGGCGCAGGCTGAGCAGCACACCCTGCCGGCTTTCTGACCAGCGCGGAGCAGCGCACACGCCTGCCAGGTCGCGCAGCGAGCGCGGTTTCCAGTCGTGGTCAATGAAACATTCCACCCCCTGCCACAGCGGCAGCGATTCGCGCAGCACTTCGGGGGCAAACTCCCAGCCGTTGCCGCTGCCGGCGCTGATGGCAATGATCTCGATCTTCCCCGGCGCTGCGCTGCAAAAGCGGGTGTTAAAGCGCGCGCGCTGCTGCAGCAATGCGGAGGCTGTGTTTTCAGCCATACAGATTTCCTTTCTCCTCCCCTGTCATGGGGTCAATTTTTAAGGGCTGGTTTTTCGCCGCCGCAGGCGGAACCGCCACTGCGGGCGGCGCCTGCCGGCCCCTTGACAGCATCTCGGCTACATCTACGCCCTCGCCGCAAAAACGGTAGAAGAGGCGCAGCTGCTCGGCGTCGTCAATCAGCCCGCGCTCACGCAGCGTGCTCAGCGCCGGCGCGATGTTGCTGGCAGCCATTGCCAGAGCCATATTGTCGCGCGCTGAAATATCAGCGCCGGTAAGGCGGATCGGGGCGCGGCGTGAAACGCGCTGATCCACCATTGAACGTCTGTTCACCACGGCGCGCAGCACATCGCCCAACAGCCACAAAAAGAAGCGCTGCCGTTGTTCAAAGTGACGGTAGGTCGGACCGCCGGCGGCTTCGGCGGTGGTGCGCGTGGCGCTTTCGGGTTCCGCCAAAAAGTGCAGCGGAATTCCCGCCCCGGCGGCCAGCATCTTCTTCATCGCCAAGCCATCCTGCCCGGATTCATCAGATTCGAGGCGCGGGTGCAGCGTATCCCAGTTTTCACTCTCGTCGGTCACCAGGATGGAGCCCGGCGACGGCGGCGCTGCGTTGAGCGCCGACTGGCGCGCGCGGCGTTCACCCTCGCTGGCATAGCGCGCCCGTACCACATAGAGGAAGGCGTTGCGGAAGTGATTGAGGCGCGCGCGATCCTCCAGCCAGGCGGAGTAACGGCTGAGCCAGCGCAGCACCGGCGCAAGGTCAGACTCTCCCCATTGCGTGCCCACAGCGCGGTTGATGGCGTAGTGCAGCATCACCGTCTCGAAGCCGCCGTTGGTGTTGGGCAGGTCGTGCTGCGGGTCGTATGCCTGCCAGCGCCGTGCCTCGCCAATCGTGTTGAAATCGGGCTGCATTTCGTAGGCGGTTTCCTGATCGATATCGTTGCTGCGGGTGTGGATGCTGCGCACCTGCAGCGCGGGCACAGCGCGCAGATAGCTCATACCGGCGGCATCGGTGGAGAGCAGCAAGAAGAGGTTACCGCTGCGCGTCAATTCATCGCACCATTCGTACACCCGCACCGGCAGACGGTTGAGCGGATGATCCCAAAAGCTGCGCAGAAAGGCGCTGGTGGGTTCGTGCGCGGTGTTGATGCTGATGCCGCCGCCCACCACATATTGCGAGGTGAGCCCCACAATGCGCCGCGCCAGCGGGTTCACCCGCCAGGCTTCCAGCGCCTGGCGCAACGTACTTTCACGGTCAGGCGCGTAGCGCTCACCCGGCAGCCCGCCCAGGCGGCTGCCGAGGGCAAAGGTCGCGTCGTTTTCCGGCGCAGCGCTGAAGCTCTGCCGCTGCGGCGCGGCGCTGCGCTGAACACCGAAGATGCGCGTCAGCAGACTGGGTTTCACGCTTCCACCATTGCGTTCAGCTCCTCAGGTGTGCCGCTGAACAAATTCAGGTCCACGCGCGTGCTCACGCCGCAGATCTGCCCTGAGCTGGAGTACTGCCAGAACGTCCAGCCTGCCCAAGGATACGCCTGGTACGGCCAGCCGCTGGTGTAGTGCGCAATCCACAGCGGGTGATCGGCTGCCCAATCTACGGCAGAACGCGAGAGCTTGTAATTGCTCAGCGTGGGCACGGGCAGGTAGGTCTTCCAAAAGCCCGGCGAAACGTAGATCATCGGCCTGCGCCCGCTGTGCAGCTGCAGTTCATCGAGAAAAACCTTCAGCGCCTGGTTGAGGCCGCTCTTGCCCAGCCCCGGCGTTTCCACATCTACACAGGGCGGCAGCATGGGCAGCCCGCCAGCCACCTCTTGCAGCGTGCGCGCGTAGTGGCGTGCCTGTGCCAGCGGATCGAGACGCGGCAGGAAGAAGTGGTAACTGCCGGTGATGATGCCGGCTTCCTGCGCCGCGCGCAGGTTCTCGGCGAACATCGGGTCGGTGTAGCCCGACCCTTCGCTGGCTTTAATGAACGCGAAACGTACTCCGCTGCTCTTCACTTTTTGCCAGTCAATAGTTTCCTGGTGGTGGCTTACATCAATGCCAAAAATCATTCGTTGTCCTTTCGTTTTCAAAGCGCGCCGCCTGAGGAAGGCGGTTTAGAATCTGCCTTCCATCTTTTCCAGCGGATCGCCGGCCGGGATGATGAGCGAGGCGGAAGCGGGCGACCAGTCGAGGTCTTCGAGGCGGGCGCAGAGCGCGGCGGAGAGCACCCAATCATCGTGCAGCGGCGCCCCGCTCAGCGGGTGACGGGCGCCTTCAGGCACACCCCAGCGCATACGCTGATCGGGTCCGGCGCCCACCTGAAACTGGCAGCCCGCCAGTTGATCGTAAAATTCCTGCTGAAAGCGCGCCTGTTCAGGCTGACGCTGCGGGTCGAGCTGCGCTTCATGCCAGCGCCCCGAATCGACCACGCCTAAAAAATCCCAGCCGAGTTTTGATTTGGAGGCGGTGTTGAAGGTGAAGGGCAGCACCCGCCCCGGCAGCGAGCGCTCGAGGAAAGAAGCCAGCCCGGCGCCGACGCCTGTGGCATCCACCACAATGGCGCGCGCCTGCCACGCCAGCGCCAGCGCGCGGATTTCGTCGTGCAGGCGGGAGTGGTTTACCCCCGTCCATTGGCGGCGCAGCACCGGGCAGAAGCAGGGCAGCAGCCCGCCTTCAGCCGTGGAGACGCGCACCAGCGTGAGCGCGCTGCTGTCGCGCGCCGGGTTGGCAGGCTTCAGGGCGCCGTCTGCGCCGCGCACGCCTTCGTCTTCGCCGGCAACATCCAGCAGCAGCGCGTAGCGCGCCGCGGGCAGGGCTGCCTCTTCGGCAGTTTCAGCGGAGCGCAGGCGCGCCAACCGATCAGGCGGGAACATGCCGCCCTCGCCGTCCACCTCTTCTGAGTAGTACTGGGTGCGCACGGTGGGGTGCGCCCGCCCCAGGCGCTTGACCGTTTCATCCACATGGCGGCGGTAGGCGCTGACCTCGGCGGCGACGTCGTCAGCCGTCAGGCGGAAGACGCGGCGCACACCGTCGCGCTTTTCCTCCGCGCGGGCGGCGCGCAGCTGCTGCGCCAGCAGGGTGCGGCTCGTCCAGGCGGTGCCCCAAAAGACGCGCGTGGCGTTGGTGGAGGCGCTCATCGGCGCCACGTCTTTTTCATATTTGACGCACAGCACGTCTTGGGCTTCATCCACCTCGAGCAGCGCCGATGCGGTGGCGCCGACGATGTTGCTTTCAGGCGCCGCTGATAGGAAGGTGATGCGCGCCTCGCCGATACGGTAGATGGAACCGGATTCTTTGACCCAGATACGCCGGGTGAGCGTGTTCCGTTTAACCGTGCGTTCGAGGCGGCGCATCGCGGTAAGCGCCTGCGGTTCGAGCGTGGGCGATACCTTCACCATCTCCACTGGAAAGTTGGAGAAGAGCGTGAGCAGGTAGGTTTCGAGCTGCGCCTGCAGTTCGTTTTTGCCGCTCTGGCGCGGGAAGATGACAACAAAGCTGAGCCCGCGCTCGTTGAGCACGGAATCGAAGATGGCGTTAAGCACGCCGCGCTGATAGTGACGCAGGCGTATGCCTGAGGCTGCCAGGGTGAAGCGCTCGGGGTCGCTCAACAACCATTTGTAATGCGGAATGAATTCGCTCACGGGTTCCTCGTTGGGGCGGGCGCGGGGCAGCGGCGCCGGCGCTTATTGCGGCTCATGGCTGGCGGCCGCGGGCTTAAACTTCTCGCCAAACTTCTTGAGCTCGGGCCATTCTTCTTCCAGCTCGAGCAGCGCCTGGCGCAGCAGGGCGGCGGGGTCGAGATCCTGGTTGGCGAGCTCGCGCCGGGCTTTAAGCAGGCGCGCCAGCGCCGGGGCGGTTTTACCGACCGTTTCGAGCAGTTCGAGCTGATCATCGAACTCGAGCGTTTTGCTCTGTTTGGCGGCGGCTTTGTGGATGAGCTCGCGCAGAATTTCGATTTCGCGATCGAGCCCATCGGGGTCGGCGGGTGCGGGTTTCTTGCGGGTCATTTTCCTCCTGTTAGAATAAGTGTTCTAATTGATATTCATATCATCTCACGACAGGCGCCATTTGTCAACTTGCCCCTGGAGCAAGTTTTAAGGGCAAAACTTGCCAATTTGGCAAGTTTTTGGGCATAATTAATTTGAGGCGGATTTATGCGGTGTTTCAACCCAGCGCCTTTTATTAGCGCAGGAGGTTTGAGCCCTTCTATCTGCGTGTCTGGTTTTAGCGGAGGGGCTTTATGCTCTTCAACCCGGAGTCTGGTTTAGACTCCCGGTTTTTGCACTAAACCAGCCCATGCAGATTCGAATGGGTGTGAACGATCAGCCCAGTGCAGGTTGGGTGGCTAGTGCAAAAACAGATTCCGGGAGGCTGAGATCAGGTTGAGCGCAGTGGAACCTCCAAACAGGTCCCGGGAGATATAAACATTTCAACCCGGTACCTGGTTTAAGAAGAATGTCACATTTTTTGATCAGGCGGGAAGTTTTAAGGTGATACCCATTGAAATAATTAACAAAATTGTATATACTGTTCCTATCATTCAAGGCAACATAGATCTGCAGCGGCGCGGGCGGGAGGGTTTGGACGCGCCGGAATAGGGGAAAGTATCGTTGGGTATTGGGGTCGCCACACGAAATCAATCAGAGGCTGTTGATAAGCAGCCTGTTTTGCGTTAATACCATAAATCTGGCCGTCAAGGAGGGTAATGAGGAGTTCAAGCGAAGTTTCAGTTTTCCATCATTTCAATCAAAACAAAAAGGAGAAAGCATGAAAACCATTTCGAAATTGTTAGGAATTTTTATGGTGCTGTCGCTGGTGCTGGGCTTTATACCCACCGCCACCGTGAGCGCAGCGGATATCACGCTCAACTGCACGTCTGGATGCGATCAAACACACCTCCAGGCGGCCATCGACAGCGCTGCAAACGGCGATACGATAACTGTATCGGGCACAATTACTCTGGGTGGACCTGTAACTATTGGTAAGCCTATTACGCTTAAGGGTAATACCGGGGCTAAGATTGCGGTGTCTATTGCCGCTGGTACTAATCCCATCACAATAACCGGCAGTAATGTCACAATCAAAGACTTTGAGATCGAAAAAATAGACAAGGCCGGACCTCAAAACATCATATGGCTCAATGGACAAAGCGCCCAAATTACAGGAAACAAATTTCACGGGCAGTACGCATTAGGCGATAACGATGTAAGCCGGGCGATGGTGATATCCGGAGGTTTGAACGGATTAATCATCGACGGTAACGAAGTCTACGCGCTGCAGCTCGGCAACCGGCGTCCCGTCCTGATTGGTGGCGGTGGTGTCTTCGATGATGAACTCCATCTTGCCACCTTTCTTGTCGTAGATGTCGGAGACCTTGGTGACGAAAGTAATCCTGTCGCCGGCTACGATCGGAGCGAGGTACTTGA
>WPCI01011222.1_pt1 | contig 11230 bp, 7 predicted proteins | sample 5399871 | NCBI WGS metagenome assembly WPCI01 (sample SAMN12869469, study PRJNA574797) | sludge metagenome | isolation source: wastewater treatment of pH7 | place: China:Beijing | collected 2019-05-20
CCCAAAGAAGCTGCACTTGGTCGAGAGGCTGTCCGCCTGATCAGCACGCGCCTCGACTGCGAACTGCCCGACGGCGAGGACATCGCCTTCGCGATGCACTTCGTCAACGCGCAGTTCGTCGGCGAGGGCATGCAGCGGGCATTCGCGATGACCCGGACGATTCAGCGAGTGCTCCAACTGATCGAAACCACCCTGGACACCAAGGTCCACCAAGACTCCATGGCCGTGGCACGGTTCGTCACCCATCTGCGCTACTTGTTCGTGCGACTGGACAAGGAGACCCAACTGCGAACGATGCCCAATGACTGGTTGGAGGGAATCACCAAGGCCCACCCACTGGCGGCCTCCATCGCACAGAAGATCGCACTGGTGTTCGAACTCGACACGCCGGTCGAGCTGAACGACGAAGAGATCTCCTATCTCGCGCTGCACGTCGCCCGACTCGTGCTCGACATCGAAGAAGGAGTCGGTCGGGCCCCCGCCTCACGGCTCTGACCCGATCTGAACCTCCAGTCCGCACCACACCTGATCCAAGATCGTGCCCTTGTCCTTCTTCGGCGCCTGCGCAGGCGCCGTCGCGTACCTCGTCGTGACCTCAACCCGAGCCGACAACGACGGACCCTTCACCCTCACACCCCATCGTCGCCAAGCCATCGCACCCGGGGAAACATGTGAGGCACGGCCCCCTACCTACGCGGGCGTCTTGCCTCACGTCAAGATGTCCGCGAGTGATTGACGGTTGCCTCACGTGAAATGTCCGCGAGGTTAGGCGGCTGGGCGGGTGCCCAGGGTTCGGTTCTTGGCGAGGTCGATGAGTTGGGTCTGGATGTGGTTGATACGTGTGGTGATTCGGGCCGGGTTGAGGGTGGCGTGTTCAGTTTCGAGCCGGGCCCGGGTGGTGTCGTCGAGGATGCCGGTGTCGAGGAGCCGTTGGTATGGGGTGCGCGGCTTGTCGTAGATCCGTTTCTTGCGGCCGGCTGAGGTTTGGGTCCAGCCAGTGGCTTTCACGCAGGCAGCAGGGTTCTTTCGGGCCATGACCAGCGCCCACAGCTGGTTGAGCAGGGCGAGTTCGGCGTCGGTTTCGTAGCGGTGGCGGAACGCATGTTTGCGGACCCAGTCGCCGTTGCGTTGTTCGTTGTGGGCGTTGTCGTTGTGCTGGTAGGGCCTGCCGCGGGTGACCGTGCAAGCCTGTTCACGTGGGCCTACCGTGAAGGGCTCTTGCCCCGTCCCTAGCGATCCTTCATGATCCACGTCGGCGGGCGACGCAACAGCCGGCGGGCCAGGCGTCACCCGCCGATGGCCGCTCTCGTCCGGGCCCGACACCAGCCCCCGAGTGCGGCTCACAGCGGGCGGTTGTGCCGGCTGCTGCTGACCTGCCTGGACATCCACGCGAATTCCTCCTTGGCGGATGATGAAGTTGGTCCGTCCGCGCGTGTCTAGGTTCGTCCCCCTGGCTGCAAGTTGCCCACGCGATGGTGTCCGCCAGCGACTGTTTCCGCCCTTGTGGGGTCTGGGAAATCCCCATCCCCACATTGATGAACGACAAGCCCGTCTCCCGCATCCACTGGGCCACCTCAGCCACCTTGTCGGTGTGGTCGGCAGCCAGGAAGATGAAATCCATCTCCGTAAGGAGATCTGGCACATTGGCGGTCTCGACGTACACCGGATGAGGGATCACCCCGGCTCTGAAGTGGGCGTACATCTCAGCGAAGAAGTCGACTTTCTTGCCCCGTCGAACGACCTGGGCCAGTGATGCTGCTCCTGGTGCCCGGAAGGCGTTGTGGTTGACGAACTCGTCAGCATCAATGAGGTGGATCTCGGATACCTCCGTCTTGGCAATGAGGTCGAGGATGTATGAACCTGTCCCGCCCAGGCCGACGATCGCGATCTTCTGGCCTCTCAGCATCGCGTTCAAGTCTGAGATGCCTGCCCGCACGGACGCCGAGTCCCGGTAGTGGAAGGGGGACCACTCCTCGATCTCGGGCAGCTTGGCGAAGGTGTTGGGACTTGCGGTCGGGTCGACCGCCTGAGCAGCCCAAGGAGCATTGCGATGTGGGCCGTCATCTTGCTGTAGTGGTCGGGGTAGCCCCGCGCAGGCTTCTTGCTGAACATGAAGTTCGCTGGCCTACCAGCTTCGGGTCGATGAGCAGCAGCTCAACCGGTGGCTCATCGGCATTGACTCAAGGACGGTTGCCGACCTTGGCGACATCACCACCGTGCTCGGCACCAAGCCGAGCGAACTGCTCCGTCAGGTCGAGGCGTCCGCACCGAAGCCTTCCGAACATGTTGGCCCCATCACCGGCGAGACCGTTCCTCCGCCCACGCTCCCGGCGGTGGACGTGACCGGCTGGTCACGGGAGGACGTCGAGGACATGCTCGCGCTCGATGACTTCGATCGTGACGAGTGGGAGGCGACCACGGCCCCTACTGAGCACCTGTCAGACCGCTCCTGGGACGCTAGGCACGTCCAAGCTGCCACGAAGGCGTCCACCACTTGTCCCAACGAACGAGCGAACGCCTCTCGGTCATAGGCGCCGACCATGCAAGGGACGCGCTTCGGCCCGCCGGGGCCCCACTCGGCCGGTTCCATCCCCGCAGCGTATCCGCGGCGCGGACGGCCCGATCGGGTTTCGCCCCAGGGAAGAATCAGGGAGCGGTAGGATGTTTCCCAGGTGCGCTGGCCGCGCAACGGGAGCTCGAGCCCGCTGGCTCGTGACCCTGACCGGAACTCACACGGCAAGCCCTCCACAGAGCGACCGCCATCGAACTCAGGAGCTACATGACTACCGAAGCCGACCAAGAGACAGCCGTCCGCCAGGACGCCTGGGAGGGGTTCACCCCCGGAGCCTGGACCGACTCGATCGATCCCCGTGACTTCATCATTGCGAACTACACGCCGTACGAGGGGGATGCCTCGTTCCTTGAGGGCGCCACGGCCAAGACCCTGAACGTGTGGGACACGCTCCAGCGCGACTACCTCTCGGTGGAGCGGACGCGCCGCGTCTACGACATCGACACGCACACCCCCGCCGACATCGACGCCTTCCCGGCCGGCTACATCTGCTCCGACGACGACGTGATCGTGGGCCTGCAGACCGACGTCCCGCTCAAGCGGGCCATGATGCCCAACGGTGGCTGGCGCATGGTGGAGACCGCCATCAAAGAGGCGGGCATGGAGGTCGACGAGCGGGTCAAGGAGATCTTCACCAAGTACCGCAAGACCCACAACGAGGCGGTCTTCGACATCTACACGCCGCGGATCCGGGCGGCCCGGAGCTCCCACCTTGTCACGGGCCTTCCGGACGCCTACGGTCGCGGCCGCATCATCGGCGACTATCGCCGGGTCGCGCTGTACGGCGTCGATCGGCTCATCGAGGCCAAGAAGGCCGACGCGGACGAGGTGTTGGGCCAAGAATTCAGCTACCACTGGGCCCGCTACCGCGAGGAGCACGCCGACCAGATCAAGGCGCTTAAGAAACTCAAGATCCTCGGCACCTTGTACGGCTTCGACCTCTCGCGTCCAGCGCGCACCTTCCACGAGGCCGTCCAGTGGACCTACCTCGCCTACCTGGCGTCCGTGAAGTCCCAGGACGGCGCCGCCATGAGCATCGGCCGCCTGTCCGGATTCTTCGACGTCTACGCCGAGCGCGACTTCGCGGCCGGGATCCTGACCGAAGCCCAGGCGCAGGAGATCATCGACGCGCTGGTCACCAAGCTGCGGATCGTGCGCTTCCTCCGCACGATCGACTACGACCAGATCTTCTCCGGCGACCCCTACTGGGCCACCTGGTCCGACGGCGGGTTCGCCAACGACGGCCGGCCGCTCGTGACCAAGACGTCCTTCCGGCTCCTGCAGACGCTCCGCAACCTGGGCCCGGCACCCGAGCCGAACATCACCATCTACTGGGACGCTTCTCTGCCCAAGGGCTACAAGGAGTTCTGCAGCCTGATCTCGATCGAGACCTCGGCGATCCAGTACGAGTCCGACTGCGAGATCCGCGGCCATTGGGGCGATGACACGGGCATCGCATGTTGTGTCTCACCCATGGCCATCGGCAAGCAGATGCAGTTCTTCGGGGCCCGCCTCAACTGCGCCAAGGCTCTGCTCTACGCGATCAACGGCGGACGCGACGAGGTGTCAGGCAAGATGATCGTCCCCGGTCACGACCCGATCGGCGGCGACGGCCCGCTTGACTTCGAAGCGGTGTGGGCGAAGTTCGACGAGATGCTCACCGAGGCGGTCGGCACCTACGTCGAGGCCCTGAACATCATCCACTACTGCCATGACAAGTACGCCTACGAGGCAATCGAGATGGCGCTGCACGACCACGAGGTCCTCCGGACCATGGGCTGCGGCATCGCAGGTTTGTCGATCGTGGCCGATTCGCTGTCGGCCATCAAGTACGCCGAGGTGACCCCGGTTCGGGACGCCACCGGGCTGGTCGTCGACTACCGGACCGTGGGTGAGTTCCCGATGTACGGCAACGACGACGACCGAGCCGACCAGTTGGCGGTCAAGGTCGTCTCGACGGTGATGGAGAAGATCCGCGCCATCAAGTTGTACCGGGACGCCATCCCCACCCAGTCGGTGCTCACGATCACATCGAACGTCGTCTACGGCAAGGCCACGGGAGCGTTCCCCTGCGGCCACGAGGCAGGCACCCCGTTCGCCCCCGGCGCGAACCCGGAGAACGGCCGCGATACCCACGGCATGCTGGCGTCCATGCTGAGCGTCGGCAAGATCGACTACGGCGATGCGCTCGACGGGATCTCGCTGACCAACACCATCACGCCCCCCGCCTTGGGCCGCACCCAACAGGAGCGCATCGGGAACCTGATCGGCATCTTGGACGCCGGCATTGCCGAGGGCCTCTACCACGCGAACATCAACGTGCTGAACCGCGAGACCCTCGTGGACGCCATGGAGAATCCGGAGAAATACCCCCAGTTGACCATCCGCGTGTCAGGCTATGCGGTCAACTTCGTCAAGCTCACGCGCGAGCAGCAACTTGATGTCCTCTCCCGCACCTTCCACGAGTCCGTCTGAGGCCGAGCCTGCGGGCACGAAGGAGAAGAAGGCCCGCAAGGTCGAGGAACGTCTGCAGACGGCGTCCCTCGGTGATATCCCCGTGGTGACGGGGCTACCGCGTCGTGCACTGTTCAGCGCCCAGCGCACCGGCGAGGTGGGGATCGTGCACTCGTGGGAGTTGGTCACGGCCGTGGACGGTCCGGGGACGAGGATGACCGTCTTCCTCGCTGGCTGCCCGCTGAGGTGCCAGTACTGCCATAACCCGGATATGCTCGCCGGCCACCGTGGACTGCCGGTGCGGGTCGACGACCTGTTGAAGCGGATCAAGCGTTACCGGGGCGTGTTCAAGGCGACGGGAGGCGGGCTGACCCTGTCCGGGGGGGAGGCGTTGCTGCAGCCCGCTTTCGTGGGCCGCGTGTTCGCGGGCGCGAAGGAGAAGGGCATCCACACGGCGATCGACACCTCGGGCTTCGCCGGACCCAACGTCGACGATGCACTTCTGGCGAACATCGACCTCGCTCTCCTGGACGTCAAGGCGGGCGACGACGAGACCTATCGCCGTGTGACCGGGGGGCGAAGCCTGCAGCCGACGCTCGACTTCGGACGCCGTCTGGCGGCGTCCGGGGTCGAGATCTGGATCCGGTTCGTCCTCGTGCCCGGGCTGACAGACGACCCCGCGACCATCGAGCCCATCGCGGACTACGCGGCCAGTCTGCCCACCGTCACGCGGGTCGAGGTGCTGCCCTTCCACCAGATGGGACGCGGTAAGTGGGCCGAACTCGGCTTGCCCTACAAGCTCGCCGACACCGAGCCACCCTCGCCGGACCTGATCCGGCGGACGCGGGAGATCTTCTCCTCGCGCGGGATCGCCACGTACTGAGCGGTTCCGCGTGCGTGCGGATGCCCCCGGTCCAGGTCAGGAACCGCCGAAGAACCTGAAGTAGAAGGCCCCGAACAGCAGGACGATTCCGATGTTGGCGGCCAGCCGCTCCCACGGATGGGTCCTGAAGATGAGAATGTCCACACCGACGATGACGACCACCATCGCGAGCACGAACAGTGCAATCACAACCGGTCTTGCCGTCTTGCGTCCCCGCCGTTGTGGTCATCATCCGGTATTGACCGACCGCAAGGGGCCGTCCGGGTAGGGTCGAAGCAACAAACGAGAGGAGCGCACATGGCAACGGACGAATTCGCCGGCCCGATCGGCTACTTGGTGTACTCATTCCCCGAAGGCGCATCGGTCGCGACTGGTGTGCAGGCCGTCCTGGATCGGGTGGCAGCCGGGTTGATCGAGGTGCTGGACGTCGAAGTGGTTGGTCTTGCCCCCGACGGCAGCGCGCGGTTGCTGCCGTTCGCCGAGGTCAGCGGGATGGATCAGCTGACGGGCGCCGAGTCCGACATCCTCGACGAGGTGGACCTGACCGACATCGCCAGCGCCCTCGAACCCGGACGGTTTGCGGTCGCGTTCGTCTACGAGGACCGGACGCTCGCCTCCGCCGCAGATGCGTGGTCTGCCGTTGGTGGCAGCGAGGTAGTCGCGGGCGGGGTCGACCTGGCAGAACTCGAACGCCTCCTGGGCGAAGAAGAAGAGGGGACGAACTGAGATGGGTCTGCTCAAGACAGCCGCCAAGGCGGCGGTGGCCACCCGAGTGGTCGGCTCGGTGCATCGGCGCCAACAGCACCAGTGGGCCGCACAGGATGCGGCCGCGGCGAGCCAGCACCTGCAGGCGATGCCGGCGCCTCAGGTCGTCGCCGTACAGGCCAATCCGGCAGGGCCCTCCGTGGTGGAGCAATTAACTCAACTGGCCCAGCTTCGGGACAGTGGGGTGCTCACCCCCGCAGAGTTCGAGGTGCAAAAACAGCGGATCCTGGCCGGCTGACCGCGGTCGGCGGTTACACGAAGATCGAGTCGAAGTCGCGGCGGCGCAGCGCCTCGGCGTGGACGACCGGGGCCTGCTCGGTGTGACCGGTGATGCCGACCCAGTTCACGTTGCCTTCGTCCTTGGCGCGCGCGAACGCTTCGAGCGCCCCTTCGGGTGCGAACACGGCGTCCAGTGCGGTCAGGTCGCACATCGAGGTGTATCTGCCACAGATCCACGTGATCGGTGCGTAGCAGTTCCAGGGAGCGGTTCAGGTCGCGCCAGGCGTCCTCGGCGCGGCGCGGCGTCGCCTTGGTGGCCAGGCGAATCTGGTCCCGTACCTGCTCCGCCGTCGGGCCCAGGCGCTCCTCGGCATCCCCGTAGGACTTGAACGACGAGGGCAGCGAGCGGATCGCCGGCTGGCCTGAGGTGGCCTACGAAGCCATCTGGGCCATCAGCCACCTCACTCGCCACAGCCCGATCCCCGCGCCCACCGCCTACCGGATCCTGGGGGGCCGCGAGGGCGTCGGCCACCTGATGCCCCAAGCGCTCGAGCAATTCTGCCGAGGGCGGCAGCGCCAGCATCGCCATTCGCCCTTCTGACTCCCAGCGACACGACAGGGCCGCCAGTCCACGGCGGCCCTTGCCTGCGCTATTGGCAAGCCCCTGCGGACTAGAGTGCCATCAAGATGGGGGAGAGGTTGCATGGACGTCTTTCAGGTGCGCGACAAGGTCATCGACGACTATCGCGAGTTCACGACATCGGCCATCGACATCAAGGACCCCATCCTCAAGCAGTTCTACCAGGACGAACTCGACGCTGATCGGCAGTGGCCTGAACCCTGGATCTCGCTGAATCCTGCCTTCGAGGTCGGCGGGCGCGTCGATGATCTCGTCCGGGAAGGCCTACTGGACGCCGAGTGCTCGCGCATCTTTCGGGTCAAGTCCACCATCGAGGACCAAGGGGTGGCACCAATCACCCTTCACCGGCACCAGCGTCAAGCCGTCGAGGTTGCTCAGAAGGGGGAGAGCTACGTCCTGACCACCGGCACCGGCTCGGGCAAGTCGCTGGCCTACATCGTCCCGATCGTCGACCACGTGCTGCGCCAACCGAAGGTTCCCGGGGTGAAGGCGATCATCGTCTACCCGATGAATGCTCTGGCGAATTCACAGCTAGGGGAACTCGAGAAGTTCCTCGTCAACGGTTACGGAGTCGGCCGCGAGCCGGTCACGTTCGCCCGGTACACCGGACAGGAGCGCGGCGAAGGACGCGATCGCATTCTCGCCAACCCGCCCGACATCCTGCTCACCAACTACGTCATGCTCGAGTTGGTGCTCACCCGGCCTGAGGAGCGGCGCAAGCTGGTCAAGGCCGCGAAGGGGCTGCAGTTCCTCGTCCTCGACGAGTTGCACACCTATCGCGGACGCCAAGGTGCCGACGTTGCGATGCTGGTGCGACGCGTCCGGGAAGCGTGCTCGTCACCCGATCTCCAGTGCATCGGCACGTCGGCGACGATGGCCTCCGGCGGGTCGACCGCGGACCAGAAACGGACGGTCGCGGACGTCGCATCCCGGATCTTCGGCGCCGACGTGCGCCCGGACCACGTGATCGGCGAGACCCTGACAAGGGCGACCAGCCCTTCCGGGGCAGCGGACGTCCCCGCGCTCACGAAGGCGATCACCTCAGCTATCCCGACCAGCTACGACGAGTTGGCGGCCTCACCGCTGGCGTCCTGGATCGAGTCAACGTTCGGGCTCGCCACCGAACCCGGAACTGGCCGCCTCGTCCGGCAGACGCCGCGGCGGCTGCAGGAGGACGCGGCGCCGGCCTTGGCGAATGCGACGAACGTCCCGATCCAGGACTGCCACGACACGATCCGGCAGGCGCTGCTCACCGGTTCCCGGGTGCGCGATGCCGAGACGGGTAGGCCGCTGTTTGCGTTCCGGCTCCACCAGTTCCTGTCCAAGGGGGATACCCTTCACGTTTCCCTCGAACCGGGGGATTCCCGCTACATCACCTCGAAGTATCAGGTGGCTGTGCCGTCGGCCCCGGAGAAGTTGTTGTTCCCGCTGGCCTTCTGCCGCGAGTGCGGCCAGGAGTACGCCGTGGTCAAGCGAATCACCAGGGGCGGCGAGACGACGTACGCGCCCCGTTCGTCGCGGGACGTGACCGCCGGCGACGCCGTGGACGGCTACCTCTACGTCTCTACCGATTTCCCCTGGCCGGCGGATCCGATCAAGGAGGGCCGCCTGCCCGACTCCTGGGTCGGCCCCGATGATGCCACCCTGCCGAACAAGGTGAAGTACCTGCCTAAGCGGGTCCGGGTCGATGTGGCAGGACACAAGGTCGACGTCGGCGGGGTCGCAGCGGCGTTCATCCCGGCCCCATTCACTTTCTGTCTGGCCTGCCAGGTCAGTTACGAGCAGGTCCGCGGTCGCGATTTCTCCAAGCTCGTCACCCTGGACGCCGAAGGCCGTAGCTCGGCGATCTCCGTCCTGAGCACCAGCCTGGTGCGCGCCCTGCGAGACGTGCCAGCCGATGAACTCCCTGCCGATGCACGCAAGCTGCTCACGTTCGTCGACAACCGGCAGGACGCCAGTCTGCAGGCCGGCCACCTCAATGACTTCGTCCAGGTCGCCCAGCTGCGCGGCGCGCTGCACAAGGCCATGACCGACGCCCCGGGCGGGCTCACTCACGAGGTGGTGGCGGCCCGGGTGGTGGACGCGCTGGGCCTTGAGTTCGCCGATTTCGCGGCAGCCCCGGACGCCGTGTATGCCGCTCGGACGCGTGCGGAGAAGGCGCTGCGCGAGCTCGTCGAGTACCGCCTGTACCTCGACCTGCAGCGCGGCTGGCGGATCACCATGCCCAACCTCGAACAGACCGGACTGTTGCGGGTCGGCTATGAGTCGCTGTCGGAGATCGCCGCTGATCAGGCCCTGTGGGCCGCCGCACCGGAGCCGCTTCGGGACGCGCGCGACGGGCATCGCGAGGAGCTGTGCCGGATCGTCCTCGACGAGTTCCGCAAGGTGCTCGCCGTAGACGTCGGCTGTCTCTCGTTGACAGGGTTCGAGCGCATCCAGCGTCAGTCGCAGCAGGAGCTGACCGGCGTGTGGGCGATGCCGCCGAATGAACCGGTGGCGTCCCTGGGCACCGTCTTCGCGTTCTCGAGCCGCCCCGGCAAGGGACGCAACGACCTGCACCTGACCGGGCGATCGGCGATGGGGCGCTACCTGCGGCGTCCGAACCAGTTCCCGGGGTTCGCGGGCACGCTGAACACCGACGACGCGCAGCGGCTCATCCAGGAGATCCTGCACGTGCTGACCCGGGCCGGGATCCTCACCGAGGTGGACGTCGACGGCGCCCGGGGTTACCGGCTCAGGGCGTCCTCGCTGGTGTGGGCCGCGGGCGACGGGACGACCGCGGCGCCCGACCCGATCCGCAAGACCGTGGACGCCGACACCGGCGGCCGCGTCAACGCCTTCTTCCGCTCCCTCTACACCGAGGTGGCTCGCGAGCTGCGCGGCCTGGCCGCCCGCGAACACACCGCCCAGGTGGACCCGGTGCAGCGCGAGGAACGCGAACGCGCCTTCCGCAAGGGCACGCTCCCGCTGCTGTACTGCTCGCCGACCATGGAATTGGGCGTCGACATCTCGAGCCTGAACGCGGTCGGTCTGCGGAATGTGCCGCCGACGCCCGCGAACTACGCCCAGCGCAGCGGCCGGGCCGGTCGCTCGGGCCAGCCAGCGCTGGTGCTCACCTACTGCGCCACCGGCAACTCCCACGACCAGTACTACTTCCGCCGCTCGGCCGACATGGTGGCCGGGGCGGTCGCGGCCCCGCGCCTCGACCTGGGCAACGAGGCCTTGCTGCGCAGCCACGTCCAAGCGGTGTGGCTGGCCGAGACGGGGGAGAGCCTCGAGTCGCGGATGACCCAACTGCTGGACGCCGAGGGCGCGACTCCCTCGCTGGTAATGAAGCCCGAGAAGGCCCACGCCTTCGCCGACCCGGACGCAGTGCGCCGGGCCACCCAGCACGCGCAGGCAATCGTGGCCCCGATGCTGGACGACCTACGGGCGACCGCCTGGTGGCACGACGACTGGGTGGCTGACGTCGTGCGCGCAGCGCCCCGCAACCTCGACGAGGCATGCGGGCGGTGGCGACAGCTCTACTGGGCGGCGCTGGCCGACCAGGAGGCGCAGAACCGCATCGTCCTGGAGAGCAACGTCTCGCCGAACGCGAGGCTGGCGGCCCAGACCCGCCGCCGCGAGGCCGAGAACCAGTTGCGGCTGCTCCGCAACGAGGACGACCAGACTGGCCACTCGGACTTCTACACCTATC
>WPCI01215067.1_pt1 | contig 11230 bp, 9 predicted proteins | sample 5399871 | NCBI WGS metagenome assembly WPCI01 (sample SAMN12869469, study PRJNA574797) | sludge metagenome | isolation source: wastewater treatment of pH7 | place: China:Beijing | collected 2019-05-20
TCGACGTCCGATTCCGCAATGTGGAAGCTATCTGCCATGATCTGGCGGATGGCGAATGGGGACTGGGCGGATGACCAAATTTTAATCCGGTTGGAGTAAGGGTCAGCCTGGACAATTGTCACATGGGTTTCCATTGGGACATGGGCAACAGCCGGCAGAGAATACTCGCCTTCCAGCACCAGGTCCGCTTCTTCGAACGCCTTGTCCAGATCGCCTTTTCGGCTTTTATTCCAGCTGGCGATGTTGGAATCCTTCTGTGGGAAGAAGACGCCCACGTAGTGTTTCAGGTTGTTGATGTCATCGTGAACCAGGATTTTACCCTCAAGCGCTTCGTCCACGTCGTGGACAGGCGCCAGGGGTTCGTAGACCACATCCAGAAGCGTGATGGCGCGTTCGGCTGTTTCTTCATCTTCGGCAGCCACGGCGGCAACCACGTCGCCCTGATAGCGAGTCTCGCCCTTGGAGAGGACGCGTTTGTCCTGCATGTAGAGACCGACCAAAATGTCGGAGTCCTCACCGGTCAGAACAGCCCGGACGCCGGGCAGGGCTTTGGCTTTGCTGGTGTCGATCGAGACGATCTTTGCGCGGGCATACGGAGAGAGCAGGCAGCGTGCGTGCAGCATGCCGGGAAGTTCCATGTCGTAGGTATAAACAGCCTGCCCGGTGACTTTATCGAGGGCATCTTTACGATCGTAAGGCTGACCAACCCGCTTGTATTTTGATTGGTATTTATTTTCTTCCATTAGCGACCTAACTCCTTTCGTTCCCGTTCCGCGGTACGTTTTACCGCCTGTAAGATAGGAATGTAGCCGGTGCAACGGCAAAGGTTGCCGCTCAGAACCTCAACGATTTCTTCATCTGTTGGGTTCGGGTTGTGGTCCAGCAGCGCGCGCGTCGACATCAGGAACCCTGGGGTGCAGAAACCGCACTGAAGGGCGTCCTGGCTGACGAACTCTTCCTGCAAAATGGAGAGTTTGCCGTTCTTGGAAAGCCCCTCAACCGTAGTAATCTGTGCGCCTTCGGCTTCAACAGCCAGAACGATGCACGATGTCACGGCTTTGCCGTTCAAGATGATGGTGCATGCGCCGCATTCACCTTCGCCGCAGGCTTCTTTTGTGCCAAACAGCTTCAGGTTGTCGCGCAGGAAGTGTAGCAAGGTCATGTTTGGGTCAACATCCCGAACCACCGGGCGGCCGTTCACAGTCATGCTCAGGGTCACTTTGCGCTTGCCTGAATCGATATGTTCAGTATACATAGAACAATCTTTTTCGTTGTCCATGTTTATGCCTCCTTACCAATTAGCGCGAGCAATCCGCGTTTCAGTAAAACAGACGACGTCAACAGACGGTATTGGGCTGAGGACCGTACGTCTGTGATGGGACGAATATGCTCATGGATTGCTTGCCCAGCCAATTCTACGGTTTCCTGGGAAAGCCCACGCTCGTTGATCATGTCTTCGAGGGCGAAAAGCCGTTTTGGGGTGGGGGCGACAGCAGAAATGCCAATCGCCACTTTGCCGTCCGGTCTGACGCGGCTGGCAACGCCAACTGCCGCGAGGTCATGCCCGCGAAGGCGAGCCTGACGAAGGTAGATGCTTTTATCGCCTTCACCTGGATCGGGTAAATACACCGAAACCACAATTTCGCCGCGCTGAAGCACTGTGCGCTTCACGCCGGTGAAAAATTCGTGCAGGGGAACCTGCCGTGTGCCTTGCGGGCCAGCGATGTTTACAACCGCATCATAGACCAACAAAGCAGGGGGAAGGTCGGCGCCGGGAGAGGCGTTGCAAATGTTCCCAACCACGGTCGCGCGGTTGCGAAGCTGGAACGAAGCCAGGGATGCGGCTGCCTGGTTCAGCGCGGGATATTTTGCCTTGACAACTTCTGAATCGACGATACGGTTAACCACAACAGAAGCGCCGATGGTTAAACCGGCGCCGTCAACGAAGCTGAATTCTGATGTCTCAGGGAGACCTTTAATGTCCACGATGTGTTCGGCATTGATGATATTTCTGCGCAGCAGAATCATCAGATCCGTGCCACCAGCCAGGACAAAGGACTTCTCTTCCTTCTCAAGATATTGAACTGCTTCATTGATGTTGTGGGGCTTAAAGTATGCAAACCTACTTATCATTAAAAGCCTCCTGTTGGTACCATACAACTTGTGTTCTTCGCGTTTTCACGGTTTGAACTATGGTTTTTTGTGAAAGATATCTATGGAAAGATATCAGGTTCATGCGTAATTATCGGTAATTCTAACATACAGCAAGATGACTCTTGTTTGTTAAATCTTACAATTGTTTGGCTAAATGAAGGCAAGCAATGGGAAATAATTACAACCATTTAGCCTCGGTTGGGGGCTGCCGCTTTGGAAATTGCTGTTCATAAAGGGCGGCAAGCGCAATCAGAAGACGCTCGCTGCCGGGCAAACCAAACAGCTCAAAACCAACAGGCACCCCGATTGGCGCGCTGTCTGAGGCGGCTGAGAAGCCCGCGGGCAGGCAGATGGATGGGAACCCGGTGATTGCTGCGAGGGCGCCATTGCGCTGTGACTGACTCTCGCCGACCCGGCAAACAAGCTGCTGTTGGTGGGGAAAAGCCAGCGCGAGGATCTGATTTTCCACGAAGATCGACTCGATCTGCTTCCGCAGAAGATTTCGCCGTTTTAACCGCTCGCCATATTCAGGGGAGTTGATCGCAAGCTGGTTCGCAAGCACGAGATTATCTTTGATACCTGGGTGATACAAGCCGCTCGCTAAAATGGCATCAATGCTCGGGTATGGAGCATTGACCGACTCCAGATAGCCGTTCAGGTGGGCTTTCAGGTCGGAAAGGTGCACGCTGACATTGGAAACAAGGTCGTCAATCTGAATCTGACTGCCGACTTCCACGGTCTCAAAGCCTGTGTTGCCGAGTTCTTCAATAACATGCGCCATCAAACGGTTGACTTCCAGGTTGACGGGCTCCGAGCCAAAGAAGGACCTGAGCATGCCTATTCGCGGCTTGGCAGGCAGGCTGGTTTGAAGCAGGTCTTTAACTGCAATCACATCCAACACCGCTGCCGCGTCCGCCACACAACGAGCCATCGGTCCGGCGGTATCCTGCGTGAGAGAATAGGGCACAATGCCCTCATCACTAACCACGCCGACGGTTGGCCGAATGCCTACCAGGTTGTTGGCGCTGGAAGGCGACCGAATCGAGTTGATCGTGTCGGTACCGATGCCTGCCAGCCCAAAATTTGCCGCGAGAGCCGCCCCCGTCCCCCCGCTGGACCCACCCGGGGTGCGGGTCAGGTCGTAGGGGTTGCGGGTTTGCCCTTTGATCGAGCTGATCGTTTCACCCCAGATCGCGAATTCGTGCAAATTGGTTTTGGCGAGGATGATCGCACCGGCGGCTTTCAGACGGCGGACCAGATCGGCATCCCTGCCAGTTGAAAAACCTTGCAGGCTAAGACTGCCGGCTGTGGTGGGCATGTCCGCGGTTTCAATATTATCTTTCAGCAAAACAGGAACTCCGTGCAGGCTGCCGCTCAGTTTGCCGGTCTGTTGAAGGGAAAGGTCGCAATCCTTTGCCAGTTGGATTGCAGCCGGATTAACGCAGATGATGCTGGCAAGCGCGATGTCAAAACGCCTGATTCGGTCCAGATAAAAGGTAACCAGGTCCTCGGTAGTCATCTGCTTTTCGAGCAGCGCCTGGTGATACGCGGAGATGGTCAATTCCAACATGCCCCTATTGTATCCTGAGATGTAAAAGTGTGCCTCGTTTTCTAAGGATTCGCCTCACCAACAGCCTGAATTGTGGTAAATTAACAAGAAAAACCGCAATAGCGCCTTGCTTATTATCTGATATGACAATGAAATGGACGGCGTTTTTCGGTACAATTCAACAAAGGATGAGAAACGGAATATGCTTAAAGCATTGAAAGTACGTTTACGAGACATCCTGAAAGTCGATTTGCTGGCTGGGGCGGAGGTATTAGCGGGCGGGTCTGGGATGGATCATGTGATTACCTCGGTCAATGTTATGGAGGTGCCGGATATTGCCGACTGGGTCCGACCGGGGGAGCTATTGCTGACCACAGCCTACTCACTTTCCAGCAACATTGAAGCCCTGAACACGCTTCTGCCGATTTTTTCAGAGAAGGGCGTTTCGGGTCTGGGCATCAAAACCAAGCGCTTCATCAACGAGCTGCCTGAGAGCGTAATCGAAACCGCCAACCGTTTGAAGTTTCCAATTATTGAAATCCCGCCGGGTGTGTCGTACGGCGACTTAATGAAACAAATTTTTACCTATATTATTGGCGAACAGACGCGCCTGCTCGAAAAGATCAACGAATTTAACAACCAAATTCGCGATATCATGCTTCGCCGTGGCGACATGAAGGAGTTTGCCGAACTTATCAGCCAGGCGCTGCACTGCCCCACGCTGATTACGGACCAGGTGTATAAGAGTTTCACGTACCATGCGGAGGATAAAAACTGGGAAGCCATTCTTGACCGCCTGGTGCCATCCACCATCAACAACACCAGCACAACGCTGGAACCGGGGTTAATGGAGATCCGCACCAACTATGACCTGGTTGATGGCGTAAAGGTCAAGCGGTTCAGCATTCCGATCTTCTTTGAAGAAAACCTTTACGGTCAAATTTACCTCTGGGACATTCACGAGCAGTTAAACGAGGGCGACCTGTTTGTGATCGAGTCAGCTACCTCGATGATTGCGCTGCATATCGTCACCAAACTAACCGCCACCCAACGCGAGAACGTGCATCGGACAATCTTTTTGGAGCAACTGCTGAGCGACAAACCTGAATCTCAGGCTGGTGCGATTCTGGATGCCGAATATTATGGTTTCAACCCCAAAGCCCATCATCAAAGCCTGATCTTCAGGCTGGACTATCGGGACAGCTCGCTTTCGGCTTCCTCGCGCAACCGCAGAAACCAGGAAACAAGCCTGATCCTGACGGGCATCCTCAGCTACGCCCAACAAAGAGCATCCTCGCGCTACATCTGGGTGACAAAGCCCAATGAAATCAACTTTTTACTCGAGTATGATCCAAACCTCGCCCCGGAAACTCGCGCCGACCAGACGAGGCAGTTCGTCTTTTCACTGCTTGAGGCTGCCAGGCAGCTCAAGGTGGAGGAGTTTTGTTTCGCAGGGGTTGGGCAGGAATACCCCGGCTACACTAAGCTTAGTGAGAGCCTGCGTGAGGCTCAGCAGGTGGCGCGGGTGCTGCAAGCCAGTAAAAAAGCAAACAAAAGCCATTACGGGTTCTTCGAGGAAATGGGAATCGCGCGGTTATTTGGCGCGCCTGAAACCCGGGAGGACTTTTTAACGCATGCCGACCAGGTGCTTGAGCCTATAATAAAATATGATGCTGAGCATGACGGTAAATTGTTGGAAACAGTCCAGGCTTATTTTGAACACGGCGGGAATCTGCGTAAGATTTCCGAGGTGCAATACACACACTACAATACCGTTGTCTATCGAATCAATCGGATTCGGGACACCCTTAAAATTGATTTGAAGGACCCGGAAACCGCCTTTTCCATCCAACTGGCGCTAAAGATCCGGGACCTGATTGGCTGAACGACGATGAATGAGATGAATGCGATCATGGCTGCGGAAGACCTGGTTGATTTCCTTGGGAACAACCCCGGTCTTTTGGCATGCGTCCACTCGGTCTTTCCCCACGCGGTCAACTTTCTGACACTGGGAGACCAATTGATCACGCTCACAAACCAGGACGACATCACGCCGATGGGGCTGACGGTGGATAGCCGCGAAAACCTGGCAGGTCGTTTCACAGCCGGCAATCAGGTTGTTTTGGCTGGCGGGCAAATTGACTGGCTTGATGGAAAACTTTCCATAAACTTGCGGAATGCCCGGGTTTGGGTGCCTGGGCAGCCGACGCGTAAGGTTGCCCGACCTGCGGAGGAAACCGCGCGGCTCAGGCTGCGCCTGGTTCGATGGCTCGCGAAACAGCCAGCGGAGGGGCTGCTGCCGCTCCTGCCGCGCCTGACAAGTTGGATCACCGATCCCCAACCCCCCGCGGGCAACATCTACTCACGCTACATCGCGGAGGACCTCGAGGCGTTCACAAACGCGCTTAACACGCGCGACTGGCAGCTTGCTTTGCGGTTGGCTGACCGGTTGGTCGGCTTTGGCATGGGTTCCACACCCTCTTGTGATGATTTCCTGGCGGCATATCTGTTGCTGTTTGATATAGTGGATAGCTTGGATCGGGACCGCTTCCCTTGGATTCGCGAATTTAATCAGACAATTACCGGCATGGCGAAAAATCGAACCACCCTCATCAGCGCGAACATGCTCAGGCATGCCGCGGAGGGAAAAACCAGCATCAGCCACCAGCGGCTTGTTTACACCTGCCTTTTTCAAAACGGGGACGATCTGGAAAAGTGCGCCAGTCAGGTTTTGCGGCACGGAGCTTCTTCGGGTGGGGATTTCCTGCTTGGGCTGATCTGCGCCTTGGAATGGTATCAGAACACTTTGACAAACACAGAAAAGAAAGGAGAGCGAGCATGGGTTGAGCGAAATCAACCGCAACCTGTGCCAGGCATATGACCTTAAAGACGAGTATTAAAAGAAATGCCTATTACGATTCGGTAACACTCATGTTGTTGTCGAGAGAACTTCAGAAGCTGGAGGGCGTTGAAGATGTGTTGGTGGGGATGGGCACCGACCTAAACCTGAGCCTCGCGAAGGATTTGGGATTAGCTTCAAGCGAGTTTGACACGCTGACTCCGAACGACCTCTTCATCGCCGCGAAAATGGACGAATCGCAGATCACCATGAAGGAGATCGAGGATGCCTTCAGTGACTACCTGAACAAAAGCTCGGAGTCCGACGGCGACGAAGAATACCAACCGCCTTCCTTACGTTCCGCTATTCAGGCTTTGCCCGGAGCCAACCTGGTTTTGATCTCCGTGCCTGGTCAATACGCGGCAGTGGAGGTTGAGGACGCGCTGGACGCGGGTCTGCATGTGATGCTCTTCTCGGACAATGTTTCCGTTGAGGATGAGCTTCGCCTCAAACAAAAAGCCGTCGAAAAAGGGCTGCTGATGATGGGTCCCGACTGCGGCACAGCCATCATTAACGGAAAACCCCTGTGCTTTGCCAACGCCGTCCGGCGCGGCAAAATCGGCGTGGTGGGAGCCTCGGGCACGGGTACGCAGGAGGTAACCGTGCAGGTCCACAAGCTTGGGGAGGGGCTTTCGCAGGTCATCGGCACCGGCGGTCGCGACCTGAAAGAACAAATCGGCGGGCTGATGATGATCCAGGGTTTTGAATCCTTAATCGCCGACCCTGAAACTGAATTGATTGTGTTGATTTCCAAGCCGCCGGCGCCGTCCGTTGCGGAGAAGATCTACCAGATCGCCAAAACCTGCCCCAAACCAGTCGTAATTGATTTTATTGGTGGAGACAAGGCGGCGATTGAGGCAGTGGGAGCTATCCCCTGTATTAGCCTTGAGGATGCCGCCCAAAAAGCCGTAAGGGCTCTTCGGGGGCAGGCATACTCAGACTTCACTGGGTTCTCCCTGCCGGAGGAAGAAATTGATCGGATTGTTGAGAAAGCGGTTGGCTTGTTAAAGAGTGACCAGACCGAGCTGCGTGCCTTGTTTACGGGTGGAACGCTGGCGGACGAGGCAATGAAGCTTTTGGGCAACCGACACAGCATCTATTCCAACATCCCTCTCACGCCCGAAATGGCAATCGAAAACCTTTCCGATGGACGCGGGCATATCTGCCTCGACCTCGGCGAGGACCAGTTCACGCGCGGCAGGCCTCACCCGATGATCGACCCCCAGACCCGGACTGAATTTTTTAGGTCGCATGTGGATGAGTGGACTGGCGTCATTCTTGTGGACGTTGTGCTTGGGTTTGGCTCTTACCAGGACCCGGCAGGGGCTGTGGCTGCCTCGGTTCGCGAGATTCGCCAACGCCTTTCCGCGCAGGGCAAAGATGTTATCGTGATCGCCTCTGTTTGCGGCACAGACCTGGACAGCCAGGATTTGAACCGCTCGATCGCCGCCCTCGAAGCAGAAAATATTTTGGTGATGCCGTCCAACGCCCAGGCTGTGCGGCTGACGGACCGCGTGCTGCAGGGCATGAAGAAAGGAGCCTGAAATGTCGGTTAATGACCTCTTTAAACAGGAACTCAAAGTAATCAACCTTGGCTTAAAGTCCTTCCAAAACGACTTGAAAAGCCAGGATGTAACCGTTGTGCAGGTAAACTGGAAGCCAAAAGCAGGCGGCAAGAAGAACATGCTTGACCTGCTGAGCAAGCTCAATAAGGTCAGGAAATAATCAATTGGAAGGAGTGATACATTGATAGAGATCATTGAAACCGCAAATAAGGAAGCTCTGGAAATAATCCAGAATGGACAGCCGACACTGGTCGGTTTGGGCGTGGCTGGGGAGGTTATCCCTGGCATGGCAAAAGATTTGTTTCTCCACGCGGGTCCGCCAATCACCTGGGACAAAATGTCCGGTCCGCTGCGCGGCGGCGTGATGGCTGGCCTGATGTATGAAGGTTTGGCATCCACCCCCGAAGAAGCTGCTGAATACGCGGCTTCCGGTAAGCTTCGCTTTGAACCCTGCCACCACCACGACGCGGTTGGTCCCATGGCTGGGATTGTGACTGCCAGGATGCCCGTTTGGATCATCGAAAACAAAGCCTATGGCAACCGCGCCTACTGCACCCTGAATGAGGGTCTTGGCAAGGTGCTGCGTATGGGTGCTTATGGTCCGGAAGTGATCAAGCATCTCCAATGGATGGAGAATGTGCTTTATCCCGTCCTGAAAGAAACCATCGAAATCCATGGCCCAATCGACCTGAAGATCATGATCGCTCAGGCTGTTCAGATGGGCGACGAAGTGCACAACCGCAACAAAGCGGCGACCTCGCTGTTGATTCGCGAAATTGCCCCCAGCATCGTCAAAACCTCCTTCAGCGATCAGGACAAAATTGCCGTTCTGGAATTCCTGAACAGCAACGACCATACCTTCCTCAACCTTTCCATGCCGGCTGCCAAAGCCACCCTGGAACCCGCGGGCAAGGTAGAACATTCAACCATCGTCTACACCATGGCACGCAACGGCACAGAGTTTGGCATTCGCGTGGCGGGGCTGGGCGGTCGCTGGTTTACTGCCCCGGCTGAAATCATCGACGGACTCTACTTCCCCGGATTTTCCATGGAAGATGCCAACCCGGATGTCGGCGACTCATGCATCACCGAAACGCTCGGCATTGGCGGTTTCTCGATGGCAACCGCGCCGGCGATTGTGCAATTTGTGGGCGGTACCCCTAAGGACGCCGTGCGTTATACTACCAGCATGTACGAGATCACCACGGAAGAAAGCCGCGCCTACAAACTGCCGCCGATGAACTTCAGAGGGGCACCTACCGGCATAGACATCCGAAAAGTAATCGAAACTCAGGTGTTACCAGTCATCAACACCGGCATCGCCCATAAGGAAGCCGGTGTGGGTCAGGTGGGCGCGGGCATCGTGCACCCACCAATGGCTTGTTTTGAACAAGCTTTAGAAGCGTTTGTTAACCTCCTTGAAGACGAAGGTCTTCTGGAGGAATAATCTTTTGGAGGAACTATGATAAACAATTGGGATAAATTTAAAGTTTACGATTTAACACAAAACACAAGTCACCTTTCCCCACCCTGGCCAACGTACGAGCCGCTCCAGGTTAAATTCTTTAAACGTCTTGCCCCCAACGGCGCAAACGGCATGCTCATCACCACCTCAAACCACGTGGGCACCCACCTCGACGGTCCTCTGCATTTTGACACCGCCGGGCGCGACATTGCTTCACTCGAGATGGACAAGCTGATGGGTCCGGGCGTTGTGGTTGACCTCTCCGACATTGCCTCGGACTGGTCCATCTACACCCCGCAAGACATCATGGACCGTGTTGAGGTGAAAACCGGCGATATCCTCTACATCAACACAGGCTACCACCGCTACGGTTTCGACCAGCCCGAAGCTGACGAACGCCGCTACATGCTGCGCCACCCAGGTCCCTCCATGGACTTTGTCGACTGGATCAAGGAAATGAAGATCAAGCACATCGCCGTCGACTGCGGCTCTGCAGATCACCCCATGAACACCAAAATCCGCGACTGGGAACCCCTCGAAGCACAGGCATGCGACAAGGTCATGAAAGAACGCTATGGCAAGGGTCTGAACGAAATCTATCCATGGCCCGATGTATACCAGGCGATGCATGTCAAAGTCTTCCCCAAACCATGGGAAATCATCCACGTCGAAAACATCGGCGGCGAGATCGATCAGGTCCTGAACAAGCGCCTGATCCTGGGCACCCTGCCCTGGAAGTTCCAATATGGCGAAAGCGCTTTCTGCCGCTGTATCGCTATTGACGAAATTGCATAAATCTTAATAATATAGGTTCAGAATCCCTTCTCGAAAGGGATTCTGAACCCTTGTAAGAGGAAAGATAGACCGGAGGAATAGAAATGGGCGCATTATCCGATATTAAAGTGCTGGATCTGACACGCGTTTTGGCGGGACCCTACGCCACCATGTTGTTGGCAGACCTTGGCGCGGAAATCATCAAAATTGAACAACCTGAAAAAGGCGATGATTCGAGGGCTTTTGGTCCTTACAAAAATGGGGAAAGCGCTTATTTCATGAGTATTAACCGCAACAAAGAAAGCATCACCCTCAACCTCAAAGCCCCCGAGGGCAAAGAGATTCTGAAGGAGCTGGTCAAGCAGGTGGACATCCTGGTGGAAAACTTCCGCCCCGGCACCATGGAAAAGCTTGGCTTGGGTTACGATGTGCTCAAAGAGATCAACCCCCGCCTCATCTATGCCTCGTCCACCGGCTACGGTCAGACCGGTCCCTACAGCCAACGCCCGGCATACGACGCCGTAGTGCAGGCGATGGGCGGCATCATGAGCATCACTGGCCAGCCAGACGGCGAGCCAACCCGCGTGGGCACATCCATTGGCGATATCACTGCCGGTCTCTTTTGCGCTGCAGGCATCTTAGCCGCGCTGCATGAGCGGGAACGCTCGGGCGTGGGGCAGATGGTAGACGTTGCCATGCTCGACTGCCAGGTTGCCATCCTCGAAAACGCCATCTCCCGCTTCGAATTCACCGGTGAAATCCCGCACCCGATCGGCAATCGCCATCCGTCGATCGTGCCTTTTGAGCCTTTCGACACCCTCACC
>WPCI01151604.1_pt1 | contig 11227 bp, 10 predicted proteins | sample 5399871 | NCBI WGS metagenome assembly WPCI01 (sample SAMN12869469, study PRJNA574797) | sludge metagenome | isolation source: wastewater treatment of pH7 | place: China:Beijing | collected 2019-05-20
ACCTACACAGTGCCAGCCGAGTCGATCGTGAGCCGCAGCGGTAAGTATTTTGTCTACGTGCTGCGTAACGGCAAACCGGTCGAGGTCGAGGTGAAGATTGGCGCGTATTCAAGCCGCAAGGTTGAAGTCCTGCAAGCAGACATCCAGGATGGTGAGTTAATCCTGCTTTCGCCGCCCGTTTCATTAATGGACTCATTCATGCGTATGGGTAGGTAGCAATGGACCAGACGACCCAGGCTTTAAAGCCTGTGATTGACGTGCGCAACCTAACCAAGGAATACCGCCTTGGTGAGATCGTTGTCCAGGCACTGCGCGGCATCAACCTGCAAATCTTCCCAGGCGAGATGGTTGCCATCATGGGGCCAAGCGGCTCCGGCAAATCAACTCTGATGAACATGGTAGGCTGCCTGGACTCACCGACCTCAGGTGAGTACTACCTTGATACGCTGCTGGTATCCGATCTTAAAGATGACGATCTCGCGATTGTTCGCAACCAAAAGATCGGTTTCGTCTTCCAAAAGTACAATCTGCTGCCTCGGGTGGACGCGATCGAAAATGTTGCGCTGCCCCTGCGCTACAGTGAAAACACCTTCAATATGCGCCAGCGGGCGGAAGCCGCGCTTGTGGCTGTCGGGTTGGGAGACCGCATGCACCATAAACCCAACGAACTATCCGGCGGGCAGCAACAGCGCGTGGCAATCGCCAGGGCGTTGGTGAACGAACCGGCGATCCTGCTGGCGGATGAACCCACAGGGAACCTTGATTCTCAATCCGGCAAGGAAATTATGGAGTTGCTGCTTAATCTAAACCAGCAGCAGCATTCCACCGTTGTGCTTGTAACCCACGACCCCTCGGTGGCTGCCCAAGCCCAGCGGACTGTACAGATCTTTGATGGTCTGATTAAAAGCCCGGAGGTGGCGGCATGAAATTCCTGCAAGTGTTAAAAGAAGCAATCGCGAGCCTCTCAGCCAATAAAACCCGCGCGGTTCTGACGGTGTTAGGGATTGTTATCGGCGTTGGGGCTGTGATTGGCGTGCTCTCGATCGGGCAGGGGGCCGAAGCAAGCATCATCGGGCAGATTGAGTCGATTGGAACAAACGTGATCTACGTTTTTCAGGGAAACTCCGCGGAAGATGTGACCAACCCCAACCGTCTCACCACAGCAGACGCTGATGCCCTTTCCAACCGCACCCGCGCGCCGCACATCCTCAATGTCGCTTCTGTCCTTTCTGGTCAGAGCCGGGTTCGTTTTGGGGATGAAAGCGTCCAGACTTCCATCATGGGTGTCCCGGAAAATTACGCCGAAGTCACCGACCTCAAACTAAGCGAAGGCAGCTTCTTCTCCGAAAGTAACGTCGCTAACCGCGGTTCAGTCGTTGTGCTCGGACCGGAGCTTGCCGAAAGGCTCACCGGTCGCAGCACCGATTTGGTTGGCACAACCGTCCAAATCAATAACTACCCCTTCCGCGTGGTTGGAATTACAACCGCCAGAGGTGGCAGCCAGTTTTCAAGCCCGGATATGGACGCTTTTATCCCGATCACAACCATGCAACTTCGTGTGCGGCGGCAGAGTGTTCCGAATGCCGTGGACTTTCTGCTTGTTCAGGCTCAGGATTCTCAATCAACGGAGCTGGCGATGCAGGAGGCGAAAACCATCCTGCGCACTTCTCACCGGCTTTCAAGCCGTCAGCCAGATGATTTTACAATGACCAACCAGGAAGATATCCTCTCGATAGCCAACTCCATCACCAACATCCTTACGATTTTCCTGGCAGGGATTGCCGGTATCTCGCTCTTGGTTGGCGGAATTGGCATCATGAACATCATGCTTGTTTCCGTGACTGAACGCACGCACGAAATTGGGTTGCGCAAAGCCCTGGGGGCACGGAAGTTTGACATCCAACTGCAATTCCTGACAGAATCTGCCCTGCTAAGCGTGTTTGGTGGGCTCATCGGCGTCGGGCTCGGCTGGCTGTTGGGGAAAATCGTCGGAATTATCGCCGCCAACACCGGTACACCCCTCACGCCAGAGATAAATCTGAATTCGATCCTCCTGGCAACACTGTTTTCACTGGCTGTTGGAGTTTTCTTTGGTTGGTATCCAGCCCTGCGAGCTGCCAACCTCGAACCAGTCGAAGCCCTCAGGTACGAATAACCTTTCTGCAGCAGTCACCGCATAATCAAAAGAGGCGCAGTGCTCAACACACTGCGCCTCTATATTATCAATCAGTCAGTTTACTCGCGCCTTCCCAGGACCACGTCCACATCCAGCGTCTGTCCATTCCGAATGACGGTGAATGTAATTGTCTCGCCGGGGTTTTTGTTTACAACCAGGTAACTCAGCAACTCGCTGAAATCTTTGATCTGTTGTCCATCAACCGCAACAATCAAATCGCCGCCTTTATAGACATCCTGAACCGAAGTTGGCACCGATCCGCCTTTAATCCCAGCAACATCCGCAGGTCCGCCGTTCACCACTGAGGACACATAGGCGCCTGTGGACTGAGGCAGATCCAAAACCTCAATCATCGCCAATGACATGCTCGAGTAACTGGTCATGCCAAGATAGGGATAGTCGTAGCTGCCTTTCGCGATCAGCGAAGGCACAACCTTGCTCGCTATGTTGGACGAAATTGCGAAGCCAATACCTGTGTTTATGGCATCACCCGTAACGCTCATGCCAGCCGTTTGGATTGCCCGGTTTACGCCAATCACTTCTCCGTTGAGGTTCAACAGCGGTCCGCCAGAGTTGCCCGGGTTGATCAAGGCATCGGTCTGAATGGTGTCGCCTGAGGAATAATATGAACCTGAAGCAGTTTGGCGCATCGAATCCAACACACGCCCTCTAGCTGAAACAACTCCGACGGTCATCGTGCCGCTTAAGCCATATGGGTTACCAATTGCCACCACGGTCTGCCCAACCTTGACAAGGCTTGAGTCGCCAAACACCAGCGGCACAAGTTCCTCCGGGTCCACATCCACCTTGATTACTGCCAGGTCGGAGTCCATATCCAAACCGACCACCTGCCCATAGACCTTAAGCCCGGAGGAGAAGTGCACTTCGAGCTGCTCGATGCCATTAGCGACATGGTAGTTCGTGACGATGTGCCCTTCTTTATCGATCACAAAGCCTGTTCCTTGCCCTGATCCCTCGGCATTAGAATATTGCAGCGAAACAACTCCCGGGCTATATTGCTCATAGATAGCTTCAAGGCTGCCTTCAAGAGCAGCATATTCGCCCACGATTTCTATCTGGGTACTTTGCGCTTGAGTTGTCGCAGTCGGTTGGATTTGAGCTTCGGGCGTGGTTTCAGTAGTAGTTTGCTCCACACGGGTCAAAGAACACGCTGTGCCAACAACCAATAATGACAATAGTAAGAAAAATGTTCGTAGTTTGTTTTGTTTGGTCATATTTCACCTTTTATGGATGCTGTCGTTTATTTTCGACTTATCATAACAATAATCATATGCCTTATTCATTAATGGATTATATATATCTGGTATATGTTTCAGTCTTTTTGTGCGTAGGATTGACCGCGTTACAAAAAGAACGGCTGCGCGAAAAGCAGCCGTTCTTTTTAAGGAGGCACAGGGTTAGCTCAACCCCAAAATCTTACCCGTCTCAAAGTCGATATCGATGTCGTAATAAGCCGGTCTGGTGGGTAAGCCGGGCATGGTGCTCATCGTTCCCAGCAGTGGGTAAACAAAGCCGGCGCCAACCGACGCGCTGACATCCCGAATCGGAATCCGGAAGCCTTTCGGCACTCCCTTCAGCTCGGGGTCATGACTGAGCGAAAGGTGAGTCTTTGCCATGCAGATGGGCAGTTTATCGTAGCCCATGCGGGTGTATTCCGCGATACGCTCTTCCGCCAGCTGGCTGTAATCCACGCCGTCCGCCCCATACACTTCGCGGGCGATTGTTTCAATCTTCTGTTTGATCGGAACATCCAATGGATAGAGGAATTTGAAGTCCGCCGGTTTTTCGGAAGCTCTAACGACCGCCTCAGCCAGCGCCACAGCCCCAGCCCCGCCCTGGCTGAAGTGATCCGCGACAACCGCGTCTGCCACACCGGGGTGCTCGAGCGCGATTTTTCGAACCAATTCGAGCTCAGCGTCGGTGTCGGTTGGGAAGCGATTAACCGCCACAACCACCGGCACGCCGAATTTCTGCGCGATGCTGGCATGCGCCAGGAGGTTTGCCGCGCCTTTTTCAACCAATTCAAGGTTTTCATCGATGTACTCTGCAGCCAGTGGCGCGCCAGCAGTGACCTTTGGTCCACCTCCGTGCATCTTGAGCGCGCGCACCGTCGCCACCAACACTACCACGCTTGGGATGTTGCCCGAGTAGCGGCACTTGATATCGAAGAATTTTTCCATTCCCATATCCGCGCCAAAGCCGGATTCCGTGATCACATAATCTGCCAGTTTCAAAGCGATTTTATCCGCCATGATCGAGCTGTTGCCGTGGGCGATATTGGCGAAAGGACCAGCATGCACAAGCACGGGTGTGCCTTCGAGAGTTTGCATCAGGTTCGGTTTGATTGTGTCTTTCATCAGCACGGTCAACGCGCCAGCCACACCAAGGTCATCCGCCGTTACAGGCTCACCCTTGCGCGACTGTCCGATCACCATATTCGCGATTCGTTCGCGCATGTCTTTCAGGCTGGTTGCCAGCGCCAAAATCGCCATCAGTTCGCTTGCGACACTGATGTAATAGTTGGTCTTGAGTTCAAAGCCGTTCTCAGCCTCACCCTGTCCAACAGTGATCCCGCGCAGCATGCGATCGTTCACGTCCACTGCCCGCCGCCAGGTTACTGTGTCGGGGTCAATATCAAGCCGAGCGAAACGCGCTTTCTGTTCGTCCGTCAGCAAGTCCGGATCGGTTTCCGTAATGCCCAGTTTTTGGAGCCTGCCCTTCATGCTCACGGAGAAATGACGTTTACCTTTTTTGTCTTTAGGGCACAGCCGGTTAAAAAGACCCAAATCAGTTTGGCTGGATTCGTGGAACATGCGGGTGTCAATGGCAGCCGCCAGCAGATTATTTGCGGCGGTGATGGCGTGGATATCGCCGGTTAGATGGAGGTTGAAATCCTCCATTGGGATCACCTGGGAATAACCTCCGCCGGCAGCTCCGCCCTTAATCCCGAAGGTAGGACCCTGGCTTGGCTGGCGGATGCAGGTGATCACACGTTTGCCGAGGTGTGCGCCAAGCGCCTGGCTCAACCCAACAGTGGTGGTGGTTTTTCCTTCGCCCAGCGGCGTGGGAGTGATGGCGGTGACGTCGATATACTTTCCATCCGGCGCGTCTGCCAGGCGGTCAAGCACTTCCAGCTTGATTTTCGCCTTGTAGTCACCATAAAGTTCCAGCTCGCTCTCCTCCAGCCCAAGCTCTTCCGCCACCTGGCGAATTGGTTTGAGCGTGGCATCCTGGGCAATATCAATATCCGCAGGAACAGGGGATAAAGGGTGCAGCGGTGTTGGGACAAATTTCTTATGTTCAGGGTGTTGAGTCAATGCGCACATATATTCTCCTTGGTTCAAGGTCCTACAGTCACATCCAAAGGGATGCCGACCGAAGCGTTCAATTTTAGATTTTCGATTGTTCCGATAAAAACAATCGGGATTTGCACAGTAATAGAGCTATTGGCACGCAAACTGCCGCTTTGGGCGGAACCGCCTCCAACGATTTTGCCCGTCGAGTCGGTGATCACTACGTAAACCACCGTGCTGGATAGATCCGCGTTTAAGTTGTTGATGACGTTTACGCTGGCGGAATCCCCTGCCTCATTGATCACCGGCATGCTCGCTTCCAGCGGGTCATAGCCAAGCTGGAACTCTCCAAACTCACCCGGCACGATGATCAAATCCACCTGCTGCGCAGTGCAACCGACCGGCAGTTCCAGCACACCCGGTGAGAAAACCAACTCCTGATTAGGCCAAATCAGGTCGATGTAGCCCTGCTTCGCCAGGCAAACCTGGTCCGAGCTGCTGGTAACGGTTAGGAGGTAATAGGTTTCCTTTAACAGGCGATCGGTGCGGTTCCTGAGCAGTGCCCCGCCGGATACATGCAGATAGTCATCCGCGATGAAATTCCACTGCCGGACTTCAATGTTCTGCCACCAACTCCCACCCTCGAGGGAGGCGGATTGAGCCGTTATCCAGGGGTAGATTTCCACCAGCGCGATTTCCTGATCCGCCGTGATATCTGCCCGAATGGAGATGCCCGTACGATCCTTTTCGGGTACAAAGTCGATCACCCCCCGTCCACCGCCAATGATTAAACCATTCGCGTTATAGGCAATCGCGTTCAGTTCGATTTTGGTGTAGGTATAGGGGTCGGTATTAGTAATCCAGCCATTAAGCCGGATGCCATCTTCCGCTTCCACCCAGGAGGCGTTATTTACGACCAGCGGTTGGGAATAGCGCAGCTGACGGTCCTTAAGCCCTTCCTTCACACGCAATTCAACAGAACCAGCCTGCAACCCGGGAAGCAGCGAAAAATCCTGCACCAACCCAGTCGTTTCGCGAGGGAACAGGTAGCGCACTGTTCGTACTTCATTCGCAATGCGGTTCCCGTTGGCATCCAGCGCCAAAACTTCCACCTGTACATCCCGCAGAATGGCATCGGTGAGGGTGTTGATTAATTTCGCAATAATCCGCAGTTCGGATCCAGTCTGAACGTAGTCCAGCTCGGTAATCCGGACGGGGTTTGGGTTGACCAAATCGGGAGTTGGGGTTGGATTAGCCGGCTCGACGACAACTTGAGGCGTACCGTCCACAAAGACTATCGTTGGTTGGTTAAAGGTAGTTGTGGGGGGAACAGGAGTGGCGGTCGGGTCGGCAGGTGCCATACGCCCGCAAGCACTTAAGCCTAAGGCAAGCACTAAACCGAGCAGAATGAGTGAGCTTTTTATTTTCACATTTTCTCCACCGTCACGCGATCACATGACAGCCATTCTATTTTATCTGTTTGCGTGTGTTTTGGGTAGTTGCAGTGAAGGCAATTAAAAAAAGAGACGATCATAAGGTATGTGGGAACTCAAAAAAGTTGTTGGTCTTTATGTGGAGCGGTTTTTGCCTAAGCATACTGACAACCCTACTCTCCACCAACAAACAGGTGCAATCTCCCTCGATCAGCCAACTCAATTAACGCTTGAAAAGGGCAAATTCAAGCGCTGGTTGATAGGATTCTGGGCTCTTTTCTCCTAAAATCCAGGTAGGTTTAAAAAAGGAGTTCGAAATGTTAGACACAAAAAAAATGAAGATCTTTACCATCCTTTCAGGCAAGCCCCGCGCGGCAGGCAGCATCAAAGATCACGCCGCAATAGCGCCGCAAGAGATCGGCAAAGATAACCGGATCACCATCAACAGAAGCGAAGATTTCTATAAGGCTCACACCATCCAGGTAGCCAACCTATTGAGCTTCCTGAACAGGTAAATATTTACATCCAATCAGAAGAGTTGAGGAAGTGTCTACCATCACTTATCCCAGGCTCCACTGAACTATAATTTCAAAAGAAGAGGTAACCATGTTTGACACAAAATTAGTTGGAAAGAAAATCGCGGCACTTCGCAAAGCCAAAGATATGACCCAGATGGAACTGGCGGATAAAATGTTCGTTAGCTATCAGGCAGTCAGCAATTGGGAACGGGGCAACACCATGCCCGACATTTCCAAGCTGATGGAATTGTCACAAATTCTGGGCGTGGACGTCCAGGAACTGTTGGGCTCTGAAAAAGAAACGACCATCGTCAATAAAATCATCGACCAAAGCGAAGATATCAATCTCGAAGAGGTTGCGGAAGTGGTGGAACTGTTGAAGCCTTCTCAGGTTGAGGAAGTTGTCGGAAAAGCCACCGAGGAAGAATATCAAATTGAAACCCTGATCGCGCTTGCTCCCCATCTCAATTCGAAACGCCTTTTCCAGATGATTGAAAAAACCAGGATCAAGGATCTCTCGCAGATTATCCCCCTGGCGCCATTTTTGGAAAGCGACCAGCTGGCGAGCATCATCAACCACCAGCACGACCTGACCGGCAGTTTCGACAAGCTAATCGCGCTCGCGCCATTCATGGACGAAAAAGACCTGGGCAACTTTGCTGAGAAAATGTTCCATTCAGAAAATGACGCGCAGTACCTGAATAGTTTGGCTCCATTCATGGATGAAAAAAGCCTCGGGAAAATCATCCAACTGATGAATACAGAACAAAAAGAGCGGTATCTGGTTGGTTTGGCACCGTTTGTCGACGAAAAGGTCCTGACTGAAATCGCCCGGGATCTGATGAAAGACGGAAAACTGAAGCTGCTGAAAAAGCTGATGCCCTTCATTGATGAAGATGAACTTTAAACCCAACCAACAGGCAGTTTTCTAAAATAAGCCAGTGAACTCACAGCCAGGTGACTTTGGCTGTGAGTTTTTGTTTGGATTGGAATTGGTGATGGGTTTGTGTATTTAAAAGAAACATAGGGCGGGTGGGGGTCGAACCCACACAGTGTCACCACCGACGGATTTTAAGTCCGTTGCGTCTGCCTATTCCGCCACCGCCCCGTGTGTGCAATATTTTACCATCATCTCAACATTTTCTTGCTAACAGATTCCGCCAAAGAAGGTGGGGTTTTTGGAGACTTTTGGTAAAACACCATACACGGCGGGGATGCCAGGAAGATTAAGGGCGCACTGCCAGCCCTTTGCGGCGGTTTAAGAAATTTAACGGAAAGACGCTCCATTCTGGCGCGATACCGTATAATTGATTTTCTATGGACCTATCCCTCGGCAGCTGGCTGCTTTCTTTTTTACCGATTCTGACTGTCATCATCCTTATGCTCCTCTTAAAATGGGGAGCTTTGCGTGCCAGCGCCGTTAGCTGGCTGGTGGCGGTGATCGTCAGCCTGGCTGCCTTCGGCGGAAGTTGGTTGATTCTCGCCTGGTCGCAGGTGAAAGCCCTGGTCCTGGCAGCCAACTTGCTGGTTATCGTCTGGGGTGCGCTGCTGCTTTACAGCCTCGCAAGCGAAGCTGGCACGCTCCGCGCCATCGGGTTATTTATCCCACGTCTATCGAAAGATCGCTCTATCCAGTTGCTGCTGATCGCCTGGCTGCTCGCGTCGTTCCTGCAGGGCATGGGTGGGTTTGGCGTGGCTGTGGCAGTCTGCGCGCCAATTCTGGTCGCGATGGGTTACAGCCCGGTCCTCGCGATTGTGATGACCGCCTTGGGGCACGGTTGGGCGGTTTCTTTCGGTGGAATGGCATCCGCATTTGAGTCGCTGATTGCTGTCACACACGTTTCCGGAACGCTGATTGCTCCCTATGCCGCGGTCCTCTTTGCCTTAAGTTTCCTACCAACCGGTTTGCTCATCAGCCTGCTCGGCAGCGGATGGAAGGGCACGCGCCATGCTTTCCCTGCTATCCTCGCCGTCAGCCTCACCATGGGCGGCACACTCTACTTTTTCAATACCCACGGTTTTTGGAGCCTCAGCACGATCGGACCTGCCCTCGTAGGGATTGCCACACTCGTGCTCCTGACACGCCTGCCGAATTACCGCGGCTTGAAGGCTGAAAGTGCGGAGGACGAACCAAAACTGGGCACGCGTGATCTCCTGGTGAACCTGACACCTTATATTTTGCTCGTTGTGATTGGTTTCTCCGTCGAGTTGATCCAACCGCTCAACAACTTCCTGAATAAAGTTTCAATCAGCTTTCATTACCCTGAGATTGTTTCCGGTTTGGGGTTCGTCACGCCTGCCGAATCCAGCCCAACAATCCACCCTTTTTCCCATGCGGGGATGGTATTGTTGGTGACCGTTTTGCTTTCCTATATCATATTGAAACGCGAAGGCATGCTCGAAAACTCATCCCCCCGCCGCATTCTGAGCCTAACCGCCCATAATGTTGTCGATGCCAGTCTGGGAATGATTGTAATGGCGGATGTGTCGGCTATCATGACCCACACGGGGATGACGAGCACGCTCGCGCGAGGAATAGCCGAAACCATCAACGCAACGGTTTTCCCGATGGTGGTGCCTTTTGTAGGGGTGGTCGGCGCCTTTCTAACTGGAACCAACAACAACAGCAATATCCTTTTTGGTGCGCTCCAGGCAGAGGCAGCCAGTCTGCTAAAGCTGAATGTGCCACTGATCCTGGCTGCGCAAAATTTCGGCGCTTCGGTGGGCAGCGTGATGTCTCCCACCAAGCTGATTGTTAGCTGCATAACGGTTGGGCTTGGCGGGCAGGAAGGCAAGGTCTTGCGCAAACTGCTCGGATATGGTCTAATCCCGGTCACCGTTGTAGCAATCGCGACAGGGATCTGGGCATGGTTGCTGGGCAGTGGAGCATAAAATGAGCCTGAACAAAACGAAAACGAGATTTCGAGCCAACACTCTCATCTTGGCGGTTGAGTTATTGCTGCCGTTCGTCCTGCTTTATGCGTTGCGAAACGATTACACATTGCTCGGCGAGATCGTCTCAGCGGTTCTCGTCCTGGGGATAATTTTTCTGGTGGTGTTTAAATGAAAACAAAAAGACAACTGGTTTTTCTGATTATGGGTTTGATTCTATTGGCTGCTGGCGGCTTTTTCCTTATTCGCCGGGCGGCTCCTGCTGCCTCGCAAAGCCAGGCAGTCGCGCTAAGCGATTGGATCTACGGCAGTGGTGGAAATCTGAACGTGATGGTGAATTACCCCGAAGAGATCCAAACCGGTCGCAAAAACCTGATTACGGTGACTTACGAGGCGGATGAGGCTCTTAGGAGCGTCTTAACGAACGGGGTCGTGTTCGACTTACAGCTCGACATGATCAAAACCGTTATCCAACCGCAGAAGCGCATGCTAATCCCTGTGGAAAGCGGTCGGAAGACCTTCTCCTGGGAAGTTGAACCGTTTACCGCCGGCGTGGCTAACGCCTCGATCTCATTGGCACTCGGCGATTCCAGCGTTAGCGGGAATTATGCCATCACGGCGCAACAAGTGATCAATTTCAGCATGAACATATCCGATTCCGGCTCCCCCGCCGCCATGAACCTCACCATCCCAGGTTTTATCTGCCTGGGTGTCGGGGTGGCGAGCCTTTTGGCTGCCTTCCTTTCAAAGAATAAGCAGCCGGTAAAGAAACGAAAGTAGGAAAAAATGGATCAGATCATCCACCGTCGATCGCTACGCTCTGTTTTTGCAGACGCGCCTCTGACCGCTCTGGATCCCATCCCCGCGGTGATGATTACCGGCATCACCAGTGAT
>WPCI01211504.1_pt1 | contig 11226 bp, 12 predicted proteins | sample 5399871 | NCBI WGS metagenome assembly WPCI01 (sample SAMN12869469, study PRJNA574797) | sludge metagenome | isolation source: wastewater treatment of pH7 | place: China:Beijing | collected 2019-05-20
TGCCTCTTGCCTCCAGCTCAACTCGCACTTAGGTAAGTCTAACCTCATGGTTTGGCTGGATGGGAGGGGCAGTTAGCTCAGAACCGCCACCACCAGCGGAACCAGCAGGATTTTGACCACGATCGAAGCGGCAAACAGGGTCGAGTAGGCGGACTCAACCCGCTCGTCCCGCACCCGAGAATTGGCCGCCTGCAGCACCGCCGGCTGCCCGAGGAAACCGGCAATGCCACCGGCAGTTCGAGGCGCCGACATTCCGGCCAACCGGCCCCCGACCAGCACGACTAGGCACGCGACCAGGACCGCGGCCACCGAAATGATCAACGCCGGCCAGGCCGAGGGTGACCGCAGCAGCTGAGCCACCTTCGGCCCCGCCCCCAGCCCTAGCGCGGCCAGGAAGAAGAGCAGCCCCAACTGCCGAATTGTGAGATTGGCCGAATCCGGCAGGGTCCACACCAGCGGACCGGTCCGCCGGAAAGATCCCAGCACCATGCCCATTACCAGGGGGCCGGCCGCCGCCCCCAACGCAAACGATTCGCCCCCGGGCAGCGGCAAGCTGACCATCCCCAGCAGCAGACCGAGGACCAGGCCCACGCCCAAGGCGAGCGCGTCCACCTCGGACACCTGTCGCTGGGAGTCCCCGAAGTGATCGCGGACCGCCTGCAGGTGATCGCGGGCCACCACCACCGCCACCTGATCGCCCAGTTGCAGCGCCAGATCGTCGCGGGCCAGCAGGTCCAGGTCGCCGCGGCGAACCCGGGTCACCACCGCTCCAAAGCGGGCGGGCAGGTTCAGCTCACCCACCTCGCGTCCGGCCAGGTCCGGGTTGGAAAGCACCATCCGCTCAAACTCGACCTCGTCGCGATGGTCGGCCAGGTGATCGGCCGCAATGTCCCCAATCTCGCGGGCGGTTTCCTCGACCGAACCCGGCTCACCCACCATCACCACCAGGTCCCCGGCGCGCAGGTCCTCACCCGGAATCAGGACCCGGGTGGTTCCCTCCCGTTCAACGTAGGACAGGCGGATCCGCTGGTCCGCCCACGCGGCAATTTCGCGGGGGTTCACCGATTCGGCCACGCGCACCGTGACAGCGTGTAGGCCCCGGCCCGCGAGCGAAGGCGTGTCCCGCCGGCCCCGCCACGGGCGGCCCGCCACGATCGACACGAGAATCACCCCGACCAGCGCGCCGAGCGGATAGGCGAACGAGTAGCCCACCGCCGGGTCGGCCGACCCGGTCAGCCGGGTGGCAGCGTCCAGGGCCGGGGCCGCCGTCAACGCCCCGGTAAACAGGCCGGCGCTCAGCGGGGCCGGCAGGTGGAGCAGCCCGGCCCCCGCCGCGATCACCACCGCCCCCACCAGCGAGGCCAGCCCGGCCAGCAGCAGGAGGGAAAGGTTTTCCTTCAGACCGGAGCGAATGGTCGCGCCGGCGGCAATGCCCACCGTGTAGACGAAGAGGAGCAGGCCCAACTGCTGAACGATGGTCCAGTCGTTGGCCAGGCTGGGCGAGGCGGCCGACAGGGCCAGTCCCACGAACAGGGCTCCGGCCGCTCCCAGTCGCACCGGGCCCAGTCGGATCGCGCCGATGGCCGCACCAAGAGCAACCACGATGAACAGGGTGAGCAGCGGTTGTTGCGCCAGAATTGTCTCCACCCCTCCACTGTAGTAGGCCGCTAGGATGGGACCATGAACCTCGAAGGTGCCGTGGGCTCGATTGGCCCGAACGAATACTCCGACGATCCCGAGTTCCTGATGGAGCTGGTCACCGGCCAGTGGCTGACCGCAGCCGAGGGGCAGATTCCTGCCCTCTGTATCGACGGGCGGCCCGCTCACGAAGGTCCCTTCCGACTCACCCCGCGTTCCGCCGGGGGAACCGTCGGCCTGTGGGTGGCCGCGGCCCTGGCCACCCCGCCCGGCACGGAGCTGCCCGCTTTGGACGAGGTGGTGTCCGGGTTGGACCGGGCCGGCCTCGCGATTGGGGCGCATCGCGGCCCCGGAACCGGCAGTGGATGCGGGGCCGCCGACGGCCTGGTTCCAATCCTGGGGAACCTGCTGGAGCAGCGCGGTCACGCCCAGCACCTACTCAACCTGATGGATGCCGGGCGAATGGATGCCACCCTGGTTGAGCGGGTGGAAGAGGTGGCCGGCCTGGTCACCCAGAGCGGCACGGACCTGGTTGAGGCGGTAGCAGCTGCCCCCAACGCGCAGATCCTGGACCTGGTGGGGGATCACGCGGAGTCGGCCACCGTGCTGAACTACCGGAGGGGCACCACCCTGAACACGCCCGCCCTGGCCGAGGCCTACCGGCCCGCCCCCCAGGCTTTCGTCGTGGACGCCTGGGCATTCCCGGCTTCAGCCGCGGCCCTGGCCGAGCTGGTCCCGGCCCCGAGCGAGCGCCTCGTGACCGCCCTGGCCGCGTTCAACGCCGCCTCGGTGCTCACCCTAGCCAGCCCCGAGATGCTGCTGGTGCAGGTGGACTAGCCATGGACAAGCTGCGGGTCGACATCTGGCTGTGGGCCACCCGCCAGTTGAAGTCTCGCTCGCTGGCCACCTCGGCGGCCCGAGCCGGCCACGTGCGGATCAACGGGGAGCCGGCCAAGGCCTCCGCGCCGGTGCGGGTGGGCGACGAGGTTCGCCTTCGGATTCAGGGTTTTGATCGGATCCTGCGGGTGCTGGACCTGCCCCCGAAGCGGCTGGGGGCACCGGCCGCCCAGCAGTGCTACCAGGACCTGACCCCGCCTCGGCCCCGATACATTCCGGTCGCGGTGCGCGACAAGGGGGCGGGCAGACCGACCAAGAAAGAACGACGCCAGCTGGAAGCGCTGCGCGGAGAGGAGTGGGCTCGTGATCGACGCCGTTGAACTGGCCACTGGGGCCAAACTACCAATGGTTGGGTTCGGCACCTACAAGGTCGCCGATCGGGCGCAGGAGATTGTTGAGTCGGCCCTGGAGGTCGGCTACCGCCATCTGGACACCGCCCAAATGTACGGCAACGAGGCGGAGGTGGGGCGCGCCTGGACCGGGTCCGGTCTGGCTCGTTCCGACCTGTTCATCACCTCGAAGCTGGACAACCCCAATCACCGGGAGCCGGAGTTCTCCGCCTCCTGGCAACAGACGCTGGAGGACCTGCAGACCGACTACGTCGACCTGTTCCTGATTCACTGGCCCCTGCCCATGCGCTACGGGGGAGACTTCGTCACCACCTGGCGCCAACTGGAAGAGCTGCATCATTCCGGGCAGGCCCGGGCGATCGGACTGTCAAATTTTGAACCGGAACACATCGAAACGATTTTGGCCAATACCGAGGTGGTCCCGCACGTAATTCAGGTCGAGTCCCATCCCTTCTTTCACAATGAGCGGGTAGAGGCGTGTGCCCGCGAGCATTCCATTGTGTTTGAAGCCTGGTCGCCCCTGGCACGCGGCGGCACCACCACCGACCCCACCTTGGGCGAAATCGGTGCCAAATACGGCAAAAGTCCCGCCCAGGTGGCGCTCCGGTGGGGGCTGCAGACCGGCCACGTCGTCCTGCCCAAAGCTTCCACCCCGGCCCGGCAGCGGGAAAACTTGGACCTCTTTGACTTCCGTCTAACCGCAACAGAAATGGCGTTAATTGACCAGCTTGATCGAGGGGAGGCCGGTCGCACCGGTGGACACCCACTAACCAGGGGTTGATAATTGCCCTAATCGTTAGGTGATGGAGGACCCAATGATTAGGCGACGGTGGATGACCGGCATCTTGCTGGTGGCTTTGACCGCTACCCTCTCCGCGTGTACCGCGACCGCCCCTCGTTCCGGGCAGTCTGACGCTGAGGGTCATCCCGACCAGCCTCGCCCTACCGCCCCGCCCCTGCCCCCGCTGACCGTGCTGGACGCCAGCTATCCGGCCGCCGGGGTGAGCGTGCCGGGCCTGCGGGGCCAACGAATTTTGAACTCGGCGGGAATCTCAGCTCGGTGGGCGGATCTGCCCGGCGCGAAAGAGTTCAACCGGAAACTGGCCGAGGTGGTCAAGCAGCAGATCGAGGCGCTGACAGCCGAGTTGGGCACCGACTACACCCCGGAGGCGCCCCCAGCCCCGGCCGGACTGTCCGATCGAGGTTGCGTTCCCGGGTCCACCTTTCGAAGTGCCGAGCAGATCGTGTCCGACCCCGACCTGGCACCCCCGGGTACCGCCCTAACCATTGTTTGCGATCCGGTCCTGGCCGCCGGCCCGCACTTTGGGGAGCGGCTGCGGTTCATCCGCAGCCACGGCGGGCAGGTCACCTCAGACACGGTCGAAACCCTGTACACCGAAACGGGCACCGATCGGGTGGCGCGCGAAGCCGAGCTGCTGGACGCCGAGCGCCTACCGGACCTGTACCAGCAGGCTGAGAAGCTGGCGGCCCCGATCGGGCAGCTGACCGGCGCCCTGACTCCCCCCGAGGGGGCGCCGCTGCTGCGCGACCACGTCAGTGCCATCCAGTTTGGGCCCGACGGCTCCCTGCTGCTGACCGTCGACCAGGGGTTCTTTGCCGCCCACCCTCGGCGTGAGGACGCACCCCCACCCACCCCGTTCAGCCTCCGACTGTCCCCTCAGTTGGCCCAGAAATACCTGACGGATCTGGGCCGAGCCATCGCCAGCTCGATCGCGCAGCCATGGGCAGGAACTCCGCAGGTGAACGCGGGCCAAGCCTTTGTCGACTGCGATCTGGTCCCGTGCCTGGCCCTCACTTTTGATGACGGCCCCTCCTCCAACACCCCCCAGCTGCTGCAGGACCTCGCCGCCCACGACAGCGCCGCCACCTTCTTCCTGATCGGGAAAAACGTGGCAGCCCTACCCCAGGTGGTGGCCGACGAGGTGGCTGCCGGCCACCAGCTCGGGAACCACACCTGGGGACACCCCTCGTTGACCAAGTTGCCCCTCGAAGCAGCTAGCAAGGAGATATCCGATACCACCGCCGCGATTGTCTCCGCCAGCGGGGTCAGCCCCGCACTGGTCCGACCCCCGTACGGCGACTGGAACCAGGTTTTGCAGGAACGGATCCAACTGCCGTTCGTGCTGTGGGACATCGACACTCAGGATTGGCGCGAGCCGCCGGAGGAAGACCTGATCCGGTCCGCCGCCACCGACCCCGATCCCGGTGACATTGTCCTCATGCACGACATTCACGCCACCACGACGGCGGCGATCCCGAAGATTTTGGCTCAATTGCGCGATCGGGGCTTCACCCTGGTCACGATCGATCAGCTCTTTGACGGGGCTGTTCCGGAGGTCGCGTACTCCCGATAGGCTAGGCTAGAGGCATGGATTTGAGCGACAACTATCGCAACGAAGCAATAGTTCGGATGGCTGACGGGACTGTAAAACAGACCAATTTGCTGTCCGGCACCGAGGTCTGGACCGTCCCCGGGCGAGGTGACCGTCCGCTCCCCTCGTCCCTTCCAGCCCCGGACCCAATCGACTACGCGCAGGAGAACTCCTGGTGCGCCTTTTGCCAGAACCGCTACCTGGAGACGCCGCCGGAGAAATCCCGGCTGGTACTGGAGGACGGTCGGTGGAAGACGCTGCAAGCGCTCTCGGCGGACGAACTGTTTCAAACCACCGCCGAGTTTCGCCGGATCCCAAACCTGTTTGAGATCGTTTCGTTCTCATACTGGATGCTGAACCACAACCACACCCCCTCGGAAGCAGCCCACCGGCGGATGGCCCAGTACCTGGCTTCCTCGACCGGATACGAGCACGTCATGAGCGTGGTCAAGGCCCGGATCCTGGCGTCTGGGGTCAGCGCGGAAGACTTCGACCGGATGAGCGAGTCGGAGAAACTGAAGTACGCGAACGGATTCTTCTCCGGGGGTCACGACGTGATCGTGGCGCGGCGCCACTACGCCGACGGAGCGACTGACGCTTCCCAGTTGGCCGGGTCCGGGACCCTCACCCCGGAGGAACACTTCCAGTACCTGCAGATGACCGTGCGGGCCATGCAGGACCTATACCAGCTGAATCCTGCCGTGAAGTACGTGGTGGCGTTCCAGAACTGGCTGAAGCCCGCGGGCGCCTCCTTTGACCACCTGCACAAACAGCTGGTGGCGATCGACCAGAAGTCGGTGCAGACGGTGGCCGAGATCGACCGGATCCGCCAGCACCCGTCCATCTACGCCGACATCTTGCAGGTGGGGGCAACCCGCCAACTGCTGATTGCCCAGAACGACTACGCGATTGCGCTGGCCGGGTTTGGCCACCGGTATCCGACGGTGGCGATCTGGCCGCTGGGAAAGCCGGTGGACCCGTGGGAGGCCAGCGAGGAGCAGCTGCGCGGGGTCTCCGACATTTTGCACGCCGTCCACGCCGCCACCGGGGCGGAAGTTCCCTCCAATGAGGAGTGGTACCACCGGCCCCCGACCACCGTCACGCCGGTCCGCTGGCGGATCCTGCTCAAGTGGCGGATCTCGACCCTGGCCGGGTTTGAAGGTGGAACCAGGATTTACCTGAACACCATCGACCCGTGGCAGGTGCAGGCCCGCACGGTCGCGCGCCTGAAGGAGCTGCGCGACGAAGGCAAGATTGCCCCGATCCGGATCGGGGACGAGTGCCGCGTGAGCGCCGCCGACCTGGAGTAGCTACTCGGGTTTGGGTGCGATCCGCTCGACGTCTGCGGGTACCGGTCCGGTCAGCGGATAGGCCAGCCCCGCCTCGGCCATTTGGGTTTGCCCCTCGGGGGTGAGCAGGTGCTCGACAAACTCTTCGCCCAGTTCGCCGGCCGCCTGGACTGAGACAGTTCGACTCTCACAGGTGCCGGGCACCACCACCCAGGAGCTCTCGGTTCCCAGGTTGTTGACAGTTCGCCAGGGGTAGAGGGCCGACTCGGTCTTGACCGCACCCTCGGACCGGTACTTGTCCGCGTCCTCTTTGGTGGCGGGCACGGGGAGGCGGTTGGCGCTAAACCAGGATTGGTTCGCCAGCAGGCAGGTGTAGTCGGTGCCGTAGGGGGTGCCGGTCGACCCGTCGAGCCGGACCCAGTTTTCCTGTTCGGGCGGGGGCGCTTCGGTGGTGGTTTCCCACTCGGCCACCGGAATTTCGGAGGTAACCCACAGTGATTGGCGCTCCAGCCGAAACTCGCCGGTTGAAGACGTGCACCCGGCTAGGCTGAGGACCAGCAGCACCGTGGCTGCCCGTGCTAATCGCGACAAGTTCTCCCCCTTTTCTGTCATCATACCTTCGGGCCCGAAGATGCGGCATGATGGTAGTACTGGAAGGGAGAAATCTTGAAACTGAACACAGAGATCAAAGAGAAGATCGCCACCACCATCGTGGCCGCCGCCGCGGCTTTTGCCGTCACCAAAGCGGTGGACCTAGCGTGGAAACTGGCCACCGGCCAGCAGCCGCCAACCGAGGAGGATGACAACTCGGTGCTGAAGGTCGTGGTGTTTGCCGGGGTGACCGCGATGGCCGCCTCCTGGGCGCGCCAGTTCGCTCTGCGCAAGACCAACAGCTACATCGCGGCGCACCCGTTCGGTCAGAAGTAACCGGTGAGCGGCAGGTAGGGCGCCAGGTTGGCCCGTTGGCCCGAGGCGTCCACCCGCTCGCTGGCGCTCTCCCAGTCCGTTCGCCCCACACACAGGTCCAGCCAGGTGGCCATGTTCATCTCCACCACGGCGGGAGGGGTCCCGCGTCGGTGAGTGGTGCCGCCTAGGATCTGGGTGGCGCCCGCCGGGGGCACCCTAACTTCCAGCGCCCGCCCGGGGTGCAGTTTCGTCAGGCATTCCAGCGAGTAGCGCACCGCCCAGATTTGCTCGGAGGCGGGCACGTCGGCCCCAGCTGCCCAGGCAGTGAGTGCGGCCCGCCCCCGAGTTGGATCTACTTTAGATGACACCCTGTTCCTTCATGGCGTCAGCCACCCGCATGAAGCCGGCGGCGTTGGCGCCCAGGACGTAGTCGCCCGGCTGACCGTACTCTTCGGCGGTGGCCAGGCAGGTCTCGTGAATGTCGACCATGATCTGCGCCAGCTCGTCCTCAACCCGTTCGAAGGTCCAGTTCGCGCGCGAGGCGTTCTGCTGCATTTCCAGGGCGGACACCGCCACGCCACCGGCGTTGGCTGCCTTCCCGGGGCCGTACAGAATGTCGGCTTCCTGGAAGATCTCAATGGCGTCGGGAGTGGAGGGCATGTTGGCGCCCTCCGCTACCACCTGGCAGCCGTTCTTGACCAGGGCGATGGCGTCCTGCTCGTCCAGTTCGTTTTGCGTGGCGCTCGGGAGGGCCACGTCGCAGGGCACCTGCCAGGGGCGACCCTCGGTGTTCAGGACCGCACTCGGGCGAGCGGCCACGTAGTCGGCCACCCGGCCGCGACGGACCTCTTTGATTTCCTTGAGCAGATCCAGGTCGATTCCGTCCTCGTCGTACACCCACCCGGAAGAGTCAGAGAAGGTGACGGGCTTGGCGCCAAAGGCCTGCGCCTTTTCGATCGCGTAAATCGCAACGTTACCGGAGCCGGACACGGTCACAACTTTGCCTTCCAGGTCCTGACCGCGGGTGGCCATCATGTCCCGGGCGAAGTAAACCTCACCGTAACCGGTGGCTTCCTTCCGACCCAGGGAGCCGCCCCAATCCAGGCCTTTCCCGGTCAAGACGCCGGTGTCGTAGCGGTTGGTCAGGCGGCGATACTGCCCGAACAGGTAGCCAATTTCGCGGGCGCCGACCCCGATGTCTCCGGCGGGAACGTCGGTCATGGCCCCAATATGACGCGACAGCTCGGTCATAAACGCCTGACAGAAACGCATCACTTCGTTGTCGGACTTGCCGTGCGGGTCGAAGTCGGACCCACCCTTGCCAGCTCCAAGGCCCCGCCCGGTGAGGGCGTTCTTGAAGATCTGTTCAAACCCAAGGAACTTCACGATGTTGCGGTTGACCGACCGGTGGAAGCGAAGCCCACCCTTGTACGGTCCGAGCACCGAGTTGAACTCGACGCGGTAGCCGCGGTTCACCTTCACTTCCCCGTTGTCATTGACCCAGGGGACGCGGAAGAGAATCTGCCGTTCCGGCTCCACCAGTCGCTCCAGCAGAGCGTACTCGGCGTAGTCGGGGTGACGATCTATGACCGGGCTGAGGCTTTCCAGGACTTCGTGCACTGCTTGGGCAAATTCGGGTTCGCCGGGGTTTCTCCGGAGAACCTCTTCATAGACTGCCTGCACTTTTTCGTTCACTAGTGCTCCTCAACTCGATTCATTCGTCTAACGGCGTTCATTGTTGCAAAATGGTCCCCCGCGCAGAACCCCCATTTCACAGGGTGACCGCTTCAAGGTGAAGATTTAGCCGAGTCGTGCAATGAAGGCAGCAAAATCGGCCATGGCACTAGTCAGAAAGTCCTGGGTTCCCGGGGTTTTGGCCGTGCCGTCGGTCGCAAAATCGCCCTTCTGCAGCGTCAGGTACAATTCCGGGGTTCCCATGACGATGGCGCCCATCATTGGCAGGATCGACCGGGCCTGGGACTGCGCCACCGCGGTGCCAATGGCGCCGCCGGTGGCACCCGCAATCAAAACCGGCTTCCCGGCAAAGGCGCTGTGTCCCTTGGGGCGCGACAGCCAGTCGATCGCGTTCTTCAGCACCGCCGGCATCGACCGGTTGTACTCGGGAGTGATCAGAAGAACACCGTCGGCCCGGGAAACAATCTCCCGCGCCTGCTGACCCTCCGGGGTGGGGGCGGTGTCGTAGGCCGACATGTAGAACGGCAACTGGGCGATCGGCACCTCGACAAACTCCAACGAGTCGGGTGCCCCCTTCATCATGGCCTTCGCCAGGCGCCGATTCAGGGAGTCGGGGTCAACTGAGCCCACTAGTACCGCAACTGTCTTTGCCAATTGGTCCTCCTAGGTTAGACGGTGGTCTTAGGTTACCCTCACTTGGTTTCCACCCGCCGGACCGGAGGTGCCCGCGACCGGTCTCACCCTCGGATTCAAGGCCTCAAAGTGGCGCTACCGAGCCGTTTGTCGGAGCGAGTGATCAGTCGGTCACGCTCACCAGCCGCGGGGGGACCGGTCCCGATTCTGCGACTCTTCTTTCTCGCGTTCCCGCTCCTGCTGCTCCTGGTTGCGTTGCTCAAGTTCCTCGCGCCGAGCCTGCTCTTCCGGGGTCTCCCCCTCGAAGGGATCGGCCGGGGCCGGCTCGGGTTGATCCGCACCCGACTCTCCCTCGCTGGGCCGATCCGACTCGTCCTCCGAACTGCTGGACTGGGGATCCTGGCACGGCTCCGCCCAGTTCTGGCCCTGCCGGGTGCTCGCCTCCGCCTCGTCCCCACTTTGGGTGGCGGCCAGTTGATCCCAGCCCGCCGCCAAATTGAGCCGGACCTGACACTCGTAGGTGTAGGCCTGGATCCGCCCATCCGCGTCCGGGAGAGCCCGGGGCACCTGATCAAAGGCCAGTGCGAGCCGGTCGATCGCCTCTTCGGAACGGCCCTGGTGCAGCAGCGCGGTCCCTTCGTTGTAGCGGCCTACCCACAGCGGCTGGTGCGAGTAGATGGCCTCCGCCCGGTCCCAGTCGCCCTGGCTGCGCGCCCAGGCCGCGGTTGCCTGCAGCGCCAACCCAGCCAGCCCCGCTCCTAGTGCCAGCACCAGCAGGGGGGAGAGAATCCACAGGGCACGCAGGTAGCGCCGGTTCCGCGGGGGACGCGGGCCCGGGGTGGGCCGCGGGAGTGCCCCAAACGGTGGCAGCGGACTATCGGACATTGGCCCTCCAATCGCGCGCCAGCACCCGCAGTTCAAACAGCAGCAGGACCCCGGCCCCGAGCGCCAGGGGCCAAACCAGGTAGCGGTAGGTCTGCTGCTGGTTCCGTTCGTCTTGAATCTGCTGGGCCTCAGCCATGAAATCCAACTGGTCCAGCGACGTTGGGTTCAGCAGCAGCGGGACCCCGAGGGTGTCGGCTAACTGTTCCAGCGTGGCGGGGTCCAAATACGACAGTTCCTGGTTTCCCTCCTCGTCGGTGATGTACTCCCCGTCCGGGTAGGTCCGCATCGGGCCGCCGCCCTCGGTCCCGTAACCCAGCACCGCACCCCCGTCAATCAGGTTCGCAATCTGTGCCCAGGCGGGGGAAAAATCTTCCGGGTCCGTCTCTTCCCCGTCGGTGAACACCACCAGGAACCGCTTGTTCGCCGGGCGAGACTCGGCCGCATCCGCCAGCGTGGCCAGCAGCAGGTCGGCCGGACGGCTCAGGGACGAGCCGGCGGAAAACTCGGCCAACTCCTGGTGGAGCACCTGGGCGAAGCTGT
>WPCI01072667.1_pt1 | contig 11215 bp, 7 predicted proteins | sample 5399871 | NCBI WGS metagenome assembly WPCI01 (sample SAMN12869469, study PRJNA574797) | sludge metagenome | isolation source: wastewater treatment of pH7 | place: China:Beijing | collected 2019-05-20
TGGGCTGAGCGGCTCCTGGGCGCTCATCGCCAACCTTGGGCAGTGGTCGGCCCTGCCGTGCGGAACGCCAATCCCAATCGTCTTACGACTTGGGCCGACTTCTTTCTCGCCTACGGCGACTGGGCCTATCCGGCCACATCAGGCAGCCGGGACCATCTGCCGGGACACAACAGCAGCTACAAACGCGACCTTCTGCTGATCTATGGCGCCGAACTGGCCCGCAAACTCGAGGCAGAAACGCTTTTGCATTGGGAGATGCGACGCCAGGGCCATCAACTCTATCTCCAGGCAGACGCCGTCACCAACCACGTCAATTTCACCCGCTTCGGCGCCATGATGCGTTTGACTTGGTTGTCTGGACGGCATTTTGGCGCTGCCAGGACCTCCTCCTGGTCGTGGCGACGTCGCCTGCCCTGGATCTTCGCCAGTATTCTGATCCCCGCGGTTCGCCTCCAACGAATCTACCGCGAGATCAGGAGACCAGGACGTTTCGAGGGCTCACTGCCAGGTCTCATGGCGATCCTCTGTTTGCTGCTGCTTTGCGATGGCATCGGGCAGATGGCCGGCGCTGCGTTCAGGTCGAGAAACCTCTACCCGATTGTTTCGCACTGCGAACTGGAATTGGAGGAGCGATTCAAAGGGCGCACGGTTTGACCAGCATATGAAAGCATACCCGTCGCCAACCTGCGTAGAAGGAGACGGCTATGGCCAGGCGCCATCCTGAAACAAGAATGAAGCTGGGGATCATCGGCGCCGGCAGGGTGACGACTTACCATCATCTCCCGGCCCTGCACCGGCTGCCAGAGATCGAAGTGGCGGCGCTGGCGGATGTGGACGCCGCCCGGCTGAAGCAGGTAGCCGACCGCTTCGCTATCCCTGGCCGCTTTGCCGACCCGCACGCTCTTCTGGCCGACCCCGCCCTCCAGGCTGTGGCCATTTGCACGCCGCCGCCCACGCACACTGGCCTGGCGCTGGCCGTCCTGGAAGCCGGCAAACACGTCTTCATCGAAAAGCCCCTGACCCTGAGCTTACAGGAATGCACTGAATTACAGGCAAAGGCGGATTCGCTGCCGGGTCAACGGTCGATGGTCGGTTTCAATTTGCGAGGCCACCGGCTGATGGCCGCAGCCAGAGAAGTCATCCGCTTGGGCAAACTTGGCTCGTTGCAGGCCCTACGCATCACGCTCACCAGCGGCTACCGCCATCGTCTCACGTCGCCGCTGTGGCGCAACCAACGCCAGACCGGCGGCAGCGTTCTCTTGGAAATTGGCTCGCACGTTTTCGATTTAGCGCGCTTCTTGACGGGCGATGAATTCGCCGAAGTGTATGCCGTCGCCCAGGTCAGAGATGAGATCGAGGCAATGGCTACCGTGAGCGGACGGACGGCGAAAGGAGTGCACGTCTCGCTGCTGATGGGCGACCACACCGCCGACGCCCTGGAAGTGGATATCTTTGGCGACGTTGGCCGGCTGCACGTCTCTGGTTATCGCTTCGATGGTCTGGAACTTTGGCCGGTCTCGGTCTTTCCGGGCGCTTTGAAGGTGCGAGCGCAACGAATGGTGGAAACGCTGAGCGCCCTGCCGTCCGTCTGGCCCAGCCTGCGGCGAGGGGGCGATTTCAGCGATTCCTACCGCCGACAGTGGCAGCGCTTCGCCGCGTCGGTGCAGAACGGCCTCTCGGATGATGCGCCCACGCTCGACGACGGCCGCCAATCGCTGCGGGCCGCCCTGGCAAGCCTGTATTCACTCCACCACCAGCGCCCCGCGTCCCTGATTTCACTCTCAGACGAGAGCCTGGATGCAGGCTTGGGCTGAAATGCCTCCACCAGCCAAACGCTCGCACACCCTCTGGCGCCTGGGTGCAGCAGGAACACTGGCGCGGCAGGCGGTGGCGCTGGCATGGGATTATCCACCCTCGCTGGCCGGCGGTTGGCGGCAGAGCAGCCGCTTCGACGACATTCGCACTTTCTGTCTTTTCGTCGGCTATCCTCGCAGCGGTCACAGCCTGATAGGCGCCCTGCTCGATGCCCATCCCAACGCCCTGCTGGCCCATGAGCAACAGGCGCTGCGCTATGTCCGGGCGGGCTTCAGCCGCCGGCAATTGTTCGCCTTGCTTGCTGACAATTCCCGTCGCTTCGCCGCCAACCAGGCTGCATCGCCGCGCCATTCCTACCGCGTGCCCAACCAATGGCAGGGCTGCGTGGATGGCAGATTGAGCGCAATCGGCGACAAATGCGCCTGGGGCGCCACATTGGCGCTGGCGCGCCAGCCAACCCTGTTGAATCGGCTGCGCACGCTGGTTCGCGCCGATGTCAAGATCATCCATGTTGTGCGCAACCCCTTCGACACGATTGCACGCATGGTCGAGCGTGAGGAGGTCGATCTCAACTGCGCCATCGACCACTATTTTGGTCTCGTACAAACCGTCGCCGCGCTGGAAAAGAATATCCCTGCTGCCGATTTCCTTACCCTTCACCATGAGGAATTCGTAAGAGCGCCCGATTTCAGGCTGGCCGAGGCTTGCGCCTTCCTGGGCCTGCAAGCGTCCCCTGGCTATCTTGCCGACTGCGCCAGCATTGTCTTCCCTGCTCCCCATCAGAGTCGCCACGATACCATCTGGAATGAAGAACAGCAACGACAGGTGCAGCAGCGCAGTAAGCCGTTTCATTTCCTGACCGGTTACACCTTCGACGACTGATCACGGCTTATGGCTTTACTCCAATTGCCGAACCTGGTGGTGATCGGCGCACAGAAGTGCGGCACCACCAGCCTCCACTATTACCTTAACCTGCACCCACAGATTAGCATGGCCGGCAGCAAAGAACTGAATTTCTTTCTGGCCGAACGCAACTGGCCGCTCGGGGTCGAATGGTACAGGTCGCATTTCACCCGCGCCACAGCCGTCCGAGGCGAATCGTCGCCCGGCTACACCAACCATCCCTGGTTCCCCGGCGTGCCCCGGCGGATGGCCGCCATCCTGCCGGACGCCCGCTTGATCTACCTGGTGCGCGACCCCATCCAGCGCATCGTCTCGCAGTATGTGCACCTGCTGGCGATGGGAACAGAGGAGCGCTCGCTGGATGCCGTCCTGGCCGATGTCAGCCACGCCAACCGTTATGTCACGCGCAGCCTCTACCATTGGCAGTTGCAGCAGTACCTGCCTTTCTATCCGCTGGAACAAATCTTGATCGTGCCGGCCGAGGATCTCCTGCATCACCGTCATGAGACCCTGCAGCAGGTTTTCGCCTTTCTTAGCGTCGAACCCGATTTCACCAGCAGCGGTTTCGGCCGGGTCAAGTTTCGCAGCCGGCAACTCAGGCGCCTCTCCCCGCTGGGCCGAAGGCTGCGCACCTTCTCGTATCAGCACATGAATCGCAGAGCACCGGCCCTGCAACGATTCCTCACTCATTGGGCCTGCTATCCCTTGTCCCAAAAAATGGTGCGACCCGATCTGCACCCGGCGCAACGCGAGGCCCTGGCAGCAGCCCTGTGGCCGGATGTCCAGCGGTTGCGGGCGCTTACAGGCCAGGCCTTTGCGCACTGGTCGCTATGAAAATGCCATGAGCGCGCCCCTGTTCTCTGTCATCATCCCTACCTTCAACCGGCCTCGGGCCCTGACAGCATGTCTGGCAGCGCTGGCAGGCGCGACCCTGCCACGCTCTGAGTTTGAGATCATCGTGGTCGACGACGGCAGCGCCGCCGACCCGGCCCCAGTCGTAACACGGGCGGCCAAGAGCCTACCGGTCACCCTGCTCAGGCAGCCGCACAGCGGTCCGGCCACGGCGCGGAATACCGGGGTCGCCGCCGCGCAAGGCCAGTGCCTGGCCTTTACCGATGATGACTGCTTGCCCTCAAGCGACTGGCTAGAGCGGCTGGCCGGGCGATTCGACCAGCGCGCCGATTGCGCTATAGGCGGTCGCACCGTCAATGCCCTGACCGGCAATCCCTATGCCAGCGCCAGCCAACTTCTCAGCCAATTCTTGTACGAATACCACCAGGAGGGGCGGAGCCAGGCTGGTTTCTTTACTGCCAACAATCTGGCCGTGCCGCGGGCCGGCTTTTTGGCGCTGGGCGGTTTCTGTGCCGACTTCCCCATGGCAGCGGCAGAAGATCGGAAATTCTGCCATCGCTGGCGCCATCATGGCTTCTGTTTCCTTTATGCGCCGGAAGCGGTCATTCACCATGCCCATAACCTCACCCTACCCGCGTTTATACGCCAGCATTTCGGCTACGGCAAAGGCGCGTATCATTATCAGCAAGTACTGGCCGCACGCCAGCAGCCGGCCCTGAAGGTGGAACCGCTGGCTTTCTACCGCGATCTCCTCCGTTATCCTTTTCGCTACCAGCAAGAGCGCGCACCCCTGGGCCAGTCGGTTCTGCTGGCACTGGCTCAGGCGGTCTATGCCGTCGGTTACTTCCGTGAGCGTATGGTCTCGCCCAGAGGCCCTGCCCGCAACAATGCCCGCAGTTTCGAAGCCGTTTCTTGAGCGTTCACCCATCGGGAGCGGCCAGGCAACAGGGCCTGAGCGAACAAAGTGAGATGACTGATTCCACTCCTTCCTCGCTCACCCGCCCCACCCGCATTCAGATCGCATTATGGGTCGTTCTGGTCGCGAGCATGCTCTCTGTTATCGCCAGCGATTGGCGCGCGCCGGCCGTGCTTGGGGTCGATGGCAGCCACTATGCCGTGCTGGCCGAATCGCTGATCCAAAGCCCCGTTTACGGCCTGATCAGCCGCGCGCCTGGCCCAGGCGGCGCCACGCTCCTTTCGTCGCCCTTTCCGTGGGGTTATCCCCTGGTGCTGGCGCCGCTGACATTCTGGCTCCCCGGCCGGTTTGATGTCCTGAGCCTGCCCTCGCTGCTGGCGACCCTTGCCAACGCCGCAATGATCTTCTGGGGATGGAGATTGCTCACCAGGGGATCCTATTGGTGGGGACTGGCGGTCTGCGGGCTCTATTGTCTCTCGCCGCTGACCATCGAACATGCAAGCCGGGTTTTCTCTGAAGCTGTCTTCACCTCCTTTCTGCTGGCTGGCACGCTGTCGATCGAGTATGCCGTGCGCCGCTTGCCCGGCCGGCTCCCCCTCTGGTGGCAGCCGCTTGCGAGCGCCCTGCTGGTGATGATGGTGTTTACCCGCACAGCCGGATGGGCGCTGCTGGCCGGGCTTGCCGTCTATGTGGCGATCAGGCGCCGGCGCACCGGTTTGCGCCAGATGGCGTTGTTGGCGGTCTGGATGGCCGGTTGGACGATGCTGGTCGTATGGCTGACCCCAGTGGGCGCCCGCGACCTGATCCCCAACCGCTATGCATTACAATGGCAGGGTATCGTGGAAGGCAGCAATCGCTCGATCAACGACGCGGATCTCCCTTATACACAGGTCCTGCTTAGACTTGCCGGCAGGCGTCTCTACCGCGATATCCCGTCTGCCATCGCGCCGGGGCTGGCCAGCGAATACACCCACCTCTTACTGGCTCCCTGGGGGCTGGGAGGCTGGCTGCGTGCCCTGGGCTGGGCGATCAGCCTCATACTCGTTTTGGGCTTCGCGCGCTGGCTGCGCCGGGAAGGCGCCTCGGCCTTCCTGCTCGCGGCTGCGCCCTATCTGCTCTTGCTCATGGGATGGCGGGCGCTTGGACCGCGTTTGTTCTACCCCGTGCAGCCACAACTCTTCTATGCCCTGTTATTGGGCGTCGAGACGGTCGTGTTGGGTCTTGGCGCCGCTTTCGGCGTGCTGCGCCGGCCCAGGGCGCGAAGCGGGATCATTGCTGCTGCCGTGGTCGTTCTGCTTGGCGGCTACACGGCGATTTCGACCCTTGCCCCTCAGAACGCCAGCTATGTTCAGGCGCTGGAGTCGCGGCGGCATTGGTTCCTGACCAATACGCCGCCCACGGCCATCGTGATGTCGCTGCAGCCCGAAGTGAACTATCTCTACAGCCAGCGTCGCGGCCTGCCCTATCCCAGGGCGCTCGCCGCGTTCACGCCCGACCGCTTCGCCGCCTATCTCAGTGACGCCGATGTCGATTATCTGCTGGTAGAGAGGCAGACCGGCGGCTGGACCACATCCGAGGGCGACGCCGAACCGCAGAGGACTTTCAAGACCGACGACACCCTCGACCATCTCGTTGCGCTGGCGCAGGCGTTGCAGGCCGACGGCCGCCTGGCGCTGCGCTATGAGGCTGCTGATGGTTTCTCGGTCATCTATCAGGTGAAGTAGCGACCTCCAGGCCATGCGCCGTTGCCCAGCCTGCGCCCGCCATCAGCTACTTCGTGCGCAGCAGGCGCAGGCCATTGAGCACCACAATCAGGGTACTACCCTCATGCCCCACCACCCCCAGCGGCAGAGGAATGCCCACCGACAAGGTGGCTAGCGCCAAAAAGACCATCATGCCCAGGGCAAAGGCCATGTTCTGAGCGATGATGCGACGTGAGCGCCGCGACAGCCGCAGCGCAAACGGAAGCTTGGACAGATCGTCCGACATCAGCACGACATCCGCGGTCTCCAGGGCCACGTCGGTGCCTGCCGCGCCCATAGCGATGCCCACCGTCGCCAGGGCCAGGGCTGGAGCGTCATTGACGCCGTCGCCCACCATCGCCGGACGCACGCCTTGATCGAGGTAGTCCTTGACGACCTGCACCTTGCCCACCGGCAGCAAATCGGCGTGCACCTGGTCGATGCCAAGCTCGCCGGCAATGCGGTCCGCCACCAGCCGGTGGTCGCCGGTCAGCATGACGATGTTCTTCACGCCAATCGAGCGCAGCTCACGCACGGCCTGGGCGGCAATCGGCCGCACCATGTCCGCCACAGCCAGAACGCCCAACAGCCGCGCCGAATGGTGGTCGTCGCTGACGAAGATCACCGTCTTGCCCTCAGCCTGCAGCGCCGCTACCTCAGGCGGCAGAGGCCGGCCCCCATTGCCATCTGATTGGCCCAAGAGCAAGCGCTCGTTGCCCACCAGCAGGCGGCGACCCTCCACCGTTGCCCGCACCCCCTGCCCCGGCATCGATTGAAAATGCTCCGGTTCAACCAGGGCCAGATCGCGGGTCTGCGCCGCCCTGACAAGGGCCCTGGCAATGGGGTGTTCGGAACGGCGCTCAGCGCTGGCCACCAGACGCAGGAACTCCGTCTCGGACAGGGAATCGAAAACCACAATGTCGAGCAATTCGGGCCGGCCGGTGGTAAGGGTTCCTGTCTTATCAAAGGCGACGGTGTCGATAGTGGCGGCGTTCTCCAGGTGCACCCCGCCCTTGAACAGTACGCCATTGCGGGCGCCGGCGGCGATGGCCGAAAGGATCGAAGCAGGAGTGCTGATCACCAGGGCGCAAGGCGAAGCCACCACCAGCAACGTGATCGCACGATAGAACACATCCATGAAGGGCCGCTCCAGGAGGAAGACGCCCACCAGGAGCACGAGCGTCACCGTCACCAGCACACCCACGGCGTAAGGATGGGCGAAACGATCGATCAGCCGCTGGGTGGGCGCGCGCTCGCTCTGCGCTTCGGCCACCAGGTCAATCACTTTCGCCAGGGTTGAGTCCTTGGCCTCCTTGCTGCAGCGCACATCCACAGCCCCTTCCTGATTCATCGTCCCGGCAAAAACTTCATCGCCCAGCCCTTTGCTGACCGGGATCGACTCGCCGGTGATGGCTGCCTGGTCGACCGAGGTCTGCCCGCGCACAACCACACCATCGACCGTCACCTGCTCACCCGGACGAACGACCACAACGTCGCCCGGACGGACAGCCTCGATCGGCACACGGCGCTCCTGCCCACCCAGGCGCACCGTAGCCTCGGTGGGGCGCAGCGCCGTCAGCGATTCGATGGCGTTGCGCGTCCGATCCATCGCGAACTCTTCCAACGCGCCTGAAAGGCTGAACAGAAACAACAGCGTAGCGCCCTCGGCCCATTCGCCAATAGCGGCGGCGCCGATGGCGGAGGCAATCATAAGAAAATCGACATTGAGGGCGCCGTGGCGCAGGTCGCGGAGCGCCTCGCGGGCGCCGTCATGACCGCCGGTCAGATACGCCACCACAAAAAAGACCACATAAAGCTGCGGAAAAGCCGGGATGGGGACAAGGCGTTCGGCCAAAATGCCCAATATGAGGAAGAGCAACGTTAGCCCGGCCCAGACCAGCCCAATGTTGCGCTTCCAGAAAGGAAGGCGGGCCTCGGTGCGGCGATCTGTCACCTCGTAACCCATCTCGGTGATGCGCCGCTCGACGCTGGCCAGCGCCTCCGCCTCCTGATAGTGCACACCAACCACACGCGCGGCCGGATTGGCCGACACCTTGTGCACGCCGGGGATGGCGTACAACTCGCGCTCCAGGTTAAGTGCGCAGTTGCCACAGCGCGAAGCGCCGCTCACCCCGCCCAGCGCCAAAGTGCAATGCCGCATCCGCGCCCCCAGGCGAATGCCCAGGTCATCGACGATCCCCTCGACCTCATCCGGTTCCAACAGATTGGGGTCATAATGCAGGTGCAACACCCCGCCGGAGAAATCAATTTGCGCGACATGAACGCCGTTATGCTGGTGAAGCACATCTAACAGCAACTGGGCGCACTCCACCCCGTCCTCCTCAGGCAGGACGATAGGTACATCCAGCTCACGCTCAACCATTGCCCGCCTCCTGCCAGCCGGCAGCCTGCGCATCCTGTTGTCGGCATGCATAGCAGCGGCCAAACCCATCCACGCGCAGCCGCCGCAGCTCGAAATCCGACGCCTTGCGTATCGCGGCTTCGGCCGCGCTCAGACAGTCAAGCGGCAGATCGACGATACACCCGCACTGCATGCAGATGAGATTGGCGTGCGGACTCAGATCGGTCTCATAGCGCACCCCGTCGACCCCGCCCGGAATCTCGACGATCTCGCCCAGGTCGCGCAGAACCTCCAGCGTGTTGTAGACCGTGGCCAGACTGATAGCCGGTTGTTCGTCGCGCACCCGCTCGTAGACCTGGCCGGGCGAAGGGTGCTCGCGGCTGGCAGCCAGATGCCGGCAAATGGCAAGACGCTGAGGCGTCAGCCGGTAGCCGCCCTGCTGCAAGGCGTTCGTCAGGTTCACGAAACGAGGATGTACGGTCGGGGTGACGTCACTTCCGGGCATAGCGCCAACCTGGAATGATTCTAGAACTTTAGAACTGTTCTAAATTATACCACCCTAATGACTTCGTGACAAATGGCACAATGCCTCAGAGCGTAGATCGTCGCGTAGGGGCGAGGATGGCGGAAGAACCTTCTTGCCAGCGCCCAAAACCCCGTTCCGCCGTCCTCGCCCCGGCCTAACACCCATGACCGTTGCCAGCGCCTCAGATCACGGCAGCGTATACCAGATGGTCAAACGCGGGCGGCTCGCGGCAGCGGCGGCCTCGCTGCTGGCAAAAGCGAGGCCATCGCTCTGGCTGGAATTGGCAAGGATGAGGCCCTGGTTGCGGGCAGGGCTGTCCAACCAGGTCTGGACGAGAGCGACGCCTTCTGGCTTCAGCACGATGGTGATGACGCCGGTCTGGGCAGCGCTGAGGCTGCCGAGGACGGTGGCGCCGCGATCCAGGACACCGCGCGCGCCTGCAAGCTGCCAATACTTGCCAGTGGCAAACACCTTCCAGGTGGCCTGGCTTTCGACCCAGGGCCGCTTCATCTCGAAGAGTGTGAAGCGCCCGCTGCTGGGATCAAGGACATCGACGCTCACCCTCACGTCCTTTACTTTGCTGCCAGCAGGGATGGCTCCGGCGATATCCCAGCGCAAGAGAACCGACAGATCTTTGCCGCTGCCGGGCGGGTCGTCGCCATCGATCAGAAGGGGGCTGACGCCGCCAAAGACCATCGTGTTGCGGCTCTGCGAGAGGAAGGTGTCATCGGTCTTCTGGTAAGCGGCGTTCGGCGCAGCGCCGTTCTGGAACGAGATCGTGCGCAACGCCGCGCGCGTGGGGGTGGCCGTCTGCGTTGCGGTAGGCTGTGGGCTCGGTGTTGCCGAAGGCGTAATCGTCGGCAAAGGCGTGAGCGTAGCAGTTGCGGTGGGCGTCGCAGTCGCGGTGTCAGTGGGCGTTGGCGTGAGCGTAATGGTAGGGGTAGGTATCGCGGTAGGAGGGAGTCGATACAAGAGCGTCAGTTTGGGCCGGCCTGCAGCGATGGCCGCCTGGCTGCTGTAGAAATCGGCGCCATCCGTGATGCCGCTCCCCGCCAGAATGAGGCCGAAGTTGCTGGCCGGGTCGTCGATCCAGCCCTGGACCACAGCCAGACCGGCGGGATTGAGGCCGAAGGCGCGGATGCCGAGGCCGTTTGGGGTGAAACTGGCCAGCGATATCGCGCCGCGGTCATTCCCACCCTGCGCACCGGCAGTCTGCCAGGGAACGCCATTGGTTGCCTGGCCCCATGTGGTCTCATCCTCTCTCCAGGGTCTTGCCAAAGCGAAGACATCATAGGCGCCCGCCGAGACATTGAATATATCGACGGCGAGGGTGGCACCCAGCAGCTGACTGCCAGGTGGCACGCTGCTGATGTCCCAACGCAACAGGCAGACCAGATCGTTGCCAGAAACAGGCGGATCATCGCCATCCACAAGGCAGGCCGGATCGGCGCCGTAGTTGCTTTGCGGCGCAGCCTCGGACAGCGTGGCGTCGGCAGCCCCGGCATAGCCGGCATCTGGCAAGAGGCCCTGTTGGAAGGAGATGCTTTGGACGTCCGGCGGCGTCGAAGTTGGGGTGGGAGTGGGTGTTGGAGGGAGATGATAGGCGTCCTGCACCTGGCCATCAAGGGAAACAAACTCGAAATCGAGAGTGCTGTTGGTAGCGGTCACCCGCATCGCCCCCCAATCGGTGTTGTACCGCGTTTCGCTGCCTTGCACTGGCACGCCAAAAAAGTAGCGGGCGGCGCCGCCCAAGCCGTTTACGAAGTAGACAATGCCGTCACGCACGATGCGTTCGTAGGTATGATCGTGACCGCTGATAACGGCGTCTGCGCCCCAGGCCGCAAAGGGCCACTGCATCCAAGCATTGGAGCCATGCTGGCCAGAGGAAAAAGGAGGGTGATGGAAGACAACCAGGTTCCAGGTCGATAAGGATGCCGCCAGTTGGCTTTGGAGCCAGGCGGCCTGGACCGAATCGGACGCAGCGCCATCCGGCTCCTGGCTGTTGCTGTTGACGATGAAAAAGTGCAGCGGCCCCCAGACAAAATCGTAGTAGCGTTCGTTGTCAGAGCTGTTGGCGAAACCAACGCCGGGTAGGGTGA
>WPCI01228559.1_pt1 | contig 11200 bp, 10 predicted proteins | sample 5399871 | NCBI WGS metagenome assembly WPCI01 (sample SAMN12869469, study PRJNA574797) | sludge metagenome | isolation source: wastewater treatment of pH7 | place: China:Beijing | collected 2019-05-20
CTGCATCCAGGGCAAGACCGTGGCCTGGGTCGGGGATTCCAACAACATGTGCAACACGTGGCTGCAAGCGGCGGTTGTGCTGGATTTCAATGTGCATGTTTCCACGCCACCGGGCTATGAAGTAGAGCCAGAGCGGGCGGGCCTGTATGACACCAGCCGTTATGAAAGCTTTGCCGATCCCATGGATGCCTGCAAAGGTGTCGATCTTGTGACAACGGATGTCTGGACCAGCATGGGCTTCGAGGCCGAGAATGAAGTGCGCAAGAAGGCCTTTGCCGACTGGCGGGTGGATGCCGACATGATGCGCGTGGCCAGCAAGGACGCGCTGTTCATGCATTGCTTGCCGGCTCATCGCGGCGAGGAAGTCGATGCGGACGTGATCGATGGCCCGCAGAGCGTGGTATGGGATGAGGCGGAAAACCGGCTGCACGTGCAGAAAGCGCTGATGGAATACCTGCTGCTGGGCCGGGTAAAAAATTAGGAGATGTCATGAACATCGCATACTTCAGGGATCCGGATACGCTTTACATTGAACTGCTGCCTGAATCCGCCGACCATTCCTGGGAAGCGCATCCCGGAATCAACATCAATATCGCCGCGGATGGCCGCGTGGTCGGCATCGAAATCGAAAACGCGGGCGACCGCATGGACATGAGTGTGTTGCGTGTCGGCAACTTCCCCGGCATCGTGCACACCGCCAAAGGTTCAACCCAATAAACTTAAACTTAAAACATGAGCACTATCAAGAGAGTCGTACTTGCCTATTCGGGCGGCCTGGATACCTCGGTCATTCTCAAGTGGCTGCAGGACACCTACAACTGCGAGGTGGTGACCTTCACCGCCGACCTCGGCCAGGGCGAAGAGCTGGAACCGGCGCGTACCAAGGCGCTGAAGTTCGGCATCAAGCCCGAGAACATCTTCATCGACGACCTGCGCGAAGAGTTCGTGCGCGATTTCGTCTTCCCGATGTTCCGCGCCAACACCGTGTATGAAGGCGAGTACCTGCTCGGCACCTCCATTGCCCGCCCGCTCATCGCCAAGCGCCAGATCGAAATCGCGCGCGCCACCGGTGCCGACGCCGTGTCGCACGGCGCCACCGGCAAGGGCAACGACCAGGTGCGCTTCGAACTGGGCTACTACGCGCTGATGCCGGGCGTGAAGGTCATCGCCCCGTGGCGCGAGTGGGACCTGCTGTCGCGTGAAAAGCTGCTCGCCTACGCCGAGCAGGCCGGCATCCCCATCGAGATGAAGCACAAGCAGGGCGGCTCGCCCTATTCGATGGACGCCAACCTGCTGCACATCTCCTTCGAAGGCCGCCATCTGGAAAACCCCGCAGCCGAGGCCGAGGAAGACATGTGGCGCTGGACGGTGTCCCCGGAAGCCGCGCCGGATGCCGCAGAATACGTCGATCTGGAGTTCGAGAAGGGTGACCTGGTGGCCATCAATGGCACCCGCATGAAGGCCCATGAACTGCTCGCCAAGCTCAACGAGCTGGGCGGCAAGCACGGCATCGGCCGTCTCGACCTGGTGGAAAACCGCTACGTCGGCATGAAGAGCCGTGGCTGCTACGAAACCCCGGGGGGCACCATTTTGCTCAAGGCCCACCGCGCCATCGAATCCATCACGCTCGACCGCGAAGTCGCCCACCTCAAGGACGACCTCATGCCGCGCTACGCCAGCGTGATCTACAACGGCTACTGGTGGAGCCCCGAGCGTCAGGCCATGCAGGCGCTCATCGACCAGACCCAGCAGACGGTCAATGGCTGGGTGCGGGTGAAGCTCTACAAGGGCAACGTCATCGTCACCGGGCGCGACTCGAAGACCGATTCGCTGTTCGACCCGACCATCGCCACCTTCGAGGACGATGCCGGCGCGTACAACCAGAAGGACGCCCACGGCTTCATCCGGCTCAATGCGCTGCGCATGCGCATTGCAGCGAACGCACGGGCAAAACGGGGCTGATTGACAGCATGGCATGACTGGCTTCGGCCAGTCTCAGGGAGAAACGGTGATGAGCAACGATCCGATCATCTTCGGACTGACAATCACGGAGTTCGAAGACCTTTCACTCAAGGTGCTGCTGACGGCACTGATCCTGTACATGCTGTTCATCATCGGCAACCTGGCCTACAAGTCCAAGGCCGGCAAGTATGGAACCGCATGGATGTTCCTCGCGCTTGGCCTGGGCTTCATCGGCTTCATCTCGAAGAGCTTCATCCAGAAACTGATGGGCATCGAGTGACGGTGCCACGGAAGGAAAGATCAATGACGACGATTACCGAAAAGTTCGAAGGCGTCACGCTGACCACGCGTGCCAACGTGTATTTCGAAGGCAAGTGCTTCAGCCACGCCTTCACGCTGGCCGACGGCACGCGCAAGTCGGCCGGGGTGGTGCTGCCCTCCTGCCTGACCTTCGGCACGGCCGCAGCCGAAATCATGGAATGCGTGTCCGGCAGCTGCAAGGTGCGGCTCAAGGGCGAGGCCGACTGGAAGGTGTACGGTCCGGGCGAGTCCTTCGCGGTGCCGGCCGACTCCAGCTTCGACATCCAGGTGGAGGGCGAGCCCTTTCACTATGTCTGCCACTATGCATGAAGCGTTCATGCAGTGTGCATGAGCGCATGAACGGGCACCTTCGTGCCTGAACACCCGGTCGGGTGAATCAATCCGGACAAAAACAGGGAGAACCAGGGGTGCCATCCTTTGACATCACATCCGAAGTCGATCTGGTTGCGCTGCGTAACGCAGTGGATGTGGCCAACCGCAAGATCGGCAACCGCTATGACTTCAAGGGCAGCGATGCACGGGTAGAGCAGAACGACAAGCTGCTCACGCTGTTTGCCGACAGCGATTTTCAGCTCGACCAGATGAAGGACATCCTGTTGCCCGAGATGACCGCCAAGAAGGTCGATGTGCGCTGCCTCGATCAGGGCGACGTGCAAAAGGTCAGCGGCAACAAGGTCAAGCAGGAGGTTCGCGTGCGCACCGGCATCGAGCAGGACCTTGCGAAAAAGATCGTGAAGCTGCTCAAGGACAGCAAGCTCAAAGTGCAGGCCGCCATCCAGGGTGAGGCCGTCCGGGTATCCGGCGCCAAGCGTGACACCCTGCAGGATGCCATCGCGGTGGTGCGCAAGGACATCACCGACTTCCCGCTGCAGTACGGAAACTTCCGCGACTGACCCGCCCCCGTCCATGGCACAGCCGGCGATCTCCGGTCATGCCATGGACATAAATGCCGCCGTCTCCTACACTTTCCCAATGCCTGATGCATGATCCGGCGCGTCGTGCCGGCTTTGCGGGGGAGGGGACAGATGCGGAAGACGTATCGATGCCGGCTGGCAGGTTTCAGTCTGGCGGAATTGCTGCTTGCGATGGGGGTGCTGGCCGTGCTGGCCACGCTTGCGCTGCCGTCGATGGCCGCCATGGTGCGCCGTGCCCAGCTTGATACCACGGTGAATGACTTCTACTCCGGGCTGATGCTCGCCCGCGCCGAGGCCGTCAAGCGCGGCAGGCGGGTCAGCCTGTGCCCCAGCGCGGCCGACGGAGCCGCGTGCGATGCGTCCGCCGGCTGGGCGGCCGGCTTCATGGTGTTCGCGGACGACAACGACAATGGCCAGCGCGATGCGGGGGAAGACATCGTGCGCGTCGCCCCTGCATCCCGCCGCCCCGACCTCCGGACCTGGAGCACGGCCCCGCTCAGCGCCGGCATCTCCTACATCGGCACGGGTGAAACCCGCGCCTTGAACGGCGCCCTGCAGATGGGCACCGTGACATTCTGCCTCCACGACGAAGGCCGCAGGGTGGTCATCAACAGCACCGGAAGGCCAAGACTGGAACAGGCAGGGCAGGGGTGCTGAATGTGGCTGTTGGGGCAATTCGCTGCGTATCGGATGGGCGACCGACTGGTCTGGGGCGGTAATCCGGTGATATTTCAATGGATTTCGGTAAAATGTCACGGGGGCAGCGCATAAATGCGTGACGCATGGGAACGGGTTGAGTAGAGTGGGAGCTGATCCGGCTTTGGACGGACACGATGACAGTTCTCCCCGACCCTGGTCTGCAACTGTTCCGCCGGGCAAGAAGGTGGCCTACGGCGGCGTGGTGTTCGATCCCAAGGGCAGGGTGCTGCTTCGCGAGCCACGAAACCACTTTGATGGCTATGTCTGGACGTTTCCGAAGGGGCGCCCCGACCCAGGAGAATCTCCGGAGGCCACTGCGCTACGTGAAACGTTTGAAGAAACGGGGGTACAGGCAACCATCGATCGCGCCATCCCGGGGGAATTCCCGGGCGGAACGACAATCAACCGGTACTTCCTGATGAGTGCTCCCCTCGAAAGCGGTGCCGTCCCGGACAACGACCCGGAAACACAGGCAATTCGATGGGTTGCCCCTGCGGAGGCCATGAGGATGATCGGGATGACGACCAACGCCTTGGGGCGAGAACGTGACCTGAATGTTCTGACGAGCGCACTGGCCGAGAGGGCGAAGAATGTCTAAGAAGGAAAAGACCTGGCGCGACGCGATCGATGCGGTGCTGTCCGCATCCCCCACCGCGCTGCATTACCAGGAGATTACCGAGAGAATCATCTCGCAAGGTCTGCGTACCAGCCTCGGCGCAACCCCAGCGGCTACGGTTAACGCCCAGATCAGTACCTCGATCGACAGCAATTGGCCATTCTCAGCCGTTCCAACGACATCTGTCGTTCGAGCGGCTGGCCCAGTCAGCAACTTGCTGAACGATCAATGCGAACAGTTCGGCCTGAGCGGTCGTATGAGCCGGCGTGGCGGATCGTCAGCTACCGGCCAACTGCCGGCGCTCGGCTTCCCGCTTGAGCAGCCATCCAAGAGACCGGTCCACCCCGAAACCTGCCGCACGGGCTATGAGTCCTCGCGGCCTAAGTGGACACTCACAAGCTCCGGCGGCAGGCCAGTCCGCCCTCCCGATTAGCGCATCCACTGATGGTTCATGCTTGCTGAGTGACTATTCGGCCAAGTTGTTCGCCCGACGCTGGTCGACACCAACGGGAAATTCGATGAAATACTGTATTGCGTCGCGCTACACGATACAGTATAGTCGTTGCCATCGATCCACAGGCAACAGTTTGCGATTGGAAGCATATGGACACCAGCGAAGTCCGTCATCCCGGCGAACGCATCAAGGCAGAGATTTTCCCAGCGAAGATGTCCGTGACGAAAGCCGCGGAGCTTATTGGCGTCGGACGTCCGGCACTTTCCAACCTGCTTAACGGGAAAGCGTCCCTCACTGCCGATATGGCGACTCGCATCGAGAAGGCATTCGGATTCCCCAGGAAAGATCTGCTCGAAATGCAGGCTCAGTACGACGCCTTCAAGGCTAAACAGAAGAGCGTCCCGACGAACGCGAAAGCGTATGTCCCCCCGTTCCTGGCAATCAAAGCCAATGACATAGAGAGTTGGGCTTCGCACAACATCGTCGCTCGCAGCAGGTTCGCGGTATTCCTGAGGACCTTGGTCCATTCGACAGGGAGCGGACTCACGGAAGTCGACTTCCCGGGTAACGACGACTCCCAGCGTGCCGGCTGGGACGGTCGAATCGTGGCGAACGAGGGAACTGCTTGGGTGCCGGCTGGCCACTCGGGTTGGGAATTTGGCACCAACGAGGATCCTAAGACGAAGGCGGACAAAGATTACAAGAAAAGCGTAGCTGCAACTGATGCAAATGACAGGGCATCGATGGAATTCGTTTTCGTCACTCCTCGCCGATGGGCTGGCAAAAACGCTTGGGTTACTGAAAAAAAGAAAGAAGGTTCCTGGAAAGACGTCCGGGCCTATGACTCCAGCGACCTTGAGCAGTGGGTGGAGCAGTCTCTGCCCGGCCAAGCATGGTTTGCCAACGAGACAGGATCCTCGACGCAGAGCGTCCGCTCGCTCGACAGGTGCTGGACAGACTGGGCGAACGTGACGACTCCACCGCTGCCCGGCTCGCTGTTCAGTTCGGCCATCGAGGACGCGAAGCGCAAGCTCGCTTCCCGCCTAGCGAAGGGGCCCAAAGGTCCAATCGTGGTCGCAGCGGACTCCACCGACGAAGCGCTGGCCTTTGTTGCCCAGTGCTTTGGCCCCGAAGGAAGTGCCGAACTGGAACCTTATCGGTACCAGATCCTGGTTTTCGATAAAGCTGGTGTCTTGTCAAAACTTGCAGGCGGGACGAGGCCGTTCATTCCAGTAGTGCACTCGCGCGAAGTCGAACTTGAACTCGCGCCGTACGCTGAACAATTGCACTCCATCGTGGTGTACCCAAGGAACTCCGTCAACGCAGAGCCGGATATCGTTCTCGAACCCGTCAGTTTCGAAACATTCGATTCCGCGCTTAACGGCATCGGCAAGAACCGGGACGAGATCAAGAGCCTAGCAAACGAGTCGGGACGCTCACTGACCGTTCTGCGCCGCCGGCTCGCGACCGTCGAGGCAGTACGAATGCCACTTTGGGCAACACAGCAACACGCCCCGGAAAACCTAATCGCCTTCATGCTGGTAGGCGCGTGGCACGCGCTCAACGAAACCGACAAGGCCGGACTGTCCCTCCTAGCAGGCGACCGCGCGTACGAAGCACTGGAAAAGGACTGCCAACGCTTGATCCAACTGAACGACTCACCGCTCTGGTCCATCGGGACATATCGCGGGGTCGTCTCAAAGATCGACCTACTCTACGCCATTGCTCGCTACGTGACCCGCGATGACCTGAAGCGGTATTTCGACGTCGCTCGGATGGTGCTGGGCGAGGACGACCCGTCTCTTGATCTCGCCGAAGACCAGCGATGGGCCGCGTCCATTCACGGAAAGACTCGGGAATTTTCTCCAGCGTTCCGTCAGGGTATTTCGGAAACGCTCGTACTCCTAGCCGTTCACGGCGTGGGCCTTTTCAAGGCACGCTTGGGGATAGACACGGAGGTCGAGGCGGCCCTGGTAGTGCGCGACCTACTTAGTGATCCCCTCACCACGCGCACCCTTGAAGCCAACGACCGCGACCTGCCCCTCTACGCTGAAGCGGCACCGACCGAATTTCTCTCGATCATCGAGCGCGACCTGAAGACGAGCAGTCCGGCAGTTTTCGGCCTCCTTCGTCCCGCTGGGTCCGGCATATTCGGCAGTCCCAGCCGCACTGGACTGCTCTGGGCGTTGGAAGGGCTCGCATGGAATCCGGAGACGCTTCCTCGTACGGCGATGATTCTCGCACGTCTCGCGCAGATAGAGATCAACGACAACTGGGTCAACAAACCGGCGCATTCGCTGGCAGCGATATTCCGATCATGGATGCCCCAGACCGCAGCAAATAATGACGAGCGCCTGGCGCTGGTAAAAGTCCTGTTCAACAGGTTCCCGGATGTCGCCTGGACGCTTTGCGTCGCGCAATTCGGCAGCCACCATCAAGTCGGGGACTACAGCCACAAGCCGACTTGGCGCCCGGACGGATACGGCCACGGAGAGCCGTTTCCGACGTGGGGGCCGATACTAGAGTTCGCGGGCAAAATGATAGAGCTAGCCTTATCCCAGCCACGCTACTCGGTGTCGATGCTGTCCGACCTAATCGACCGCCTCCACGACCTGGCGGATGCTGATCAGGATCGCGTATGGGCGCTGATCGAGGCATGGGCGAAGACAGCAAGCGACAGCGACAAGATTGCGTTACGCGAGAAAATTCGAGTCTCGACGTTGTCCCGTCGCGCAACTCTGCGCGCGAGAAAAAGCAGCAAGCAATCCCGTGTAGCGGCCGCTGCAAAGCACATCCATGCCGCGCTTGAACCGAGCAATCTCCTTGACAAGCACGCGTGGCTTTTCAAGGGCGCTTGGATCGAAGAGTCTGCCGACGAGCTCGAAGACCTAGAGAATATTGACTATGATGAGCGCGAGGCGCGGATCCGGAAGCAGCGGGCCGATGCGCTGAAAGAAATCCACGGGCAGTACGGCATCGCCGGCTTGCTCGATACGGCAATCCGTAGCGGAGCATCGGGAATCATCGGCGCCCTTGTGGCTGAGCGAGTGCTGGACGACGAAGAGCTGCTCGCCCTCGTGACCCAAGCCTTCCAGAAAAGGAGCGAGAGTGAGTCTGCGGCCCGAGCATCGGAATGGCTGATCCAAGGCGCTTTAGGCGTGATGCCCAACGACCAAAAACGCGAAGCATTCATAAGCTCTGCCATTACCGCGATTGGTCCCGACAATGCGGCCCACTTCCTGGCGCTCGCGCCCTTCGGCGACGGCACTTGGTCGCTGGTCTCCTCATATGGAGAGGAGGTTGAAACGCGGTACTGGAAGGAGGTCGTTCCCGGCTGGATGCGGGACTCCCCGGCGGAGATCGCCAAGGCGGTCGACATGCTCATGAAGGCCCGGCGACCACGCGCAGCATTTGCACTCGCCAAGTATCACCCCGAGAAGCTGCCGGTCCGCACGCTCTTCCAACTTCTCACGGTCATGGCACAGGAAGGCGACGACAAGGCGGGCGAATACCTGCTTGAACACTACCACGTCGAAAGGGCCTTCGAATGCATCAACAAGACTTCCGAACTGTCACTCGAACAGAAGGCCGGCCTTGAATTCGCGTACCTAGACGTGCTTGACCGCGGATGGGACCGGCGTGCCAAGTCCGCAATTCCGAACCTCGAGCGCTACGTCGAGGACCACCCTGAAGTACTGGTCCAAGCCATCGTATGGACGTACAAACGCAGTGACCGAGCGGAGGACCCTCCTGAATTCAGAGTTGAAGCAGAAAAAGCCAAATCAATGGCTGAACGGGGATACAAGCTCATACAAGCAATGAAAAGAATCCCTGGAAGCGACGAACAAGGGAGCATTGATGCTGAGCGCCTGGCAAAGTGGACCGAAACCGTGCGCACGTCCTGCGCGGAGCTGTCGCGCATCGGAATCGCTGATGTCGTAATTGGAGAACTGCTTGCCTCGGCGCAGATCGGCAAGGACGGCGCCTGGCCTTGTGAAGCGGTGAGAACCGTGATGGAAGATATCCAGTCCGAGGATATGATGCGCGGAGCACATACCGGCGTGTACAACTCACGAGGGGTTCATACGCGAGGTCTCGGCGGGGACCAGGAACGCCAACTGGCCGACAAATACAGAAAGTGGGCCCAGCAGCTCCGGATGTCATCGCCGTACGTGGCTTCCGAACTGCTTATGAAGCTGACAGATACCTACGAGCGGGAAGCTGCTCGGGAGGATACTGAAGCGAGAATCAACCAGAGATTGCGCTAGCTGACTGCAGGGTGCGGGTTGAGCGCCACGAAGGAGGGATCGCCTAACCGAAACCCGTAAGAGTTCATGATCAAAACCAGCACGATGCACTCGATGAGATCAATGCAGACCGGCGCGGTAGCTCAATGCGACCGCATCCACACCCTGCCATTACACGGGTTAGAGCGACAGCTTCGGAGAGGCCCTGTCCGCGACCCTTGTGCTTGGACGGCTGCTCCACTTAACGATCATGGTGCGGGCTGGCACCACCCCTGAAGATGAAAGAGACTTTGGGGTGGAAGGTGTTGGGTAGAGGTCGTAAAAGTTTTTGGCGGCTGAACCCCGTTCTTAACGTGACCTGCCGGACTGACTCGCACCCCGGATTGCTTCCATTGAGAGCGCACGCTAAACAGGCCGTTGGCGACTTGTCGCCTTCAGGCTCATTCAGTTCCGACACCCACCACCTTCCGCCCTTGAGTGTAGTCCGACAGGAGGCGACATGGAACTGGTGGCACTGTACAAACGCGTCATCGGCCTGGACATTCATCAGGCGCAGATCACGGCCTGCGCGCTCATTGAGCAAGCCGATGGCAGCACACGCATTGAACAACGTCAATTTGGCGGCTTCAAACGGGATCGTCGAGAACTGGCTGAATGGGTGGCTTCGTTGCGTCCCGACGAAGTCGTGATGGAAAGCACCGGCATATACTGGAAAAGCCCGTATGCGGCGCTGGAGGCAGTGGGCATTCGCGCGAAGGTGGTCAATGCCCGGCATGTCAAAAATGTTCCTGGCCGCAAGACCGATGTGGGCGATGCGCACTGGTTGGCGACACTGGCGCGTGCGGGGCTGTTGCGCGGCTCATTTGTGCCGCCTGCCAAGTTGCGCGAACTGCGACTGATTGCTCGCCAGCGGCAGAAACTGGTCGGCCAATTGGCTTCGGAGAAGAACCGTCTGCACAAGGTGCTCACCGACAGTGGCATCCGCCTCGGGGTGGTGGTCAGTGACCTTCACGGCAAGTCCGCCCGCGCTATGGTCAAGGCCATTGTCGCTGGGCAGCCCCCTCACGAGGTGATCAAACTGGCCAGTGCCCGACTCAAGGCGAGCCGGGAGGAAATCTTTGATGCCCTGCAGGGAGACTTGACCGCCAGCCACCGCTTCGTCCTCGATGAGCTGATGCGCCATATCGAGGAGATCGAAGCCCGCATTGCCCGTTTCGATGCCCGGCTGCTGACCGAGCTCGAATCCGAGCGCAATGCTCTGGCGCTGCTGCAAACGATTCCCGGTGTCGATCTGATCGGCGCCGCCATGCTGCTGATCGAAATTGGCACCGACATGGATGCCTTCGGCAGTGCGGATCGCCTCGCCTCCTGGGTCGGCATCTGCCCCGGCAACAATGAGTCGGCCGGCAAGCGCAAGTCCGGCCGTGTTCGCAAGGGCAATCTCTACGTCCGTCGCCTGCTCTGCGAATTTGCTCATGCCGCAAGTCGTACCACCTCGGTGTTCAAGTCGAAGTTCCAGTCGCTCGTTGTCCGTCGTGGCTACAAGCGCGCCATTGTCGCCGTCGGCCACAAGATTCTTCGCACCATCTTCTTCATGCTCAAGCGGCGCGAACATTACCGGGATTGCGCCACCGACTATGAAGCGCTTTCCGTTCAACGTAACGCCCCTCGCTGGATCAAGGCACTGACCAAGTTCGGCTTCATCCCACCAGCCCAAGCTTGATCAAGACTCACCATCCACGCGTGACCTTCGCTGGTCAGGAATGCTGTCGTCTGCCAGTACATCTCTTTCACGCTAACGGTCATTGCAGAGCAAGGTGCCACCCCGTATGATGAAACTGCGTAACAGAGTTCTCTTTGACCAAGGTTAGAGGCACCAGGGGTGGTGCTTGACTAAGGCAGCCGAGCTCGCCGCGCATCGCTCTTTTCCTCCACATCGCAACGTCATCGTTGGCGATGCTTTTTTGCGCCTGAAATTCGTGCTGTT
>WPCI01003287.1_pt1 | contig 11192 bp, 6 predicted proteins | sample 5399871 | NCBI WGS metagenome assembly WPCI01 (sample SAMN12869469, study PRJNA574797) | sludge metagenome | isolation source: wastewater treatment of pH7 | place: China:Beijing | collected 2019-05-20
GCAGGTAATTGCTGAGCAACCATATCTAATCCCAAAAGCTCCATAATTATTTACCCTCCACTTTCTCTAATGTGTTTTCAAATTTCTTCATAGAGCTAATTGAAAACTTGTTATCTTTATTTACAAGATTTAAATCATATGAGTATGTGTACTCTAAGTTGCTATCATTGTCTTTTAACTTAGCATCAACTAAGACTCTGTATCCTTTATCCTTATCTTCGTAAATTCGTAGGTTTTCTAATTTGTTAAATGTCATAATACCTTTTAATCCATTTGTTATATTACTTTTTTCAAAGTAGTAAGCTATTTCCTCTGGTGTTCCTTCTGTATACACTTTAAATACAGATTGTAAAAATTGTTCTACTTTTTTAATTTCTGCATCTGTATTAATTTCTCGTCCTTCTGATTTGAAAGTGGCTATTTTATAAGGTGCCTTTTCTCTCTCTCCATGAACGATAGTAGGATTGTTAGGGACTACCATCTTCCCTTTCTCCATTAAGATTGGTATAGAGAAGTACCTTGTAACTTCTTTTGGTTCCTTTGGTGTGTCTGGAGCTTGTGTCGTTCCAGGTGCAGGATTATTTACAGGTTCTAGTTTCTGAATGATTTTCAAAGTAACTTCTGCTTCATTTCCTTTTTGTCGGACCTCTACTGCTTCCGATTTAACTAAAGTACTAGAAGCGTTTTTTAAAGTATCTCTATTTAATCCACCTTGCTCATCAGATCCTTCAACTAGAAATTTCTCTAATCGCTTTCTTCGTTCTTCAGCTACATTCATATCAACTTTCCAATTAAAATAATTAGCGGCAAAATTATTCGCATATGCAATTAATTCTGCTTCTGACATTTTAATTTTTACGGGTTCCTCTTTCTTTTCCTGAACAGCTACTGCTCTAGGAGGACCGGCAAGTTGGATAAATGAAAGGGAGCTTCCTACAACCACAAATCCCATTACAAACCAAAATGTAACCTTTCCTACTTTTCTTCCTGTTATTGCTGGAACTTTCTCCCTTGTTTTACGTTTCTTCTTTTCTTTAAGAGCTTCTGAATTTTCTTGCTGCATATCTAATATTTCAGTTGTTTTAGTCTTTGCTTTTTTAAAGAATGTAAATTTCTTTTTTTCGGGGTTTTTCTGGGATTTCTTTTTTACCATGTCTTCACCTCTCTTTTTAAATGGTTAGGAGATTACAAATTTCATTGTAATTTCCACTAATCAACTATCTAATTTAAGTATGATTTACTTTTTTCGGAAATCTAAGAGAAATTGAAAAAAATTATGTTTTATATTAAATTTTTTTAGAATCAGTTATAATGTTTATTAGAATACATAAAAAAACCAATTCCATTTAGAAATGAAATTGGTTATACACAGAATCGCTTCCCTATAGTAAGTATTACTCTAATATAAAACCTAATATAATATATATCTTTAATATATTTAAAGAATAAAGATAAAACTTTTATACAAAGAAAAAGTAGTGTTGGACTCTTGCTGTAGCAAGGGTCCATTATTATTTTAGTCATAAAAAATCATAAACAACAAATACTGGAAACGTAATTATTACTTATGGTTACGGTTTTAAACTACATAAAATCAAAAAGTGGAAATATAAAACCTACATATAATCATCATTATATTGATGCGGAAAACTGAATAAATAATAAAACTAAATCTTAAGGACTTACAAACAAATTTTCCACATTTAGATGAAAACTATACACAAACTACTGACAAAGTGATCAAAGTTAGAAACAGTATCCACTTTTTAAACATAACTAACATAGATTTTTCTGATTTTAAGTAGATTTAAAGGTAAAAGCCTATAAGAACTGTATTTCGAGCAATATATTATACACACATGGTCTAATTTATTAAGATATCAACACAATAATAAAAAAAGTTTATGTTTTTTTGTAGATAATAAACGAATTTAAAAACAGAAAATTCAGATTTATAAACTTGGAAACTTGTGAATAATAAAATTTACTCAGTCTGCAATATATGAAATTGCATAAAAATAGAGAGGAAGTTTTCAAGTTTAATGAAAACGCCTCTCTTTTTTATTTGAAGCAATCCACTTTAAATGTTATCTCCAACACGAATAGCCCTCTACTTTTTTTTTTTTCAAAAATAGAGAGCTTATCATTACATTGCTGGAAGCAGCTGATCAACAGTATGTGGTACTTCTTTTGTTGAACGGTAGTATGCTTCTAAAGAATGAAGAAACTGGATTAAATCAAAGTCTTCAGGGACCTCAATTACACGGATCTTTTCTTTCGGCAATTTATCAATTTTTTCAATGAACAGTTCACGAATATCGCTAGGGATTTGATTTCCTTTATGTCCACTGGACTTTAAGAGTTCGCGAATTTCAATTTCTAATGCTGTATATGCGTTAATATTTACGCCTTGTTCATAAGCATATTTTCTAAATAGTGATTCCTCTTGATACTGCATGTAATTACGATGGTAAGCATCTATAGTTACAGGTACAGCATATTTTGCATGAAGCAGGTCATGCGCTTTTCGGAATAGCTTTTGAACATTGCGTAAAGAGTATATAGCAAAATGAGTACCGAATTTAAAAATGGCCTCTTCTTGATCATGTTTAGGTACATTGTGTGTAATTAAAGGATAAATACCAGTTTTAGCAGCTGTGTCTAATACACGATATTGAGAAGATTGCTTTAATAATTTACTTAGTGTATAAACAAGCTTTTTAGGATATCCTTCTTGTCGATCAATCATTTCTCGTAAGCCACGAACTACTTGGCGAATTTGACGGTGACAAGAGTGTTTTAAAACGTTAATGAATTGGTTCATATCCTTTGCAAATTCAGCAATGTTCATTTCAACTAACAAGTTTTCAATGAATTTAACTTTACGCTTATATGTATCTCGTGGTGTAAAAGGATCACGGTATTCTGCTCCTTCTTCTTTCGCGCATAAGAAATCAGGATGTACAGATAAATGCAATGTTGTGTATTGCTTTTTATTCCTCTTCCCTTTTTCTAACTTACAAATTTTAAATAAAGGAGATCCAGTTGCAGAAAGTTTTGTTTCTAATTCATCTAGTACAGCACGAATCTGATGTGGGTATTTCTTATGTAAGTAATGATACATACCACCAAAATGAGTTGAGTTTCCTTGCTCATCAACTTTGAATAAAGAACGTTTCAGGGTAGTTTCGCGTTTCTGCTGCATTGCTACATCCATGAATAGTTTCTTAGCTGCAATTGATAACTCAAAGAATTCTTTGGTAAATACTATCGGGCTAATAAATGTATAGGCATTTGCTTTATTCGTTTCTTTATTCATGAAATCAGTTAAGGTAATTTTATATTTACCACTGTATTCATTTTCGATTGTAATGATGTTATGGAAACTTAACTTCTTCAAAGCTACATAAAATTGTGAGTGGTGAATATGTGCAAATGCTTCTTTATAATTTTTATAATCTTCCCAAAGCATGTGGATCGATACATGTGAAAGCTCACCATATGTATTACATTTTTTATGAAGAAATAGAAATACTTCTAGATCAGCATTTGTAATACCATATAGTTTATGTTTTCTGCCTTCGTTTTTATCAAATTCACTTACTTTATCTACAATCTTTTTCATTTTCAGTGAAAAAGATGGCTTTGCTTTAGCAACAAATCCTTCTTCATCTGCAATTCGTTCTTCATAGGACATTGACTTCACAATGTCTTCTAGATAAGTATCTTTAAAACTGTAATACTTACCTTCTAAAGCTTCTACTAACCTTTGCCATGATTTAATTGTTACAATTACTGGTGTTGTTGTTTCACCATTCAAACTACGTTTGTTCTTTATAACGAAAGGTTTTGCCATCTTTTTCACCTCCTTTTATTTTAAGTTGCAGTTTTCCCCACAATTAGATATAGATTTTCATTTTTGATTATATCAAATCGAATACTGGTGAAATCTGTCCCTTTAAGAGGAAAAATAAAAAAATGAAACGTGCCTCAATCCCTTGTGCGACAAGGGGTTTGACGTTTCATTAAAAAAAGTTTGTTGCCACCATAGGGCTATGAAGTTTTTTGAATATGAAACGTATTATGTAGTGAGATAAATCCCTCGAAACCATTGATTTTATAGGGTTTTCATCTAATCTCGTTTGAAAGTTGTAGCCATCATATAGCTATAACGTTTCATGTTTTTACAACGAGTTGTATTTTATTGAAAACTGCTGTAACCCTTGGTGCATATAGGTTTTTGGGATTTTCACAGTGAAAGTTGTAACCATCATATAGCTATAAACGTTTCAGTTCGTTTCATGTTTACTGCCATCATATAGCTATAACGTTTCATATTTTTACAACAAGTTATATTTTATTGAAAACTGCTGTAACCCTTGGTGTGTATAGCTTTGTTGGGATTTTCACAGTGAAAGTTGTAGCCATCATATAGCTATAATGATTTTACCTTGTTTTTTTACGTTTTTTATGAAATGGCTTTGTATCAACGTTTATTACTAATTTTAATAGAATAAAAAATTTTTTTAATCAAATGATTTTCAAGATATACTCGTTTCATTTTTTCAAAGTTGTAGCCATCATATAGCTATAACGTTTCATAAATTACGAAATTGTAGCCATTATATAGCTATTCATTATTAAAAGTAAGAAGTAATAGCCATGAGAAGGCTATACAGTTTCAAGTAAGAAGTAGTAGCCGCGATATGGCTATAAAATTTGAAATAAGAGCTTATAGCCATGATAAGGCTATAGTTTCAAATAAGAAGTAATAGCCGTGATAAAGCTATAAAATTTGAAATAAAAGCTTATAGCCATAATAAGGCTACATAGTTTCAAATAAGAAGTAGTAGCCATGATAAAGCTATTCAGTTTCAATTAAGAAGCAGCTGGCGTATTTTAGTTGTGACCTAAAGTAACAAGTTTCTAGTCGTTAAGCAAAAAATCAGTGTATTTAACTAATTTACTTTTAAAAATTGAAATTGTATTGTAAAGTAGTGATTTTACAAATAGAAGCAGTTTTATATAATTAAAGACAAGTAAATAGAATTAAAATGATTCACAATAAAACGAGTAAAAACCAATAATTGTGTGAATTATTCAGATAACATTTCAACTTAAAGGTTATGTAGCCATCATATAGCTATGACGTTTCATATTGTTAGGATTTAATTATATTGGTTAATAACATTATTAGGAGGTACTTAAATATGGAGAGAGTAATAGCATTGTTCAGTGACGCCCTCCTACTTGCTGCTCCAATCTATGAAGAAAATAAGCAGTTATGGGCTAAATGGCAAAAATATTATAACGAAGTCCAAGAGAATCACGATAAATTAGTAACTTCAGCTAATATATCCCCTTCTTTCTCAACACTTGTTTCTTGGCTGGGGCAGAAACAAGAACAAGGAATATCGTTATTGCACATTTACGCGAATCTAGATAAATATAAAATTGAGATTCAAAATGTATTAGATAAAATCATTGAACAAGAGTTTGGAGAAAAGTTTGAAGCAGCTGAACCAACTCAAATTTCAAATCCTGAACATGGTCATATAGAAGAGCGTATAGCAGATATGCCTGACGAATATTATCCTGTATCAAATGACGCAATGTACTATCAATTACGTGATGGAATAGCAAAAAATCAGTTTGAAGAAGATGAAGCAGCGGCAAAACCGGTACTGCCATTAGAAACAAAAAATTCAAGCGGAGTAGCACAACTATCTTCACATAAGGATGAGGATTTGAGATTAGTGAATACAAATGAAGCGGAAAGATGGTCTATATTGGTTGATGGAGTAATTAGTAATATGGATGATCTTACAGCAGACTGTTTAGATACCATTACAATACAATGGTTAAATCAAGCTAAATCACCAGATGAATTCATAGATTTTAGTTATGAGAATGTATTGGAATTATGTAATATGCCAAAAGCATCAGCAAATGGTGTAGAGTATTATCGTGCAGAAGATAAGATAAAGGTAGCACAACGTATTGCAGCGTTAGCAAGCATCTTTATTTATTTGAATGATGATAATGAAGTTGTAGTACTGAACGATCAAGCTGAAACTGGAGAAAAATTTGAAGTAAAACGTGAAGTAATCAAAAGGCTATTCGTACTGGACTCTGTAGTGTTATGGAGAGATAAGAATACAAATGAATATATGGGGATAGAATCCTGTAAGATTAAACCGGGTAGTTTCTTATCGGGCTATTTGTATGGATCTAATAGCACAACGGCTTTATTATCGAAAAAAGCATTAGAGTATAATAGCTATAGACACAAGTTTCATAAACGTTTAATACGTTATTTATCCTGGCAGTGGAGAATCCGTCAACAATACAGTACTTTAAAAAGACCATACTCCATTGGTGGAGAAAAAGGTCTACTATCTGTAATGGGTATTACACCCACAAAGGGTCGCCCAACTCGAACTCGTGAACAATTAGAGAATATTTTAAATGATTTAGAAAAAGAAAATGTAATTTCACATTGGGCGTATGCAGAGGAATTGGATGAAACAAAGATAGGCGAACGTAATTGGTTTAAGAATTACTATTCCAAATTAGGAATCATTATCTTACCACCAAAAGAATTAATGAATAATATATATAGTATGGTAAAGAAAAAAGCAATAGATATGCAAGAGAAGCAGGAGGACCATTATATTGCAGAGACAGTAAAACAAACTCCTGAAGGATCAGAAGATGTGATACGAGAAAAAATTATGTATCAGCATATGCATCAAAATAAAACAATGCGTGAGATAGCAGATGAAATAGGTTTATCCCCTGCTACACTATCAAGATTCTGTAATAACAAAATGAAGCGTATTTCAAAAAGTGTTAATGAAAAACTAAAAAAGTGGTATGAAAGACAAATGATTATAGAGTCAATGTAAAGAGAAGCAGATCCTTTAAAGGGAGAGGTACCTGCTTCTTTTTAGTTTCTTCACAAACTCATTTGAATATTTAGCATAAAGAACTAATTTTCTTTAATGAAATTGCTTCGGAGTTTAGCCCAATTGCTGAACAAAAAAACTACACAACACAGGATTTTTAATCAAACTATGTTTTAAATTCACATTTGGATGTGAATTTCTAATCTTTATCCTTTCCATCTGATATTCCTCTTGGATGCGCTCTTACTTTAACTTGCCCATCATTCCTCGTATGCTCCGAAACCCAATGAGGGCCTGGCGATTCTCTCTTTTCTGGATAGTTTATTTCCTTCATAACTGCATTCTGCTTCGAATGGGAATCTGAAGTTTCCATTTCCTTTGCTACCAGACTCCCTTTATTTCTATTATCCATGCTATTAATATTAGATCCCTTTGACTCATTGATTCTAGAATCTCCCCTAAAAATCTTTGAGAGACCATTTGAAAGCCCTCGACCTATACTATCAAGATTTCGAATAATTTCTTGCTTTGCGCCTTCCACAAAAAATTTTCCAGCATATTTAATTGCTCCCTTCCCTAACTTATATGCAACAGTGTCTTTAAGATTTTGTAACTTATTCGTAGATTTAGAATCTATGCTATCAACTTTATCATTTTTGCTATCAAAATTCTTAATAGAAGCAGTTTCATTATTAGCTTTAGCTTTAACTTCAGCTTTAGTTGTATTTTGTCGTTCCTGTTCTAATTCTAACTTGCAGTCTATAAAAGAAGTCGGGATTTTCTCTTTGTTCTTTAATACTTCTGCTCCCTTAATTGCCTTTATGAAGATATCTTTTCTTTCTTCTTTAGTTATTGGGGTATTCTGTGTTGTTCGTTGACTAGGCAATTCATTGAACGCTGCATAATGTAAAAAATCATACGTAATATGGATCATATCTTGATTCGAAAAAATCGGATGTATGATTTTTTTTCTTGGATATTGCTTTTGGAGATTATCAAAACGTTCCCTTTGCCTTTTTGTAAGACGTTGTATATTTTCTTCACTAAAATTTCTGTCAGCATCAAAAAAAGGAATATCATATTTACTCTTACATATACGCTCATATTGGTCTAATGCATAGTTTATTTGTCCAGTTTTTATATCTGGACCTGCTACACACTTAATAAAGTCCCCAGCCTTAATAACATGTAATAAATCACATTTTGAAGTTGGATCCGGATTAACAATTGTCATCAGTACTGGTTCCTTATTCACAAACGAATTATATTGAACATTAATAATCCATTCAGTAAAAAAACCACGCCAAATAGCGTAGCCTTGCTTTTCTTTATAATTTTTTGATTTAAGTAAATCTATTGGAGAAAAGGATTTGCTAACAAGTTCTGTAGCTCGCTCTAGTGTAATATTATTAGCATTATTAATAACCCCTTGGATAACAGCCTCCCTATATGGCTCTGGGATATAAAATGACTTAGTAAATAATTTACATAAATTATCCCTATCTATTATTTGTAACATGCTGATGTTTTCGGCCATATTTATTCCCTTCCCCTCCCCTCTTATCATTTTTATAGGCTTTCTATAATAAGTTCATTACTTCTTGTCTCTCTATCCACTTATCCAGTTTATTTTTTGTATCATCATTTAATCGTTTTCTTTGACCGGATAACATCCTTGAAAGCGTTGAATACGAAATATCAATTTCTTTCGCTAACCCACGAATACTTTTATTATTCTTCTCTTTATACGTGTTCATTTTTTCGATATAGAACTCAATACTATTAGGAATTTCTTGGTTTAGTATACTTACAGGCTTCTCTTCAATTACTGATGGCTTTTCTTCCATCTCGATAACTAATGGTACCTGTTGTTTATTTTTCTTAGTTATTAACTCTTGTTGTAATTTAACAAGTTCATTTGTAGGAGAAATAATGACTTTCAATTTTAACCAATAGTTTTCAAACCAGTTTTTTCCCTTACATTTTTCTTCATCGATTTCAGGAGAGTATTTCCACTCTTGAATTACTTGGTCTCTCATAAGATCATCTAACGTCTTTTCGAAAACTTGTCGTATTAGGCTTGGTTTTCTATTCATACTTATCTCCATTACTTGTAATAGCCCTTTAGGACCACCAATACTATATGAATGAGTTAGATGTTGATATGATTGTTGAATACGCCAGCGCCAACTTAGATATCTAGTTAACCTTTTGTGATATCTCTGCTGCTTGCTGTTATACTCCAATGCTTTCTTAGATAATAAACCTGTTAACTTTTCAGAACCATATAGATATTTCGATAAAAAACTACCTGGAGTAACGTTCATACTCTCTATTCCTAATGTTTTATCCGTATCAATATCTTTTGCAATGATAATTTCATCCATTACAAACAATCTTCTAATTCTTTGTTTTTTATATGCTAGTGTTTCATTCGGATCCTCTTCATTCAATATCACGATCTCATTATCTTCATTAACATAGATAAAAATACTAGCAAGAGCAGCTAAACGCTCCATAATCTTTAATCTGTCCTCTTTTCGATAATAAGCCTTACCATTTTTGATTTGCTTCATATTACACATATCTAATATTTGTTCATAATGTACAGGCACAATAGTCTTATCATTTTCTGCACTCTTTACCCATAGTTCTGTAACAATATCGAGGCAGTCCGCCGTCAAATCATCCATTACTCGTGTTAAAAAAGTAGAGTCAATCAAAGTATTCCATCTTTTTAACTCTTCCCTTTGTAACTTCATATCACCATCGTCGTGTGACGATACTACGACTAGACTATTTTGTTTATCCTGCAATTGCGCAATACGAACATTTTTATCTTGATCATCTGTAAACTTATTCTTAGCAATGGTGTCCGATAAATGATACATAAATCCTGCATTACTTCGTTCTATATACTCGCTCTTAGCCTCTGAATCTAAAGGCAATTCTTTTTTGATAACAGGCAGTTTAATTCCAAATTCCATATATAAGTCGTCTTTTAAACATTCGAAAATTTCTTCCTTATGATTATCTAATTTTGGAAGAATGTCTATCGCAGATAAACCTAAGGCTTCCTTTTTAGAAACCCATTTCACTAACCTTTCAAAAGTCTGTGATGAATAAGTTGAGTTGTAAATTGCCTGTAAGTCTCTTTCTACATCTTGATAGAACTGTTGCCATTTATTTAAAACTCTTTCACTACCCTCAACTCCAGTTAGTAGAGGGTATGCTATATATAAGGTGTTTTGAAATAGTACTTTTAACTTTTCCACTAATAATCCTCCTAAATGCTCCTAATACAATTATATCAATTGCTACTTATCATTCATACCATTCTAATTAGAGTTTCGATAGGATATATTATTATTGAGCATTCCAATGAGTATTCCTATTGTTTAGCTCACAAAAAAATCATGAACAATTAATATCTTTTTGTAAACTGAAGTGCCCATGAGAAAGGTATCTATCCAGAAGCAGGTAACTTTTATGAACACTTATTAAAGAAAATTAAAATGCAATTGATTATGAGTAGTGGGAATAATATTTAACAAACCTTTTTATAAAGGTTTGCTTTGAGGGTTCAGTAGATTTGACATAAATCCATTATTTAAGGTGGAATGAAAGTAAACAAATAAATATAAGTTCACATAAAAAAGAGGCATAGAAAAACACTCTATGCCTTTTTTTATAAACAACTCAATTCCCTTTAATTATTAACTTAAAATCCACTACTAATAGTATAAAGTATTCTTTAAAACATTTATAACTGTGATGCTATAACAGCAATAGAGTTATGTAGTGAGTGAATCAAAACAACAATCCAAAAAGCAGATATTGTAACTTCTACATTTTCATTCTTTTTTTGATATACCCAATAAGCATAGTTATATAATACTCCAATTATTGCTGTAGCGACTATATAAGTGATACCATCTGAATGAATTAATCCGAATATAATCGATGCTATTAAAATGATAAGATAATCACGATCTTTAATAAGAGGAATACAACTTAATACCCAAAATAAAAATACCTGGAAAATTACTGTTTCATATACAGGTGCCGCAAATACTCCTACTAAAATCTGTATAATAGCGGGTTCTTCCTTTATTGGATGTTGTTTTATTGCGGGTAAAAATAAATCTAATGGCATCACAAGTAAAAATGATCCAAATACTATAAGTAATACAAACCAAATTATAGGTAAATCAAACATAAATCTATTCAATTTTTCCAGCATATATATTTCTCCTATCACCTTATTATATTCATAAAATTATA
>WPCI01042210.1_pt1 | contig 11192 bp, 13 predicted proteins | sample 5399871 | NCBI WGS metagenome assembly WPCI01 (sample SAMN12869469, study PRJNA574797) | sludge metagenome | isolation source: wastewater treatment of pH7 | place: China:Beijing | collected 2019-05-20
GATCATCGCCCGGGCCAGGATCTCGCCGAGGGGTCCAGGCCGCTGGCTTGGTGGTGAGCATGACTGCCGGGTAGTGACCGGATGCTGGGCGGCATTGCGTGCGGTCTGGCGCGGTGGCGCGCGCCGTTGGTGATCCGTGACGCCATTCGAAAAGAAGTCGCCTGTTGAACTCTGGCGGCCAGCCCCATGGCGTCCGCCGCCGGTCGAGGTCCTGCGACCTGCTACAAGACCGGGTCCGCCATTATCAACCACGTTCCGGGCAAGACGGCCTACGTCATCATCTGGTTCGCGGACGCCGACGGAAACATGATCGAGATCGAACACGTCACCCCGTCAATCATTGAGGCGCCGGGGCCCTACCAGCACGTGACGCCGGAAGGTGCCGAATACGCGGGTTTCGACGTCACTTTCGGTGACTGGGACCCAGCCACGCCTCCCTCCACCTGGGGGAAGCTCCACACCAACTACTTCAAGGTCACGTGCCAGTGACCCACCGCGACGGCTAAGCGTTCCGCTGGGCCATGCACCGTTCGCAGGCCTGGACTACTTCGCCTGTCGGACGTCCGCATCTGCCGCATCCGGTGCGATTGATCGTGGCCAGAGTCGTGCGTCCGCTTATGCCGATGTGGGGACCATCACGAGTGCCTGGTTCGAGAGATCATGTTCCCAAACTGGCTGGGCAGCTTGTCGCTGTTGGACGTGACGCAGAGCTGCGGGCATCCCTACCGTCCGCAGGCTTGATTCTGTCGTCTGACGTCCTCTCTTGCCGCAGGGCACGCCGCTTCGGGTTCAGTGCGGGTACAGCATCTCACCGACAACGAAGAACAGCCAGAACCCCACGGTTAGACCACCTGCTGCCAGACCCACCCAGGTCGGCCAGTGCCGATCACTGCGCTGAATGGCGTAGATGCCGAGGGTGACGCCGATGATCGAGGACGCGATGGACGCCATCGGGAGCAGCGGCAGGTTCCCCACCGTGGCTTCGCCACCACCATCGGGAGCGAGCAGATTGCTTGCGTCCATCGGGACCACGATTGAGACCAACCCGAGGACACCGAACACGGTGCCCGTTCCGCCGAAACGAAACCGGGGCGCGCGCCAAGGGGGCCCGCAAGGCGTTTCCTTGTTCGACTGGGTCGCGTCGGGTCGATGGATAGTCGGGCAAGGGCAACAGACCCAGGACAGCACTGGCAGCATCGCTTTGATCAAGGCTAGAGCGGCAGGTCTTTGGTCTCGGGCATCCGCCAGTAGACCACAGCCGAGGCCAGGCACAGCACGACCACCCCGGCCAGGAAGAAATGGAAACGGCCGGCGTCGAGCAAGGCTGTCGCCACCAGCGGCGACAGCCCACCGAAGACGGCCACCGCCACACCGTAGGGCAGCGAGATGCCCGCCGTACGCACCTCGGGCGGGAACTGCTCAGCCATCACCGCGGCCAGTGAGCCCGCGTAAGCGGCGAGCAGCACACCGGCGATGCTGGCGGCCAGCGCGAGGCTGGGCAACGTGGGACGCAGGCTAGTCACCAACGGCGCCACCGTCACGGCCGATCCGAGCGCGAAGAAGATCAGCAGCGGCCGGCGTCCGAAGCGGTCACTGAGGCGTCCCGACAGCGGCAGCAAGACCGTGAACACCGCCAGCCCGATCGCGGCGGCGACCTGACCGGTCTTGAGCGCCGCGCCGGTGCGCAACTGAGCCAGAGTCGGAAGATAGACGAACCAGAACTGCACCAGCCCGGTGCCGGCCGCCACCAACGCGATGACCAGCAACGCCTTGCGCGGATAGCGCCTGAAAACCTCGAGCAGCGGACGCCTCGGCACCTGCCCGGTGGCGCGCACATGTGTCGAGACCGCAGTGTCGGGCACCCGGGCCCTCAGGTACAGCCCAACCAGGCCGAGCACGGCCCCGATGAGGAACGCCACCCGCCATCCCCAGGCCGACAGGGCCTCCGGGGAGAGCACGACGAACATCACCGAGGCAAGCAGGGACGCCGACAGCGTCCCGGCACCCACCGAGACCTGCTGCCACATGCCTGCCGAGGCGCGGCGTCCGGGTTCGGCGTTCTCCACCAGGAAGGCCGCCGAGGTGCCGAACTCCCCGCCGGCAGAGAAGCCCTGCAGGCTGCGTCCGATGACCAACAAGATCGGCGCCGCGACGCCGATGGTGGCGAACGTCGGGGTCAGGGCCATCAACGCGGACGCGCCGGCCATCATCAGGATCGTCAGGGTCATACCGGCCCGCCTGCCGTGGCGGTCGGCATATGAGCCGAGCAGCGCCCCGCCCAGCGGGCGGACAAAGAACCCGACCGCGAAGACGGCGAACACGCCCAGCAACTGCGCGATCCGGTCGGACAGGGGGAAGAAGGACGCCGCAAAGTACGGCGCGAAGAAGCCATAGACCGACCAGTCGAACCACTCCACGAGATTGCCGACGGTGCCTGCGGCCACCGAGCGACGACGCACGGCAGAGTCGTGCAGAAGAACAGGTTGCGCGCTGATGGTGAACCTCCTGGCGGATCAGCCGATGCTACCCCCTGCACACCCGCGGCGGCGAGCCGGCGACGGTGGGGCTCCACCTGTCACCGCCACCCCAGTCCGGGGGCGACGTGGGTCACCAGTGACTCGATGAGGTGGGAGTTGTAGTCGACCCCCAACTGGTTCGGCACGGTCACCAGCAGTGTGTCGGCGGCGGCGATCGCCTCGTCCTTGGCGAGGTCTTCGATCAAGCTGTCAGGTTCACCGGCGTAGGTCTTGCCGAAGCGGGCCTGCCCACCGTCCAGCCAACCGACCTGGTCGTGACCGGGCGCTCGGGTGACGGGTGCCCGGTAACAGCAAAAGAGATCAGGCCCTTTCGAATATTTCGAATGTCGCCTATGGTTGCTACATGAACACGCAGTTGGGTGAGCGAAGGACGGTGCTGCCGCCGCAAGACCTGGAGCCAATGCTGGATTTGTCCAAGTTCCTGGACCACATCACAGCTCCGGCCGCACTGTTGGGTCCTGACGGCCAGACGGTGCCCTTGCCCCTCGAAGCTTTCAACGTGCTGGTCGAGGTCGCGCACGCGATGCGCGCGGGTAAGGCCATCACGGTGGCGCCGGTGGACCAATCCCTCACGACGCAGGAAGCAGCGAACTTCCTGGGCATCAGTCGCCCCACGCTGGTGAAGCTGCTCGAGTCGGGCGAGATCCCGTTCGAGCGTCCCGGCGCGGGACGACACCGCCGGGTGCGCTTGCAGGACGTCGTCGCTTATCAGGAACGCAAGCGCGTCCAGCGCCGTACTGCCCTTGATGAGCTGACGCGTGAGGCAGCAGACGCCGGGCTCTACGATAGCGAGGCGGACTACACAGCAGCTCTCAAAGCCGCGCGCAAGCAGGTGGGGTGACGGGTGGCAAGGTTCAGCGTCTTCCTCGACGCCTGTGTGCTCGTACCCATCGCGCTGGCCGACACCTTGCTGAGGTTGGCTGAGGCGGACCTGTACCGCCCCTTGTGGAGCCAGCGAATTCTGCAGGAGACCGTCGCTGCGATCGAAGCGATCCATCCCGAACTGGCCGATGGACGAGCCCGCAGGCGCGCCGCGACGATGGACGCAGTGTTCGAGGACGCTTCAGTCACCGGTTGGGAGCATTTGGTCGAAAGAACCCATCTTCCAGACAGCGACGATCGACACGTCGTGGCGGCCGCCCAGCTAGGTCGGGCTGACCTCATCGTCACGATGAATCTCTCCGATTTCCCAGGCGAACGCCTCTCTGCGTTCGCGATGGAAGTCCAGCACCCCGACGAGTTCTTACTGAACCTGCTCGATCTTGATCCAGACCGCACGGTGCGCGTCCTCTATGAGCAAGCCCGGGCCACGCATGATCCCGCAATCACGCTTCCGGCGCTGCTGGGCCAATTGGCCCGCTGCGGCGTTCCGCGGTTCACCGAGAGCGCTGCCCGGCAGTTGTGGCGAGGGATGTGAAGTACGCGGGCACCCTCACCTGCATCCCGTCAGAGCCGGTCGTTCGAGCAACGTGTCGGGGAGCTTGTGGTGTCTGGCTACCTGTTCAACATGGCCACGATCTTCGAGGACTTCGTCACCGTCGCCCTGCGAGAAGCGTTGAAGTCATACGGCGGCCGGACGTCGCTGCAACACGTCACGCACCTCGACGACGACGCCGACGTCCCTGTCCGTCCCGACTTCGTGTGGCTCACCCAGGGCCACCCGCGGATCGTGGTGGACGCGAAGTACAAGGCTGAGAAGCCCACTGGATTCCCACAGGCCGATCTGTACCAGATGTTCGCGTACTGCACGGTGCTCGGATTGCCCGAGGGGGATCTGGTGTACGCCACGAAGCCACACGCCCCCGACCGGTCCAGGTACTCAGCCCCGAGAGGGCCGGGGGTCTTCGAGATGCGCGGCAGCGCTTGGGACAAGGGGGTTCGCCGTCGGGGGTGGTCCGCGTGCGTCCGGTCGCGCCCCGGACAAGTCTGGCGACAGATAGGCTGATACCGGGCGGGCCCTGTCAGGGCCGTTATCACAAAGGGGTGATCATGCTCGGTTATGAGAAGATCCAGTTGACCAAGTCGTTGACCATGGACGAGTTCGAGGCAGCACTCAGGCAGGGCTGGCGAGACGAGTGGGGACCCTACTTCAGGGGCAAGACGAACCCCCTCATGGTGGGCGAGTACATGATCTTCCCGTTGAGCAGCGCCTTCTGCGTGATCGCCCACCCGAAGGAAGACACGATCCGACTCAGCGCGGCTCCACTGGAACAGGGGTACGTGCGGTTGTTGGCCGGGGCGCTGGCCTCCGGGAAGGTCGACCCGACTGCCCAGTACGGCGCGATCAAGTCCCAGGGCAAGGCCAACAAGATGACCCCGTTGGTGCGCGACAAGGTGGCCCAGGCCCTGCAACCCTTGGTGGGGTGAACCTCCAGCCACGCCAATCATTGTCGCATTACGAGAAATGCGTGGTGAGTGACGAGCAGATCCAGAACTGGGCCGACCAGGCCGTCGGTGCGGTGAACCGCGATGGCATGGACGTCGTCGTGGTGCCGAAGATCCCGATCGACCGGTTGTTGTTCATGGTTGCCCATGCCAACGATCCGTATCGTTGGCGGGCAGGCATCGCCAGGCTATGGCGGGACTTCAAGGACCTGACGGTGCTGTCGGACCCAACCCCGAAACCGGGCTGACAGGGGCAAAGACCCAGGTGGCGTTTTGGGTTCAGGAGGGCATCTGAGACAATGATGGCTGCCCGCTGAATGGTTTGGAAGTCGTCGACGACTTGGGTCAGGGACTGGAGCAAGGAATGAGTTTGGGGAGCAAGATCAGAACTGGTGCCATGGTTTCTGGCGCGTTTTCCGCCCACAAGATCAGCAAGGCGCAGGAGCAGGCAGCCGTGGCCCAGCATCGACAGGCCGCTGCGTTGCAGCAGCAGGCGTTGGCCCAAAATGCCCAAGCCGTCCAGATGGCGCGAGCCGCGAACGCGGCGGAACGGCAAGCACTTGTCGCCGAGCAGGTTGCGGCCGACCAGCGTCGGTTGGCAGAACAAGCTGCAGACCACGCCCGCCGTGCTCACTTCGCGCAGTGGCGCCAGACCCCTGATGGGCGAGCCTACGAGGAGTGGCGACTACAGGCGAGCCAGTTGGCGGACGACATACTCAAGCGAATCCGCCCCGCGGTGGAGTTCCAGCCGAAACTCGCCGCTGCCCACGCATACGACGTCCAGCGAGCGTGGGCGGCACATCCAAGCCCTGCAGCCATCGTGCGGCAACCCTCACAACCAGTGATGGCGGCACCGGACATCAAACCATTGATCCTGGCCGCTGCACTCATCGGTGTCTTCATCCTGGGCTTGGTCGGCAGTGCGTTTGAAGGGGACAGCGACACCGGGTCTGGAATGGTGAGCCAGGTGGTTCCGTTTCTGGTGTTGGTGGTCACCGCGTTGGTTGGCTTCTTCAGCGTCAAGCGGATCCATGGGATGAGGGTGGACAGGGCTGAACAGGCTCGCCTGACCGCGCTGGCTGAGCATGAGACAGCGATGAGGCAGTGGCATCAGTGGCAGTACGAAACCAAGGCTGCGAAGCTCGCCCGAGCCACCTTCCTGGCAGGGGCGTCGGAAGACCCCAATCAGGTGCCCGAATGGTGGGAGATCTCGGTTGACGGCGGAGGGTTCCTGCCGGTTCCTGAGGAGATCGAAGCGTACCAGGCTTGGGCGATGCGTCAGTTCCCCTCGCCCAGCCAGTTGCCGAAGCTCCAGCGGGTTGCCTTCAAGGTGTTGGATGCAGTCCCTGGTGGGCCCGAGGTGCAGGAGGCGCTTACCTGGTATCGGGTGAACCATCCGGCAAGCAGCTGAACCCATCCGATTGGTGGGCATCCCACGAAACGCGATCAGTCGATGGGATCCAGCCTGCGGACGGTGGGGACGCCGGCGGCACGCTCCGCCGCAAGCCCGCAGCCGACCCGCTTGGCGCCGCGGTATGGTCGTGCCGCAGAGCACGGGGTCAGCCGGTGACGTCGAGAACCTGCGTCGTGCCTACGCACGCCTTCCCATCATGCACTGACGCGCCGTGGAGCTACAGATGCCAGAAAGGCCTGAACCTCCACCAGCCTTGACGATGGCTTGGGTTTGAGCCTTGCGGGTGGGGTGGACGCGGCGCCAGTTCGGACGCTGCGTCCACGTCGCGGTGATTCCAGCCCGGCGAACCCAGCTGAGCGCCGGGCTTCAGCCATGGCCAAACCGGTCGATGGAACCATCGAGACGTACACCCTTCGGATATCTGTGCCGTGCGGTCGTAGGGGCTGGCTTTGCAGGCCCGGCAGAAGGGGAAACGTGCCACCCAGGCTGCAAGGGCTGTCAGTGTCAGGTGGTGACCCAGTCGGGGGCGTCGGAGTGCACGAACGCCTCTGCACCTTGAACTTGCGGGCCACCCCCGTGGGCAGCTTCAGCACTGTCTTGCCGCCCTGGTGAACCTTGAAGTCCGCGACCTTGTGGGCGTCGTCCCAGTTGAAACCATCTCGGACAGCCACCCGAGATCAACGAACCGGGAGGTGCAGTGTTCGCGGACTTGCCGTACAGAATGCCGTAGGAAATGAGATGAAGCACACCCCGCCGCGTGTCACGCTCGACACACCCATCGGCGCCGACGCTGACCTCGACGCCGAGGAGATCATCACCGCGACCGGACATCAGCTGAACAGAGGATTCACTGGGCCAAGTCCGCTGCCGGTCAGCGTGCGCTGATGACAGCTCGTCTGCGAGGGTGGATCAAGGATCGTGATCGCCACACATGTCAGAACCCGTTGTGCGGCCTCTCGGTCGCAATGGAGCCGAACCTGCTTCTCGAAGTGGATCACATCCTGCCGGTGTCAAAGGGAGGCCTCAGCGAACCTGAGAATCTCCAGACGCTGTGCTGGCGTTGTAACCGCACTAAGGGCGCCAAGATGCCGGCATGATGCGACATGGCGACCGGCGCTCCGCATCCCCGCGCCGGAGCGACACCCGTAGCGCCACTGGGAAAGGGGAACCCTCGCCCGTCAGGCGCTCCGGTGGGGTGACATCATCGAGCGTTGCAAAGAGAGATTCCGTCAGCGCATGTCGATGACACCGAGGCCGATCTCGATGCGGCTCTTTCGGGCGCCGATGGCTGTCAGCAGCGGGAACGGCGAGGCAAGTTGTCGCGCGAAGTGGTGGACGCGGAAGAACGCATCTCGGACGCCTTGCCGTTTCGTCGGTTCAGTGCAGGCGGTGGTGAGTCGGACGCGGTGTCGGCTCGGTGCAGGCCACGTTCGGGTGGCGCGCGGGCTCCGTGCATCCCGAGCACACCGTCAGCGTCCTCACTTGCCGTGGGTGACAATGGGGCATGGTTGCGCGTGTTCATCCTCCTGAGCCGGTGTTCACCACGGCGTCCGAGCGGGACATCTGGCAGCGTGTGGTGCGGCAACTCGACCCCGATGCGGTGGTGCTGGCCAACATCCGGGTGGCCGACCAGGTCAAGGATCACGAGGCGGATCTGGTGGTGCTGATGCCCGATTCGGGCATCGTGGTGGTGGAGGTGAAGGGCAGCCACGTGTGGGTGGACGACGGGGCCTGGTTCATCGACCGCGGGGAAGGCGCCACGCGGATCGACCCGGTCGCCCAAGCACGGGATGCGCGTTATGCGCTGCGTCATTTCGTCGAGGCCGACCGGCGCTGGGGCAGCAGGGGACGTGTCCGGTGGAGCCACCACGTGGTGCTCGCGCACACCGACCTGGACGACGATTTCGCGATGCCCGACCTGCCGCGCTGGCAGGTGAGTGGACGCGGTGATCTTGCCGAGGTGGGCGACCGCATCTTCGACACCACCTGGCGTTGGCAGAACGACGCCCGCGTCCCAACCCGCGACGACGTCGACCTGGTGCTGGAGATCCTCGCCGGCCGATTCCCGCCCGCCCGTGACGCGGTAGCGCTTGCCGAAGACCGCGAGGAGCGCGCGCAGCGCCTGACCGCCGAGCAGGCCAACCTGCTCAAGGTGACCCGGCTGCTGCCGCGGCTGGAGATCCGGGGTGGTGCAGGCAGCGGAAAGACCGTGCTGGCGATGCAGCAGGCGCGTGACCTCGCGTCGGGGCGGTTGCTCGGGAGCAGACAACGCGTGGCGGTCGTCTGCTACTCCTACGGGCTGGCCACCTACCTCAGCCGTTCGCTGCTGGTCGGGTCCAGGTCGAAGCGTCCCACGTTCGTCGGCACCTTCGAAGACCTCGGACGGCGTTGGGGCATCACCGACTTCGGTTCCCGCGACGACTCGCAGTTCTGGGAGGTCGAGCTGCCACGCCAGATGGCTGAGGTGGCGTCCCGGCTGACCCACGCCGACAAGTTCGACACGATCATCGTGGACGAGGCGCAGGACTTCGCCGACGACTGGTGGCACCCGCTGCTGGGCGCGTTGCGCGACGAGGACGACGGTGGCCTGTATGCCTACTCCGACGAGCGGCAGCGCGTCTTCGCCCGGTTCGGCCGCCCGCCGGTGCAGTTGATCCCGCTGGTGCTGGACGACAACCTGCGCAACACCCGCCAGATCGCCGAGACGTTCGTCGCGCTGGCACCAACCGGCATGGAACTGCGCGGTGGCGAGGGGTCGCAGGTCACCTTCGTGCCCGCCAGCTGGGACGAAGCCCTGGATGTCGCCGATGAACAGGTGGAGGTGCTGTTCGAGGAGGGCTGGGCTGCGTCCGACATCGCGCTCATCACCCTCGGGCAACGCCACCCGGTGCAGGTCGAGCGCCAGGCCTCCCTCGGCCAACTGGGCTACTGGGAGCAGTTCTGGGCCACCGACGACATCTTCTACGGCCACGTCCTGGGGTTCAAGGGCATGGAACGCCGCGCGGTGGTGCTGTGCGTCAACGAGGACGGCCGCCGCGACCGTGCCTCGGAACGCCTCTACGTCGGGCTGTCCCGGGCCACCGACCGGCTCATCGTGGTGGGCGACCCGGACGCCATCGGTCGCATGGGCGGGGCCGATGTGTGCCGCAGCCTGGGCATCTGATGCCGGAGGCCGCCACGGTCTGTCGAGATCGCTCCCGCAGGTCGAGACCTGACGCACTTGCGCATGCGGCCCGGCCGGCGAACGGCTTGGGCCTGGTTCACCCCGTCCGGCGTTCGACCCGTGGCTGCCGGAGCGTGTTCGCTGCGCCAAGGTGGTCGGCCAGCCGTTTGCCCAAGGTGACCCGCGCGAGGGCGTCGGGGAGCAGATCGGCGAACTTGAGTCCTTGGATGGCTCGTCGGGTCACCTCGGGCTCCACTCCAGCCAGGTCCTTGCCGAAACGGCGTCGTGCAGCCGCGAGCGCTGCCTCGAGTTCGTCCAGTCCCGCGTCGGCCCTCAGCGCGATGTGGTTGTCGGTGTGGGTGCTGTCGGGGTCGCACAGGCCAGGGGCGACGGCCTTCAGGGCCGCGTCCAGGACCGCGTTTGCGCGTCCGCCGACCCACGTCCACCAGCGGGTCTCGCCTGCCTCGTGCAACACGACGGTGCGTTCCGCGTCCACCCGATCACCCAGTCCTGCCCGGAGCGCATTGAGCCGTTCGGTCGCCCTTCGTGAGAAGTCGACCCCGACGGGCAGTTCCCCGAGCAGGACGCGTCGCATCGCGTCCACTAAAGGCGCACCCAACGGGGCCTTCAGCACGGTGAGCAGTCCCTGAAGGAAGGCCATGGCACCGAAATGGTCGAGGTCACCGCGGATCCCGGCCTGCCGCTTCACCGCCGCCGCCACATGGGGTTGCCCGCCGACCCAGGCTGCCAGACCATCGGCCGTGGGCGTGTCGGTTTCGGAGACCTGCACCTCGGCGCTCGCCCAGCCGCGTCGCAGCGCACGCTCGGCGAGGTGACGGGTGAAGAAGGTCTTGCCAGAACCGTATTCGCCACGGACGGCCTTGAAAACCGCCGAACCACCGGACACCTCGTCCAGTTCGGCGTCGAGTGCCGGGCCGAAATGGTCGAGCCCGACCGCGAGCAGGTCCAACCCGTTGGCGGGCACAGTACCGCGGCGTAGGGCGTCGATCACCTCACGACGGCGCCGGGGGAAAACGGTCTCAATCACTCGTGCCACGTCACCTTTCGTCCGGTTTCGTTGCCGTGCGCCAGGCATCAATGACTGCCAAGTATGCCTCTGTCGGGCCGACGGCCACGATGCACTGGTGTCCCAAGGCATCTTTCCACTCTCGTTCGCCTGGTGGTCCGGCGGGAAAGATCGTGGGGGACGGTGGAGTATTCGTTGGTCCCAGCTTCCGGAAGACTTCGGCGGCAGCCGGTGTGAGGTGGCCGTTCACGGCCAGCGCCCACAGGTCGTACAGGTCTCGCGGGGCGTTCCGCTCACACCAGGCGTTGGTCTTGGCTGCGGCGAACCCTTCTTTGGTGAAGGTGTTCATGGTGGCAGGTGGACAGCCGGCGAACCGCTGGTCCAGGTTGGTGGGCTGCCAAGGCCAAGGGTGCGAATGGCGGTCCACTAACTGCACGCGCACCAGGTGAGCGCCGACGGTGTACACCGACGCCCCTGGATGACGAGTGTCCGGCAGGTTGATGTCGGCGCTCACCCGTCCTAGGCCACGTTCGAGGTCCTGCGTCAAGCTGTGATGGATCGCGGCCGCGACGACAGCGCGCGGACCGAGCGGCATGAGATCAATGTCCTCGCTGAGCCGCAGATCAGGCAGCAGGGTCCTGCTCAAGGCCGTGCCGCCGAAGAAGA
>WPCI01330022.1_pt1 | contig 11169 bp, 10 predicted proteins | sample 5399871 | NCBI WGS metagenome assembly WPCI01 (sample SAMN12869469, study PRJNA574797) | sludge metagenome | isolation source: wastewater treatment of pH7 | place: China:Beijing | collected 2019-05-20
GTCGCCACCACCGGCACCTGCAAACGGCTGGCCAGCTCCATGGCGGCATGCACATGTTCCTCGTCTCCGGCTCTGGAAGTGCGCTGCAGTTCCAGATAGAAGCGCTGCGGAAACAGCTGTTGCCAGAATTCCAGCAACTGCTCTGCCCGCTGCAAGTCACCGCTGAGCAGCGCCTGGCCGATTTCGCCTTCCCGGGCACCGGACAGGGCAATCAGCCCTTCGGCCGCCTCGGCAATCCACTCGCGCTGCAGCACCGAAATGCCATGATGCTGTCCTTCACCCCAGCCACGGGAAATCAGCTCGGTCAGGTTGCGATAACCTTGTGCATCCATGGCCAACAGCGTCATGCGCGACACCGGGCCGTCCGGATCTTCGCTGGCCAGCCAGATATCAGCACCGCAGATGGGCTTGATGCCACCGGAACGGGCGGCCTTGTAGAACTTGACCAGGGCAAACAGGTTGCTCTGGTCGGTGATTGCCACCGCCGGCATGCCGGCTGCTTCCAGTGCCTTAACCATGGGTTTGATGCGGACCAGACCGTCCACCAGTGAGAACTCACTGTGTACCCGCAAGTGGACGAACGAAGCTGCCATGGATCTGTTTCTCCCCCGAAAAATAAATTCCCACACGCGTGGACGGTTTGACTTTCAATAAGTGCCACCAGATTCGCACAGATAGCACTGTTATCTGACGGTATCTCACACTGTCCGAATAAATTCGGACCTACATGCGTGTCAGGCGTTCCAGTGCCTCACGGTATTTGGCCGCGGTCAGCTCGATCACGTCCTGCGGCACCTGTGGTGCCGGCGCTTCCTTGTTCCAGCCGCTGTTTTCCAGCCAGTTACGGATGATCTGCTTGTCGAAGCTGGGCGGGTTGGTGCCTTCGGCGTACTGGTCGGCCGGCCAGAAACGGCTGGAATCCGGTGTCAGCACCTCGTCCATCAGGGTCAGGGTGCCGTCTTCGTCCAGCCCGAACTCGAACTTGGTATCAGCAATGATGATGCCCTTGCCCAACGCATATTCTGCTGCTGCCCGGTACAGGCGGATGGAGGCATCCCGCACCTTGGCAGCCAGCTCGCTGCCGATGATCTCTTCACAGCGGGCATAGGAGATGTTTTCGTCGTGATCACCCACTTCCGCCTTGGTGGAGGGTGTAAAGATCGGCTCCGGCAAACGCGAAGCTTCCTGCAGTCCGGCCGGCAGCGGAATGCCGCAAACAGTGCCACTGGCCTGATACTCCTTCCAGCCGGAACCGACCAGATAGCCGCGCACGATGGCCTCTACCGGCACCGGCTGCAGACGTTTGACCACCACCGCCCGGCCCTCAACCAGTGGCAGCTCGGCTGCCGGTACCACATCTTCGACCCGGTCACCGGTGAAGTGATCCGGCACGATGCCCCTGAGCTGCCCGAACCAGAAATTGGAAACGGCAGTCAGTACCTGGCCCTTGCCGGGAATGGGCTGGTCCAGAATCACGTCAAACGCCGACAGGCGGTCACTGGCCACCATCAGCATGCGTTTGGCATCAATTTCGTACAGGTCGCGGACCTTGCCGGAGTAGATGTTTTTCAGACTCAGGGGAGACGGTGTGCTCATGGCATCATCCTGTGAAATTTGAATAAAAAACAGGCGAAACCGGTTCGCCTGACATGTACTGTTGCATGATGATGAAGACGGCCGGTCCTGCCGGCAAAGCCGCCCGTCATCACTGACAGAACCGGAACAGCCCGCTACCTGTACCGGCAGCGGGCATATCTGCTTCTGTGTGAAGTGCGCAGCGCATCCTGGTCAGTTCAGGTGCGGCCGGATCGCATTCAGGATGCGGTTGGTGGTGGCAACATCAGCCAGTTGCCCCGGCTCGCGCTCGACACCAACGAATACCTGACGGCTGATCTGTGTCAGCTTGACCCGGTACTGCTGGTCGGAGGCCTTGCGCTCAAGGCTCTTTTTCGAGCTGAACATGCGCTTGAAGAAGCCGGGGGCTTTCTGTTCCGCCTTGCGACCAAGATCGACAAAATACACCGCCTGGCTACGGTCCACGTCATCCACGTAGATACCCGCAGCACTCAACGCCCGCCCGACACCCGACCAGGCCTGCTCCAGGCCGGCATCCAGGCGCAGTACCTGCAGCCCGCCCTCGCCCGCCTCGATCAGGGCTACGCGGCGCGGAGCATCATAGTTCTTGCTGGCCAGCAGCGAGTAGCTTTGTCCCTGGCTGCCCGCCTGATTGTAGAAGCGCTCGAGACCGGCCAGTGCCAACCCTGCTTCGGGGGCACTCTTGCCCGCACTCCAGCCCGACTCCCGGCTGCCCTTGCGGCTGGCCGCATCGACAAAGATCTCGCTGGTATTGCGCTGAACCCCCGGCTCGATGCGAACCCGGAAACGGGAGTCATGGCTCTTGCCCAGCCCGAGGGTCTCGCGGGTCCCCTCCGCAATGGATGCCGCCGGCAACCATGCGGTGGTGAATTCGCCGACATGCGGACGCTCTTCATCAACCGTATAGCCCAGCTCCTCGAAATACGCCTGGGTCATGTTCCACATCTGGGCCGGAATGCGCTGCGCCAGAATCCAGCTTTGCTCGCTGCTGCGCTGAATGGAAAAATCACCTTCCAGCATGGCCTGATTGACCGCATGCGGCCGCTGCACCACTGCTTCGCGATTACCGGAAATATCGGCAACATGGCCGGGAACCGGTAACAACGGGTCCAGAGGCTTGCTTTCCGTTCCCTCCGGCACCTGCATCGGCGGCAGCATTCGTGCATCGAGGTAATCGTTGCCACGATCACGAAAATAACCCTTGTCACCCCACAACCAGCTGCATCCGCTCAGGCTGGTCAGTCCGGCCAGCACCAGTGCCGCTCCTGCAATCCGCTTCATGCATTACCCTCGATTCAGTTCAGGATGCCGGTCTGGCGCATGGCCTGCCGTACAGTTTCATGGCAGGACTCGCTCAGCCAGGTCAGCGGCAAGCGGATACCCTGGTCGATCAGGCCCATCTGCTGCAAAGCCCACTTGACCGGAATCGGGTTGGCTTCGATGAACAGCTTTTCATGCAGCGGCATCAGGCGCTCATTCAGGGCCCGGGCTTCGTCAGCCTTGCCGGCCATGGCCAGATCGCACAGTTCTTTCATCAGGCGCGGGGCTACGTTGGCAGTGACCGAAATATTGCCCTTGCCGCCATTGAGCATCAGCTCCCAGGCAGTGGCGTCATCGCCGGAATACACCAGAAAATCATCCGGACAGGCGGCAATCACCTGACGGCCACGCTCGACATTACCGGTCGCTTCCTTGATACCGATGATGTTGTCAACCAGCGCCAGGCGGCCAACGGTTTCCGGCAGCATGTCGCACACGGTACGTCCCGGCACGTTATACAGGATCTGTGGAATATCAACCGTCTCGGCAATTTTCCTGAAATGCTGATACAGGCCTTCCTGGGTAGGCTTGTTGTAATAGGGAGTGACCAGCAAGCAGGCATCCGCGCCGACATTCCTGGCATTCTGGGTCAGCTCGATCGCTTCGCGGGTGCAGTTGGCGCCGGTACCGGCAATTACCGGAATCTGGCCGTTGACCAGTTTGACAACCCGGCGGATGACCTCGACATGCTCCTGGACATTCAGAGTGGCGGACTCGCCGCTGGTGCCCACGGCGACAATTGCATCTGTGCCTTCCTGCAGGTGAAACGCGACCAGTTTTTCCAGTGCCTGCCAATCCAGCCCGCCTTCTGCATCCATGGGTGTGACCAGCGCCACCATACTGCCTGCAATCATGACATTACTCCTGCCAGGAAAAAATAAAACAGGGGTTAATGTTACTGACGCCACACAGCTTGCACAAGCATTGTCGCCCGCCTTTACCATTCCACTTGTGCGGCATTTTGGTTACCCTAAGCATTTTCCGGCCTGCTCAGGCCCCCACCGGACAGGAGAGCCTGATGTCAGCCCCGTTACCCCGCGAACAGAATGTATTGATCAGCGCCCTGGGCAAGAACGCCCCGGCACTGACCCTGCTGCTGTGTCGTGCCTGTCAGGACAGCCGTTGCAGCATCATCAGCAGCCGCCTGACCCAGCATGGCGACTACAGCGCCCTGGTCGTGCAGGCCGGCGGCAGCTGGGATGCACTGGCCCGGCTGGAGTCGGCACTTGAGGTGCTGGGCAACCGGCAGGACATCATGCTGTCCTGCACCCGCACCAGTGCCGACAGTCCGGCGCAGCCCGGCCTGCCCTACGTGGTCTATGTCAGCGCCCTGCACCAGCCGGATACGCTGACCGAGCTGTGCCAGTTCTTTACCGACCATGGCATCACCCTGAACAATATCGTGTACGACAGCTATCCGGCACCCCAGACAGGCACGCGCATGATCAATGCCACCATCACCCTGTCACTGCCGGTAAACACACAAATCAGCTGGTTGCGCGACCACTTTCTAGAGTTTGCCGACCTGCTCAACCTGGACGCCCTGATCGAACCCTGGCGTCCACAGTCACCCTGAGGTACCCCCATGACAGAATCGATCCAGATCCAGGATTTCACCGCCCGGGCCACTGGTGGCCAGGAAGTATCACTTGCCGGCCTGCGCGGACAACAAGTGGTGATTTATTTCTACCCCAAAGACAACACTCCGGGCTGCACCACCGAAGGACAAGAGTTCCGCGATGCCTTCCCGCTGTTCGCTGCCGCCAACACAGTCATTTTCGGCGTGTCACGCGACAGTCTGCGCACCCACGAAAACTTCAAGGCCAAACATGGTTTCCCGTTCGAGCTGATCAGCGATCCGGACGAGGAACTGTGCAGGCTGTTCGACGTGATCAAACTGAAAAAGCTGTATGGCAAGGAACACATGGGGATCGAGCGCAGCACCTTCCTGTTTGACGCCGAAGGCCAGCTGCAACGCAGCTGGCGCAAGGTGAAGGTTGATGGTCATATCGCCGAGGTGCTGGCTGCCGCACAGGAGCTGCAGCAGAAGTAAGCCCGAATGCCAGCACTGCAGCAGCCTGCAGCCCTGCGGGTTGTTGCGGGCCCATTCAGCCAGGCCGGGCATATTCGGTCACCGACTACCCCGGCACTGCCGTCCGCCCCCAAAAAATCTTTCCGCCACCGGCTAGGACTTTCGGATCAAGTAGACAAAAACACCTTCCGCTGTCTGCTCCTGATGCAGCAAACAGTGGCCGGCCAGCTGGCAAAAACTGGCTATATCGCGTTGCGAGCCGGCGTCGGTCGCCAGCACCTGCAATACCTGTTCCGCCTGCATGCCGTTAAGCGCCAGTTTGGCCATCAGCAAAGGCATGGGACAGAGCAACCCCCGCGCATCGACCCGTTCGTCATACTGCATTGCAATCATCCCCCTGAATGTTTTTCCATTTCCGTAGTCTCATGAGCATCGCTGCCAGCCGGATCGCCCAACCCCCGCACAAGCGAATAACGGTCTCCACAGTTTCCCTATACACTGCTTTCCGGCTACAGTTCCAGCGGACCGGTATACACCAGTCGGCACCGGCATACAATCAACGAGTCTGTCATGAAAAAACTGCACCCTCCACTGCTGGCCCTGGCCCTGCTGCTTGCCGCCCCCGTACCGGCATTCGAACTGCCCTCACTGGGTGACAGCAGTTCGTCGATCGTGTCACTGGAGCAGGAGCACCGGCTCGGCCGGGCCTGGCTCAGCATCTTGCGTGGCCAGGTACGCCAGCTGTCCGACCCGTTGCTCAAGGATTACGTCGAGCGCAGCGTATACAAACTGGCCGAAACCAGCCAGCTGCAAGAGCGCCGCCTCGAGTTTGTCATTCTGGCCAGCCCGCAGCTGAATGCCTTTGCCGCACCCGGCGGCATCATCGGCGTCAACGGCGGCCTGTTGCTGCACGCCCAGACCGAAGCCGAATATGCCTCGGTCATGGCACACGAACTGGCGCACTTGTCACAACGCCATTTTGCCCGCGGGCTGGAAGCGCAAAAACGCCTGCAGGTGCCCATGCTGGCCGGCATGCTGGCCGGTGTGGTCGCTGCCGCAGCCGGCGCTGGTGACCTCGGCATTGCCGCCATTACTGCCAGCCAGGCCGCCGCCTTTCAGGAACAGCAACGCTTTTCCCGGCAAAATGAACAGGAAGCGGACCGGCTGGGCATTCAAAACCTGATTCGCGCCGGTTACGACCCCATGGCCATGCCCGCCATGTTCGAGCGCTTGCTGCGCCAGTACCGCTACGACCGCATGCCGCCCGAATTCCTCATGACCCACCCGGTGACCGAGTCACGCGTTGCCGACACCCGAAACCGCGCCGAACAGCTGCTCAAGCGCTCCACCAGCCCCGGCAGAACCGACTCCCTCACCTATCAACTGCTGCGTTCGCGCCTGCAACTGACATTTGAGGACACACCCGGCATGGCCCTGAAGCGCTTTCGTGCCGAAGTCGAACAAGATCCCGCCAGCGAGCCGGCCCGCTACGGACTAGGACTGGCCCTGATCCGCGCCCGGCAGTTTGATGAAGCCCGGCAAACTCTGGATACCCTGGCAGCAGCGGCACCGGACAACCTGTTTTATACCCTGGCCCTGATTGATCTCGATATCAGCCGGCAGCAGCTGGACAAGGCCGGGCAAAAGCTCGAGCAGGCACTGCAGAGCCACCCCTCCAGCTATCCGCTCAGGGCTGCCCGTGCCGACCTGCTCAGCCGCCAGCAACGGCACAGCGAAGCCGAGCAGCAACTTGAGCAGCTGCTGAAAGAGCGGCCCAACGATCCGGATCTGTGGTATGACCTCGCCGAAGTACGCGGACAGGTCAATAATATCATCGGCCTGCACCAGGCCCGCGCCGAGTTCTTTGCCCGCGTCGGCGATTACGGACAGGCCATCGAGCAGCTGGGCCACGCCAAGCGCCGCGCCAGCAACAATTACCCGCTGGCAGCCCGCATCGATGCTCGCCAGCTCGAATTGATGAACGAAGAGAAAGCCATCAAGGAGATGCTGAACTGAGCAAGGTGCGCACTTTTTCAGGGACAAGCCCCCTTCGCACAGTTTTTTACACCAGCTCCCTGTAGGTGCGAATTTATTCGCACAACTGCCACTGCCTCATCAGAATGGCGATATTTTGTCCGAATAAATCCGGATCTGCATTTGTCCCCGGACAACCCGCTCAGCACTCAAAATAATCCCCCATAAAAAAGCCCCTGCTTGATCAAGCAGGGGCTTTTTCACAGCAGCTGGCATCAGGTACGGAAGCGGCCAACCAGGCTCTGCAGCTCAATGGCCAGTTGCGCCACTTCCTGGCTCGCACTGGTGGTCTGCACTGCTCCCTCCGTGGTTTCTGCAGTCAGGTCATTGATAGCGGTAATCGAGCGGCTGATTTCCTCGCTGACGGCACTCTGCTCTTCAGCGGCACTGGCAATCTGGGCCCCCATATCATTGATGACGCCGATCGAACGCACAATCGACTCCAGGCTGGCCGTCGTTTTCAACGTTTGCTCGACACCGGTATGCGCCTGGTTACGCCCGTCCTCCATGGCGGCAACCGCCTGGCTGGCACCACTTTGCAGGCGTGCAATCATGTCGTTGATTTCTTCGGTTGACTGCTGGGTGCGCGATGCCAGGCTGCGCACCTCGTCCGCCACCACCGCGAAACCGCGACCGGCATCACCAGCCCGTGCCGCCTCAATGGCCGCGTTCAGCGCCAGCAAGTTGGTCTGCTCAGCAATGCTGCGAATCACGTCCAGCACGCCACCAATCTCCTCGCTGTCGCGCGCCAGGCGCTCGATCACTCCGGTTGCGTGCTCAACCGAACCGGCCAGACGCTCGATGGCGGCAATGGTCTGCTCGGCCTCTGCGTGGCCAGTGGCAGCTTCCTGGTCGGCATGACGGGCTGCCTCGGCAGCCTGGCTGGCGCTCTGCGCAACCTCGTGCGCGGTTGCATGCATCTCGTGCATGGCGGTCGCCACCTGCGCGATTTCATTTTGCTGCTTGCGAATGCTCTCCCCGGTATGCCCGGTCACCACCGAGGTTTCCTCACTGGCCGCCGCCAGCTGCTGGGTCGCCCGGCTGACTTCATTCAGTGCCTCGCCGAAACGCTCGCCCATATGGTTGAAAGCCTCGGCAACCTGGCGCAGCTCATCACTGCTGTGATACTCCACCCGGACCCTGGTGTCACCGGCAGCCATCTTGCCGCTGGCATCCCGCAACAGCCTGACGGCTTGCCGGATGCTGGCAATGATCCGCACCGCAACCAGCACCAGCACCACTGTCCCCGCCACCAGTAGCACGGCAAACAGTTTCAAAATCTGGTTGTAGTCCCGCTCGGACTGCAGGTACAGCTGCTCGGCATGCTCCAGCATGGCCTCTTGGAACGCATTCATCTGTTTGCGCACTTCGGCCAGTTGCGGGTTGACCTTGAGCAACAGCTCCCTGTTGGACTGGAAAAACTCGCCCTGCCTCGCCAGCTGGAACACCGGATCAACCGTATTGGCACTGTAGTCCCTAACCAAGTCCCGCAACTGCTCATATTGTTGCCGGTATCCGGCAGGCAACTCAATGGCATCAAACCGCCCCCACAGCCCGTCATTATCCTGTTGGCAGCGCATAATCGCATCGAAATGCTGCTGGGTCGGGTGGTTATGCAATGCGAGGAACTCGGACGTCGGCGAATGCTGCATGACTAACAACAACTCGGTCCGGCAGTCGTTGAGGTTGGTGTGCACCCGTTCCAGCAGCGTGATGGGCACCATGTTTTCCTGGTAGATGCGATCAAGGTTGGCATTCACCTTGCCTACCGCAATCAGGCCGGTACCACCCAGCGCTGCAAACAGTCCGAGGGAAATGCACATCATCAGGATCAGGCGGGCCTGAAATGAAAGCCGGTTCAGCATGGAATACTCCTTTGTCTGGCAGGTACGGCAACAACACAGCGAAAATCGGCATTGCCCGGGATACGGACAAGCAGTTTACATGCCAACGAAAACTATAAAATATTTTTCATGAGCCATCATTCTGATGCCGTCAGCGGAACAAACCCCGCCCCCAGCAACTGTTTCAACAACGCCGGCGCCAGCTCGATCTCCAGGCCACGCCGTCCGGCGCTGACATACAAACTGGGAAAGGCATCGGCAGACTGGTCAACAAATGCCCGCAAACGCTTTTTCTGGCCTAGCGGACTGACCCCGCCCAGTACATAACCGGTGGCCCGCTCAACCATCGCCGGCTGCGCCATCACCACTTTTTTGACGCCGGCGGCGGCAGCCAGCTTTTTCAGGCTCAGGGTATTGCACACTGGCACCATGGCAACCAGCAGTTCTCCTGTATCGGCCTGCACCACCAGGGTCTTGAACACTCTTTGCGCGTCCAGGCCAAGTTTGTCTGCCGCTTCCAGGCCATAGGATGTCGCGGCCGGGTCATGGGTATAGCTGTGCAGCTGAAACGGCTGCTTGTTACGCTTGAGCAAAGCCACTGCTGGGGTCATCACGGTCTCCATCCGGCAAGTAAACAGGCAAGAAATTTACAGGCTTTTCTTAACAACATACAGGATTGTATGTATACTATCCGCCTTGTCTCCAACAATACGACAAACCACGACAGTCCGCTTGCCTGCTGCTAGACTGGACCCGCTTTCCAGGGCATCAACGGACCCGTGTCTGCTGTTCCGGCATTTCCACACCCTATCCGGAGTGATAGCCCCGCAGCTACGGAAAAGTCCTTGTCTGGCCACTTGCATTCGAATCATTCAGGAATTTCATACTTATGAACGGTCCCTTTACCCGGGTAGCAGCCTTTTCGCTGACTTTGCTGGGTGCTGCCATGCTCACCGCCTGCGACACCACCGAACAACCACAACAACAAGGCAGCCAGCCCCCGCCCAGGGTCGGTATCGTCACCCTGGAAGCCAGACCCTTTACCCTGACCAGTGAACTGCCCGGCCGCACGGCCGCCTACCGGATTGCCGAAGTGCGCCCCCAGGTCAGCGGCATCATCCAGAAGCGCCTGTTTGCCGAAGGCAGCGAGGTCAAGGCCGGCCAGCAGCTGTACCAGATTGACCCGGCCACCTATCAGGCCACCCTGAAAAGCGCCGAGGCCAGCCACCTGGCCGCTGATACCCTGGCCAAACGCTACAAGGCACTGGTCAGCGAGAAGGCTGTCAGCCAACAGCAATATGACGATGCCAATGCTGCCCGCCTGCAGGCCGAGGCTGCGCTGGAACAAGCCCGCATCAACGTCAGGTACACCAAGGTGCTGGCCCCGATTGATGGCCGCATCGGCCGCTCCCGCGTGACCGAGGGAGCACTGGTCAGCAACGGTCAGGCCCAGGAGCTGGCAGTGATCCAGCAACTCGATCCGATCTACGTCGATGTCACCCAGTCCGCCGCCGACCTGCTGCGCCTGCGCCGCGACCTGGCCGAAGGTCGCCTGGAAAAGGCCGGTGACAATGCCGCCCAGGCCAGCCTGCGTCTGGAAGACGGCAGCGACTACCCGCACCAGGGCACCCTTGAGTTTTCCGAGGTCTCGGTCGAGGCCAGCACCGGCACCGTGACCCTGCGTGCGGTATTCCCCAACCCTGAAGGTGTACTGCTGCCCGGCATGTTCGTACAGGCCAGCCTGATCAGCGGCGTCAACCAGAGTGCGATCCTGGCTCCCCAGCAGGGTGTTGCCCGCAATGCCAAGGGCCAGCCCACCGCCATGGTGGTCAACGCCGACAACCAGGTGGAGCCGCGCACCCTCAAGGCCGAACGTACTGTCGGCAGCTACTGGTTGATCAACGAGGGCCTGAACGCAGGCGACCGACTGATCACTGAAGGCCTGCAGTGGATTCAGCCGGGCATTACGGTTGACCCTCATCCGGCACAAAACATCAGCCAGGACCCTGCCGTCCAAACCCCGGCCCAATAACCAGCAACGAGCAAACCCATGTCCAGATTTTTCATTGACCGTCCCATCTTTGCCTGGGTATTGGCATTGGTGGTCATGCTGGTTGGCGGCTTGGCCATTCTCAAGCTGCCGGTCAACCAGTATCCCAGCATTGCGCCGCCCACAGTCGGCATCAGCGTGTCCTACCGTGGCGCCTCGGCAAAAACCGTGCAGGACACCGTGGTCCAGGTGATCGAACAGCAGATGAACGGCCTTGACGGCCTGCGCTATATCTCATCGGAAAGCAACTCCGATGGCAGCATGTCGATCAGCGTCACCTTCGAGCCGGATGT
>WPCI01312359.1_pt1 | contig 11165 bp, 11 predicted proteins | sample 5399871 | NCBI WGS metagenome assembly WPCI01 (sample SAMN12869469, study PRJNA574797) | sludge metagenome | isolation source: wastewater treatment of pH7 | place: China:Beijing | collected 2019-05-20
CGCGCCTCGTCCTCGGTCAGCTCGGGGCAGCCCCGCCACCAGCGGAACTCCTGGGCATGGGATCGGGCGTTGGACTCTGCGGACATGATTGCAGCTCCTTTCGGGAGTGGGTGAAGGTGAAGGTGACGACGGCGTACCACGAAACGGGTCCCTGGACGGGGCACGAGCGCACGCGGGAGACGCCCACGCCGGGCACGGTGACGAGATCGCGGGACAGCGGCGTCGGGGGCCAACAGTCGCGGCAGTAGTAGTGCCAGAACTCCTCGGAGAACGCCATCACAGATCACGGAAGACGAACACGCCGCCCTCGGGGTTGCCGTAGGTCGAGTAGTCGAAGGCGAGATCGCGGGTCCACGCGCTCCAGTCGAAGTAGCGCGCGATCTCCTCGGGAACGCCGTCGAGCAGGCCGATGTCGTCGGCCAGGTTCTCGGCATACTCGGCGAAGGTGTCCCAGTGCCCTTGGTAGCGCTCCTCGAAGTCGGAGATGCTGGGCAGGTCGGTGTTTCCTTCGGCCACGTAGTCGCCGGATTCCACCCATGCGTACAAAGCAGGCCTCAGCCTGTCGTCTACCTCGGCCAGGCACCGGCCCCAGGCGGCGGCTGCGAGCGGGTCCAGTTCGCCGCGGACGGGGATGTTCTCGTGGTCGAAGACCCACAGCTCCTCGCACTCGGCGTAGCCGAGGCCGGAGCCCTCGTGGACGTCGGCCAGAGTGACCTCGTCGGCGGACTCGGCGTCGAACCAGTGGCCGACCAGGTACCCGGAGTTGTAGTGATGCAAGCAGCCCAGCCAGGCCCTCGGAGTCGTGTCGGTGGCAGATGGTGTGGTGGTGGTCATGGTCCCTCCTCGGAGTCGATGGAGGGACGGCGGCGCCCGGCGGCCGTGCTCGTGTGAATCAGCGCTTACCCGGGACGCTCACCGTCTCTCGGAGGGAACTCCCGGGACCCGCGACTGCGGGGCTGACCGGCTGTGCACCCAGCGTGTCCAGCCGACAGCGCACCGGGAAGCGATGTAACATATCTGATACAAGAGTTGACGGAAGGGCGGGCATGGCGAACGCGAACCTCACAGCGGCGAAGCGTGCGAAGAACAACGAGTTCTACACGCAGTGGGCCGACATCGAGCGGGAGATGAACGCCTACCTGGAGTTCGACCCGGACGTGTTCCGGGGCAAGACGGTGCTGCTCCCCTGCGACGATCCCGAGTGGAGCAACTTCACCAAGTTCTTCGCGCTCCACTTCCGCGACTTCGGCCTGAAGAAGCTGATCTCAACCAGCTACGCGCCCAACAGTAACGCGGGAGCCACTCACTACGCGCCGACGCTCTTCGAGCTGGACGACCCGCAATACGACGAGACGAAGTCGATGGAGCGCGGGCGCGTGTTCGTGCTGGAGCCCCAGGACGTCAACGCTGACGGCAAGATCGACATCGACGATCTCCAGTGGTCCTACCTGGAGGGCGACGGGGACTTCCGCAGCGAGGAAGTCACGGCACTGCGTGACGAGGCGGACTTCATCATCACCAACCCGCCGTTCTCGCTGTTCCGGGAGTTTGTGGCTTGGGCGACGGGCGGAGACGTTCGATATGCCGTCATTGGGAGCACAAATGCCATCACATACAAGGAGATATTCCCACTGATTCGGGACAATAGGCTGTGGCTCGGTGCAACGGGAAACAGCAACGACATGGTATTTGCTGTGCCAAAAGGTAGCGACATAAAAGATTCAGATCGCGAGAAGGCTGAGCGCCTTGGATACCCCTCCGATGAGCAGTTTGACTATACGCGGCTCGGGAACTCCTGCTGGTTCACGAGCATCGACCATGGCCGGCGCCACCAGCCACTTCAGCTAATGACCGCCTCAGACAACGTGCGGTTCAACAAGAAACTTAAAGGCGAGCCGTATCAGGAATACAACAACTACGAAGCCATCGAAATCCCTTTCACTGACGCAATCCCCGATGACTATCCAGGGCTCATGGGCGTCCCAATCTCATTCTTGGACAAATACAACCCGGATCAGTTTGAAATCTTGGGTATCACGAAGACCTGGGACGACCCGAGTGGACTGAAGACGCGCGTATATCCGACTCAGACACAGGTCTCAAAGAACGGCGCTGAGTCCAAAGTTGGAAAGCTGAACGACGGCGCCGCAATCAAGGTTTCAACGAGACCGACCACTGGCACCTACTACAAAGTCGGCGACGATCTATTCATCCAGACCTATGCGCGGATCTTGATTCGCCACAAGGAGGCAGCCTCGTGAAGACTGAGCTGAAGCAGTACACGGTCAAAGAGATCACCGAAGGCTTTGTCTACAACGAGTTTGAGGGCAAGGGGCTGTACGGCCTGTCGGGGCAGCTCGTGATCCAGCCGGAGTACCAGCGGAACTACATCTACGGCGACGGCAAGAAGGATGTCGCCGTGATCGACTCGATCCTGAAGAGCTACCCGCTAGGGCTCATCTACTTCAACCGGGGCGAGGGCTCGCTGGAGGTCCTGGACGGCCAGCAGCGGATCACGTCGATCGGTCGGTTCGTCACCGGCAAGTTCGCGATCAAGCGCGATGGCCGCGAGCAGACGTTCTCGTCGCTGCCGCCGGAGGAGCAGGAACTGATCCTGGGCAGCACACTGCTGGTGTACGTCTGCGAGGGCACGGAGCCGGAGATCAAGAAGTGGTTCGAGACCATCAACATCGCGGGTGTGAAGCTGTCGGACCAGGAGCTGCTCAACGCGATCTACTCCGGGCCGTTCGTCACAGCCGCCAAGGCCGAGTTCTCCAACTCGCGCAATGCTCTTCAGCAGAAGTGGGCGGCGTATGTCAAGGGCGACCCGAAGCGCCAGGAGGTGCTGGAGGTCGCCCTGGGGTGGATCGCAGCGAAGCAGGGCAAGGACATCGACGGGTACCTCGCTCTGCATCGCCACGACACGAGCATCGACGAGCTGAAGACCTACTTCACCACCGTCATCGACTGGGCCGGGAGCGTGTTCACACGAGCGCCGGACAAGGAGATGCGCGGCCTGGAGTGGAACCGGCTCTACGAGGAGTACCACGCCAAGGCATACGACTCGACTGCCGTTGACGCGCGGGTCGAAGAGCTGCGAGCCAGTCCCGCCGTCCATGACGCCAAGGGGATCTACGAGTATGTCCTGAGCGGGGAGTCGAAGCCGAACCTGCTGAACGTGCGGGTGTTCGACGACAAGACCAAACGCGTCGCCTATGAACGCCAGACGCAGGCCGCGACGGCCGCGGGCGTGTCCAACTGCCCGTTGTGCGCCGCCGGCACGAACGCGAACCGGACGAAGATCTATGCGCTCAAGGAGATGGACGCCGACCACGTCACCGCTTGGTCGCAGGGCGGGGCGACGGACGCAGACAACTGCGAGATGCTGTGCATCACGCATAATCGCGGCAAGGGCAACCGGTAGACCGGAGGATTGCGCATGAGCCTCGGCGAAGAGATCCGCGCGGCCCGGCTGACGCGCAAGTGGTCCCAGCAGCAGTTGGCTGAGGCCGCAGGCGTGTCTCGCCCGACCGTGGCCCGTGTGGAGGGCGGCGAGGACGTCTCAACAGCGACGCTGGAGAAGGTGGCGGCCGCACTCGGGCTGCGAGTCACCTTGGATACTGACGAGCGGCTATGAGCGTCAAGAAAGAGAGTGTCAGAGGCGCTTGGCATCATCTGACGTGCCGGGGGTATTTCCCGGCTACCGACAACGAAGGGAGACCCTCATGGCGCAACGCGCATTCATCAGCTTCGATTACGACAACGACGCCAGGCTGAAAGACCTACTGGTCGGCCAGGCCAAGCACCCGGACACACCGTTCGAGATCGCGGATTGGTCGATCAAGACAGCTTCTCCGACGTGGAAAGCCGAGGCTCGCAGGCGCATCAGGGCAGCTGGGCTCGTGATCGTCCTATGCGGGCGGAGCACTCACACCGCCGTTGGTGTGGCTGAGGAGCTACGGATCGCCAAGGAAGAAGGGGTCTCCTACTTCCTGCTTGCGGGGTACGACGACGCGACCAAGCCCACCAGTGCAACGGCGAGCGACAAGCTGTACAAGTGGACCTGGGACAACCTGAAGGCTCTCGCGAAGGGCTCCCGGTGAGCGACGGCTTGGCATCAGGCGGCTCGGAGCCGCCCGATTCGCGGGTGATGGACATCTACCAGTTGTCGGTCGAGATGGCCGATAGGATGTCTAACCGACGCGCTATAGCCAACGCCTTCTTCCTCACGGTGAACACGACGCTTGTGGCCGTCGTGGGGCTGCACAGGCCAGAGGACGGTTCGGCGCTGCTACAAGTGGCGGTCTGCATCGCTGGTATCGCAGTCGCTGCGTGCTGGTGGTTCTTGCTGAGGAACTACCGCAAATTGAACGAGGCGAAGTTCGTGGTAATCAACAAGATCGAGGCAGACCATCTGCCGTTGACCCCGTTTCTCGACGAGTGGGCGATTCTGAGCGAGGGTGATGGCTCGAAGGGGAAGATGGCGAAGGTGAAGGCAGGGCTCCGGCAACTCGGCAATGTCGAGCGGGTGGTCCCTGTAGTCTTCGGCCTGCTGTACCTGATGCTACTGATCGGTAGGTTGGCGCTGTGTCCAACTACCTAGAGCGAGACGCTGAACTCGTCCGTAAGAGCCTGCCGAAGGGAACCGAGGTCCCTGAGGGCTCTGAGGATCTCTTCCGCATGTATGCGGTCTTGATGCGTGCGAAAGGGGTGGAGACTCAAGCCGAAGACGTTCATGACGCGTGGTCCGCCTGGGTGAGCGGGACCGAGCCCGATCATGAATCGGCCGTCCCCTTCGACAATCTTGACGCGGAGACCAAGGCTGCTGACCAACCATTCCTGATCGCCATTCGGCGGGCGGCTCGTACTGCGAGTGGTGTAGTCGATCAGGAGCGTCCGTAAGCCGACCGTCTTGCGGGACAGGAACCAACAGCCCGGAAGCCGCGCGGTCAGGCGGGAAGACACGTCCCGTATGACACGCCCGCAAAACTGCCCGGTGAAGGGACCTTATTCGGTACGCTTGGGGCATGAAGATCGGGTACGCACGAGTGAGCACGGCGCAGCAGGACCTCACGGCCCAGCGGGACGCGCTGGTGGGGCTCGGAGTCGACGCCAGGCACATCCACGTCGACCACGGCCTAACCGGGTCGAACCGGTCGCGGCCCGGCCTGGAGAAGGCACTCGCAGCGGTTCGTCCGGGTGACGAGCTGGTGGTGACCAAGCTGGACCGGCTGGCCCGGTCGATCAGGGACGCCAAGGACATCGCCGACGAGTTGGCAGACCAGGGCGTGACGCTGCGCCTAGGCAGCAGCGCCTACGACCCCACGGACCCCATGGGCAAGATGATGTTCAACATGCTCGCCACCTTCGCGGAGTTCGAGGCCGACCTCATCCGCATGCGCACACGCGAGGGGATGCAGGTCGCCAAGGCGAAGGGCAAGCTCCGGGGCAAGAAGCCGAAGCTCTCAGGCGTGCAGGAGAAGCACCTGGTTGAGCTGTACCGAGCTGGTGAGCACACCACCGCCGAGTTGGCGGCGCTGTTCGGGGTGGCCCGATCCACCGTTTACCGGGCCGTCGAGCGCGCTGGGGGCGCGGAGTCGTGAGAGACGACGGGATCGTCGAAGCGGTGTTCAGAGCACTGCACGACCCAGACAGCGACAAGATCACCAGCCTCCCGTTGGAGGTATCGAGCACTCTCGCAGGGAGGCGACGTTGACCCCGGAGGATTACGAGATGTGGACGGCCATCGGCACCGTGGGAGCCGTGGTCGTAGCCCTGGCCGTTGCGCTGACGCAGGCGACCGTGGCTATCGTGCTCGGCGTCAGACGGAGGCACCTGGCGCGCCGCAAGGTGGCATCGCTCGTCTCAGCCTGGGTCGAGCACTCATACACGCCGAGCCCGTCGGGCGAGTACTACCGACGCACAGTCTCTCTCCACCTCGCCAACGAGTCCGACGAGCCGGTCTTCAGGGTGGAGGTCCTATGCGGGATTGAAACCGAACACGGGACTATCCAGCTGGGGCCGCTCTCAGCGCCCAGGGTCATCCCCGTGCTGCCGCCAAAGCGCGAGTTCACCTACGACGTCACAATGGGGATGCTGGGCTTCGGGGACTTTGCGCACGACTCCTTCCGGGGCCTCGTCGCCGAAGTCGGCTTCCGCGACCATGAAGGCAGGCGCTGGGAGCGGGGATTCGACGGCGAACTCAAGAGAGTGAAGAGACCACGACCCGCTGTGGTCACCGAGGCGGCGGACGAACTCGCGGTCGCCCAAGTCGGACCAGTCGACAACCCCTACAACCCGCTCGGCATAGTGTTCGCCTTCGCCAACATCGCATCCGATGAGGAAGTCGACGACGAGCAGTTCCACCAGCTCCTCGCAGGACAAGCGAGCGGCTGGACCCAGACTCCCCCAGAGTCCATCGCAGAGGTCCGAGAGATGCTTCGCACGTCGAATCTCGCCTCGCATATCTGGTACCCGACGCCCCGAATCGCCTACGCCCGCATGCTGGAAAGCCTGCCTGACGGGGAGTCCTCCCAGGAGATGCACATCATCACCCTGGTCTGGCGGAATGCGAAGGGTTGGACACTGTTCGGCGTCGGGCCGTACCTGCCCTGGATGATCCCCTTCGCTCCTGGAGAACTGGATGCCGACCCCTTGGATGAGCGCGAGCAACCGTAAGAGAACCGTGTCGATGCAGATGACCCGTTACGGCTGGACCTCCACGCAAGGCCGGCGGACCCGACGCAGAGCCGACAGGAGCGCACGTCCAAAAGGCGCGAGCAAGTGCAGCAATATGGCTACCGGCGGGTGCCTGGTCTTGGCCACGTTCCCGACGTGCGATCGCCTCGTCTGGGATCGGCGATGCGGGCCGCCAGTGGGAGGCCCTCCGCTCGCGGTCGCGGCCCGCTCGCAGGGTCGGTGCGGTCGCACGTCGGTGAAGCGAGGTGCCGTGGCTTGCGACGTGGTTGCCCGTGGCCGCCGGTCTGTCACAAATCTGGGCCGTTTGTCACAGCGTGTCACAGGGGGTTGTGACAGGTTTTTCTGGCTTGTGACCAGGTGTTTCTCCTTCTTGTCACACTGTCACACCTTTTCTCTAAAAAGATTGATATTTGCCGGGTACCTGCCCGTTCCCGCCCCTATATAAGTCTTGGCGAGATCGTGCGACATGTGACAGACGACCATTTGTGGTGCCTGATCAGGCAAAACTCGTGTCACACGGCTTGTGACACGCTGTGACGCCCGTGTGACACGGACGCCGCCGGCCCTCCTGCTGCCCGCTCCAACCGCGTGCCGCGCGCCGCAGGCGCGCCCACCGCTACTTGCGGACGATCTCAACCGAGGACTCGTCGAAGCCCTTCTTGCCACGCGGCCACCGCTTCACGTAGACGTCGACCAGCTCGTCGATGACCGCTCGCCGCGTCGCCAGGTCGGCGTTGGCGAACGCCTCCGCGGGGCTGCCAGCACCGAGCACGTCGGCGGCGGCGCTCCCGGCCGTCAGCTCCAGCCGCTCCTTCTCCAGGCGGGCGATCTCCGTCTTCGCCGCATCCACGATCCTGCGGTGGAGGGGGCCGTCGATGTTCTCCGCCGCGTAGTCGTCGTCGGCGCGGGCGATCCTGGCCTGCTGCGACTCGACGGCCTGCGCGATGACGGCGACCCTGGGGTCGTCGGCTCCGACGAGCAGGTCCCGCAGGTCAGCCTCGTCAAGCCGCTCCCGCACCTTTCGGTCCACCAGGTCGTCGATGGGCTCCCGGGTCCGGTGGAATCCGCAGACGTGGCACTCGTAGCCGCGCGAGTGGCTGCGGAGCTTCTGCCTCTTCTCCTTGCCGCACTCGCCGCACATGTACAGGCCGGACCCGACGTGCCTTCGCTCGGTCCCGACGCGGTTGGTGGCCCGGGTCTCGTCGTCGAGCATGGCCTGGGCGGTCCACCACTGCGCCTCCGAGACGATCGCCTCCCAGCCGTTGGGCGGCACCGGCATCCCGTGCTCGTCGCGGACGATGGCCTCGCGAAGCGCCCTGCGCTTGCTCAGGCGTGTGACGGCGTCCTTGGCGTAGCCCGACGGCCGCTCGGACTTCTTCTGGTAGGTCGAGTACCCGGCGTACCGGGGGTTGCGCAGGATGCCGAGGATCGTGGAGGTGGACCACGCCCTGTCCTCCGGAACCGGCCTGATCCACTTGTGAAGCTCCTTGGGCAGGTGCCGGTTCTCCTCCTCCCGGCGCTTGTTCCTCTCGATCATGAGGGTTCGGCTGTGGTTCGGCAGCTGCGGGACGCCCGGGACCGCGGCACGGGCCCTCGCGTCGCCGGAGAGCGCCTTGGCGATGGCGTTGAGCGCGACCCCGGAGACGAACGCGGAGTAGATCGCCCTGACGGCCTCAGCCTCGTGCAGGATCGTGGAGCCGTCCACGGCGTACCCGAGCGGGCGCGTGCCCTTGGGGACCCTGCCCTGGCGCGCCCGCTGGGACTGGGCGCCGGACTGCCGCTCCGACTTCACCTCGATCTCGTTGCGTGCGAAGGCGGAGAACATGTCGGCGGCCAGGCGTCCGGCCGCCGTCGAGCAGTCGATGTCGGAACCCTTGACGAAGGTCAGCAGGACATGGTGGTCCTTCGCCGCCTCGATCACCCTCACGCCGTCCGTGCGGTTGCGCTCCAGCCGGGGCCACTCCTGGGCGATGACGACGTCGACCCTGTCGGCCTCTATGTCGGCCAGGAGGCGCTCGAACTCCGGTCTGCGCCTGCGCCCGGAGCCCGTGACGTCGTTGTCCTCGTAGACGTTGACCCCTGGTAACGACGGAAGTCCGCGAGCCGCTGTGCGTCCTCTCGGTGGCGTTCTACGCCGAGCCTGGTCTGCTCGGGGTCCAGCGAGATGCGGACGTAGATGGCTGCGCGTAGCTGCGCAGGGTCTTCACGGCTACTCATATCTACTCATGGTAGCCCTGATCGTCACGAGTGTCGGAACTCCACCAAGTTCAGGACAGCACTAACCTCTATAGCGCCCGATTTGGACCTATAGGTCGCAGATCCGACCAGAATGCGAACTTCAGGATGTCGTGCAAGGTGGTCAGCGAGACTTCAGAACCAGTCCTACAGTGCAACTTCTGTGTGATCGCGCGGATTCTTCGGCTTGCACAGACCCGTCCAAAACTCAGAATCGAGATCATGCTCGGTGACGAGCAGCGGAAGAAGTGGGTCAGCCACGTCACCCCGGGCAGCCATATCGTCAAGCGAGGCTATTATGTCGAGCACTGACCTGGGCTCGAACTGTCCGGCCAGCCGTTTCGCTTTCCCTCGCACATTGTTCGGTGTCGGCCCCGCGTCGATGACGGAATGATGCCACAGGCGGCTATGGTGCGCGCAGCGATTGCGGAGATAGACTAGGGCGCGCACACGGTAAGAGAACCCCGCCTTGGCAATGCCGACGCTCGTCGCTACGGCATCGGATAGGTCACCGTCCCCGCCCCGCTCGATGACTTTCGACAGAGTGCCGAATGACCAGGCTTCAACGGCCGACCATACCGGTAGCTTGCTATAGTCGGCGCGGTCAAGGCCCAACTCGCGGTAGTGAAGGATGTGTCGGTCCTTACTACGGTCGATATCACGCAGACATGATTCCACGGTCGGCTCACGATCGCCAACATCAGTGTAGAAGCTCTCTTCGAGGTATGGCCCATAGGGGCCGCAGCCATCGGCAATGACACGGGCCACGTGCGAACGGAGCATCAGCTCGACCTGGGCCAGCGGGCGGACGAGCGCGGCGCGCAGCGCCTCGTCAGCATCGTAGACAGCGCAGATCTCATCGAACGTCACACCCGGACGAAAGTCGTTATCGCCGAGGTGGGGAGCATTCTGAAAGTACCGTGTGTAGCCGGAGAACCGATAGTAGTTGTTCGCCGCAAGGAATCGGGCACACTCCGCCCGATCATCGACGACGAGGCCCCGGCTCACCATGAGGGTTACCTGGTCGTCCCAAGACAGGCTCGGCTTCACACAGCACTCCTGAAAGAAAGAGGCCCCTTCCATTTGAGCTTCTTCGAGAGGCTTGGAAGGGGGTCGATTGGTTCAACTATAGCCGACAGCGAGGACGCCGCACAAGGTTATCTAGATCGCACCCCGCCATTGACGGCAGGGACTAAAGTGCGAATCTCCACTCCACCACGTCGCCGTCCGCCATAATGTAGTCCTTGCCCTCCATACGGACGCGGCCCTTTGCCTTCGCCTCGTTCATCGAGCCGTGCTCCATCAGGTCGTCATACGAAACGATCTCCGCCTTGATAAACCCCTTCTGGAAATCAGTGTGGATCACACCAGCAGCCTCAGGAGCCGTTGCGCCCTTCTTCACCGTCCAGGCGCGCGCCTCCTTCGGCCCCGCCGTCAGATAGGTTTGCAGTCCGAGGGTGTCAAAGCCAACCCGCGCCAACTGGTCCAGCCCGGATTCTTCCTGCCCGGTCTCGGACAGGAGTTCCCGCGCCTCGTCCTCGTCCAACTCAACCAGTTCCGCTTCAAACTGCGCATCGAGGAAAATAGCGGGCTGCGGGGCGACCATCGAACTGAGCTTGTCCTTCAACTCGGCGTCTTCCATGCCCGCAGAGTCCATGTTGAACACGTAGATAAACGGCTTCGAGGTCATCAGCTGGAACGACCTCAGGATCGCTGGATCAAGTCTCCCCACATTGTCGGGGGTTAGCAGCCTGCCCTCCTCCAACAGCTTCTGCGCCGCGAGCGCCGTATCCAGCACCTCCTTGGGCGTCTTCTTCCCCTTAACCTCTTTATCGAGGCGAGGAGTCGCGCGTTCCATGGTCTGCAGGTCAGCGAGCATCAGTTCGGTCGTAATCGTTTCGATGTCATCTGCCGGACTGACGCGGCCGTCAACGTGAACCACGTCCTCGTCCGCGAACACCCGCGTCACCAGGCAGATCGCGTCGGCTTCGCGAATGTTGGCGAGGAACTGGTTACCCAGGCCCTCCCCCTCGGACGCGCCGCGCACGATACCCGCGATGTCAACGAAAGAAACCGTGGCGGGCACGATCCGCTCCGATTTGAACAGTTCCGACAGCTTGTCGAGGCGCGGGTCCGGTAGCGGCACCACCCCCACGTTGGGCTCGATCGTCGCGAACGGATAGTTGGCGGCGAGCACAGTGGCGCGGGTGAGCGCGTTGAACAGGGTCGAC
>WPCI01173541.1_pt1 | contig 11143 bp, 13 predicted proteins | sample 5399871 | NCBI WGS metagenome assembly WPCI01 (sample SAMN12869469, study PRJNA574797) | sludge metagenome | isolation source: wastewater treatment of pH7 | place: China:Beijing | collected 2019-05-20
ACCTACGGAGAGATCGCCGAGGAGGCGGGCTTCCCCGGGGCGGCCCGGGGGGTCGGCCGCGTGCTCGCCACCGCGGAAGGGCTGCCCTGGTGGCGGGTGGTGGCCGCCAACGGTCGTCTCGTGCCGGGCCTCGAGCAGGAGCACGCCCGCCGCCTCACCGAGGAAGGCGTCGCACTGTTGCGAGGCAGGGTTCGGCGAACCGGTTGAACACCGGTGATACTGGTCGGCCATGAGCGACCTCACCGACCTCCCCATCAACGAGCTGGACGGCACCCCGTCGAGCATCGGCGCCAAGGCGGCGGGAAAGGCCGCCCTCGTCGTCAACGTGGCCAGCAAGTGCGGCCTGACCCCGCAGTACGAGGGCCTCGAGCGCCTGCACGAGACCTACGCCGACCGGGGCTTCACCGTCCTCGGGGTGCCCTGCAACCAGTTCCTCGAGCAGGAGCCCGGCTCCGCCGAGGAGATCGCCACGTTCTGCAGCACGACCTACGGCGTCACCTTCCCGCTGTTCGAGAAGATCGAGGTGAACGGCGACGGCCGTCACCCGATCTACGCCGAGCTCACCCAGGTGGCCGACGGCGAGGGCGTCGACGGCGACATCCGCTGGAACTTCGAGAAGTTCCTGCTCTCGCCCGAGGGCGAGGTCGTGGCGCGGTTCGCGCCGACCACCGAGCCCGAGGCCGACGAGATCATCGCCGCCGTCGAGGCCAACCTGCCGTAGGGGGTCGACCCCGTTCGCGGCCCGGCCCGGTAGCCTGGCGAGGCGAGCTGGACGGCCATCCTGCTGTGTGGTGCGTGGCTCGCGGGTCGACCTCACCACCTCCGTTCTGCACTGTGACCGACGGAAAGGGGAAGACCCCCTTCGACGTCACAGACAACAGAACCGGAGCCACCATGGCCACCTTCGCCTCCCTGGGCGTCTCGGCTGATCTCGTCGATGCCCTCGCGGCACGAGGGATCGCCGAGGCCTTTCCCATCCAGGCCCTCACCATCCCCGATGCCCTCGCCGGCCGCGACGTCTGCGGCAAGGCCAAGACGGGTTCGGGCAAGACCCTCGCCTTCGGCCTGCCGGTCCTCGACCGCCAGAAGAAGGCCGAGGCGCGCCGGCCCACGGCCATCGCCCTCGTGCCCACCCGTGAGCTCGCCATCCAGGTGCGCGAGGAGCTCGGGTCGCTCGCTGAAGGCTGTGGCCTCAAGGTCGTGGCTGTCTACGGCGGCGCCGACATGGACCGCCAGATCAAAGCGTTCAAGGACGGGGCCGACTTCGTCGTCGCGACGCCCGGGCGCATGATCGACCTCCTGGAGCGCAAGGAGGTTTCGGTCGCCGATGTCGACCACGTGATCGTCGACGAGGCCGACCGCATGGCCGACATGGGCTTCCTGCCCCAGGTCGAGTGGATCCTCCGCAACGTCGAGGGCACCCACCAGACCCTGCTCTTCTCCGCCACCCTCGACGGAGTGGTCGACACGCTGATCAAGCGGTACCAGCACGACCCCGTCTTCCACGAGGTGGAGTCGGTCGGCGTCACCGTCGAGGAGATGGAGCACCGCTTCTTCGCCGTCCACCAGATGGACAAGCCCAAGGTGGCGGCGTCGATCTCGCGTGGTGGCACGCGCACGCTGATCTTCGTGCGCACCAAGCGGGGTTGCGACCGACTGGCCGAGCAGCTCGAGAAGGAGGGCGTCAAGGCTGCCCCCATTCACGGCGACCTGCCCCAGAAGGCCCGCGAACGGGCTCTGGCGGACTTCGCGGCGGGCAAGCTGCCCGTGTTGGTCGCCACCGACGTGGCCGCCCGCGGCATCCACGTGGACGGTGTGGCCGCCGTGCTGCACTTCGATCCGCCGGAGGACGAGAAGACCTACCTGCACCGTTCGGGCCGCACCGCCCGGGCCGGCGCCACCGGCGTCGTGGTCTCCCTGGTGCGCAGCGAGGAGCTGTCCGACAGCCGCAAGATGCAGCGCAAGCTGGGTCTCCCCGGCGACATCACGGCCCCCGGATCCCTCGCCGTCGAGTCCCCGCGACCCCGTACCGAGCACGCTCACGCCGGTCGGAAAAACGGTGCCCCGACCGGTACGGTGAAGTTCTTCGACACCCGCCGCGGCTTCGGCTTCATCGCCGTGCCCGGCCGCGATGACCTGTTCGTGCACCACACGAACGTGACCGTGACCGGCGGTGTCCTCGATGAGGGCGAGCAGGTGTCGTTCGAGATCGCCCAGGGTCGAAAAGGTGACGAGGCCCGCAACGTGAGGGTGGTGTGACATGGCAAGAAGTGGAGAGACGTTCGCCAAGCGGCAGCGCGAGAAGGCCCGCCAGGAGAAGCAGGCCGCCAAGCGCGCCAAGCGCCTGGCCGGCGAGGAAGAGGGCGTCGAGACCGAGGAAGCTCCTGACCTCGATGCGTTGATGGAGGAGTTCCGCATCATCAACGAGCAGCACGCCGCCGGCGAGCTGGACAGCGAGGAGTTCGAGGAGCGTCGGGACGACATCCTGATGCAGCTCGGCGTCGAGTGACCACCGGCCCCTCGGGGCCGACCAGCGTGTGCACGGGAACCGCCCCTCCGGGGGCGGTTCCGGCTTTTTCGCCCTGAGTGCTCAGTCCGGCGCCCGCGCTGCCGACCGGTTCGGGGAGTTCGCCGACCCGAGGAGCCGCGCCCGTGCGCCCTTCCACTCGAATCACCCTGTTCGTGCTGTCCCTGGCCCTGCTGGTGGCCACCGCCACCCCGGCCGCCGCCCACGAGGCCGGTGAGGGCGGCGAGGACCACCACGCAACCGCGACGGTGTCGGCGGCGGCGACCGAGGCCCTGGCCCGGGACCTGCTCCGGGCCGACCCCTCCGTCCCCGCCCGCTCCGTGAACGCCCGGCTGATCGCCCAGTGGCACGAGGGCCATGGCCACCACCAGTGGAACAGCGGACGGGGCCACTGGGGCCACTCCTGGTCCACCTACAAGGTCCAGGCCCGCCAGCTGCGCACCTACCTGCTGGCCCAGAGCGATGCGCTGCGCCGCTTCGCCCTGATCATGCACTGGGCCAAGGTGGCCGACTGCGAGTCCTCCGGGGACTGGGCCATCAACACCGGCAACGGCTACTACGGCGGCCTGCAGTTCTCGATGGGGACCTGGCGGGCCTACGGCGGCGAGGGCAACCCCCAGGACCAGCCCGCCTGGTACCAGGCCCAGATCGCCGACAACGTCCGCACCCAGTCCGGCCTGCAGCACTGGCCCGTCTGCGGCGTCTACTACCGCTGAGCCCACGGCCCGGCTGCGGTCCCCACCCGTTTGGGCCATGCTGGGACGATGCTCATCGTCTCCGGAACCCTGCGTGTCGACGGCGCCGACGTCGAGGCCGCCATGGCCCTCGGCGCCACCATGGCCGAGGCCAGCCTGGCGGAGGAGGGTTGCTCGGCCTACGGCTTCTGGCAGAGCCCGGCCGATCCGACCCAGGTCCGGGTGTTCGAGGAATGGACCTCCCAGGAGGCGCTCGACCTGCACTTCGCCACGCCCCACATGGCCGACTTCATGGCCGGCCTGGGCCAGCTCACGATCTCGGACATGGACCTGCACAAGTACTCGGTGTCCGAGAAGGGCCCCCTGTTCTGAGCCCTCCGGTCAAGCCGGCGGCCTGACCGGCCGATACCTGCTGGGTGAGCGCCCGCCGCATTGCCACCGGAACCCTCCTCGTCGCCTCGATCACCATCGGGGGTGGGTCGATCGCCGCCGCCGAGCCGGACGGCTCCCGGCCGGCGATGGACCGCCTCGAGGTCCCCTGTGACGACCTCGCGCAGCGCATCGACCAGCTCGAGCACCAGCTGGCGCTCCTCGATGCCCACCGGGGACGGGTGCAGGAGCGCCTCGATGCCGCGGTGGCCGACGGCGACGCCCATCGCGTCGCCCGCCTCCAGGCCAAGCTGCGTCAGGTGGATCGGGCCGCGGGCCGCTTGCAGACCCGGCTCGACGCCGTGCTCGACCGCTGGGTCGAGCACTGTGGACCGCCAGAACCGACCTGACCCACGGCCCTTCGGGCCGACTCGGCGGTAGCCTGTAGGGGTTCCTTCCCCCAGGGACGAATCCCTTTCCGAAAGAGTTGCTGCCATGTCCGCGCGCCCCCTTCGCAATGCCGCCATCATCGCCCACGTCGACCACGGCAAGACCACCCTGGTCGACGCCATGCTCTGGCAGACGGGCGCCTTCCGGGCCAACGAGCACGTCGATGACCGGGTCATGGACTCGACCGACCTCGAGCGCGAGAAGGGCATCACCATCCTCGCCAAGAACACGTCGGTGGAGTGGGGCGGCACCAAGCTCAACATCGTCGACACCCCCGGCCACGCCGACTTCGGCGGCGAGGTCGAGCGGGCCCTGGCGATGGTCGACGGGGTCGTCCTGCTGGTGGACGCCGCCGAGGGCCCCCTCCCCCAGACCCGGTTCGTGTTGCGCAAGGCGCTGGCGCTGGACCTGCCCATGGTGCTGGTCGTCAACAAGGTCGACCGCCCCGACGCCCGCACCGCCGAGATCGCCGACGAGGTCCTCGACCTGCTCATCGACCTCGACGCCCACGACCACCAACTGGAGTTCCCGGTCGTCTACGCCTCGGCCCGCGACGGCTGGGCCTCCCTCGACCACGAGACCCCCGGCGTCGACCTGAAGCCGCTGTTCGAGGTCCTCCTCGACAGCATCCCGCCGCCGGCGACCGACGCCGAAGGCCCGCTGCAGGCCCATGTCACCAACCTCGACGCCGACCCCTACGTCGGTCGCCTGGCCCTGTGCCGGATCCACCGGGGCACCATGCGCAAGGGCCAGAACCTGGCCTGGTGCCGGCGCGACGGCACCGTGGTCAACGCCAAGATCGCCGAGCTCTACGTCACCGAGCAGCTGGACCGGGTCCCGGTCGACGAAGCCGGTCCGGGCGAGCTCATCGCCCTCTCCGGCCTGCCCGACGTCACCATCGGCGAGACCCTGTGTGACCCGGGCCATCCTGACCCGCTGCCCGTCCTGACCGTGGACGAGCCCAGCCTGTCGGTCACCATCGGCACCAACACCTCGCCGCTGGCCGGCAAGGAGGGCAGCAAGGTCACGGCCCGGCTGCTCAAGAACCGCCTGGACGCCGAGCTCATCGGCAACGTCTCCCTGCGGGTGTTGGACACCGAGCGCCCCGACACCTGGGAGGTCCAGGGCCGGGGGGAGCTGGCGCTGGCCGTCCTCGTGGAGATCATGCGCCGAGAGGGCTTCGAGCTCACCGTGGGCAAGCCCGAGGTCGTCACCAAGGAGGTCGACGGCGTGCTCCACGAGCCCGTCGAGCGCCTGACGGTGGACATCCCCGAGGAGCACGTCGGTGCCGTCACCCAGATGATGGGCACCCGGCGCGGCGACATGACCGAGATGGTCAACCACGGCACCGGGTGGGTCCGCCTGGACTACCTGATCCCGGCCCGGGGCCTGATCGGCTTCCGCACCGCCTTCCTGACCGAGACCCGGGGCACCGGCCTGGCCCACCACGTCTTCGAGCGCTACGAGCCCTGGAAGGGCGAGCTGCGCAACCGGGTGACCGGCAGCATCGTGTCGGACCGCTCCGGCAAGGCCACGCCGTACGCCATCGAGTCGATCCAGGAGCGGGCCAGCCTGTTCGTGGCCCCGACCGAGCCGGTCTACGAGGGCATGATCGTCGGCGAGAACAGCCGCTCGGAGGACATGGACATCAACATCGTCCGGGAGAAGAAGCAGACCAACGTCCGGGCCGCCGGTTCGGACAACACGGTCAAGCTGGTGCCGCCCCGGGTCCTGTCCCTGGAGCACGCCCTGGAGTTCATCGCCGCGGATGAGGCCGTCGAGGTCACCCCCCTGAGCCTGCGCCTCCGCAAGGTCGACCTGGACAGCACCACCCGGGCCCGGGCCCGCAAGCAGCTCAAGGCCGACCGCACCGCCTGAGATCTCGTTCTGGTACCAGCTATCTCCAGCCCAGTGGAGATTGCTGGTACCAGAACGGAATAACTTCGCAGGGTGACTGACAGTTCCCCGCCTGTTGACCGTGCTGTGCTGCGGACGCCCGCCGAGTGCTTCGCCGACATCTCGGACTTCGCGTACGAGCCGCGGTACGTCGAGGTCGACGGGCTGCGCATGGCCTACGTCGAGGACGGGCCGGTCGACGGGCCCGTCGTGCTCTGCCTGCACGGCGAGCCGACGTGGTCCTACCTCTACCGCCACATGCTGCCGATCCTGGCCGGGGCCGGACTGCGGGCCGTCGCCCCGGACCTGATCGGGTTCGGTCGTTCCGACAAGCCCGTCGACCCCGACGCCTACACCTACGCCGACCACGTGGCCTGGGTGAGCGGCTTCGTCGACGCCCTGGACCTGAGCGGCATCACCCTGTTCTGCCAGGACTGGGGCGGGCTGCTCGGTCTGCGCCTGGCCGCGGAGCGGCCCGCCGACTTCGCCCGGCTGGTCATCGCCAACACCGCTCTGCCCACCGGCACCTCCCCCAGCGAGGGCTTCGACTTCTGGCGGGAGTTCAGCCAGGCGGTGGACCCGTTCGACTCGGGGGCCCTGGTCCAGCAGGCGTCACACCGGACCTTGAGTGACGCCGAGGTGGCGGCCTACAACGCCCCCTTCCCCGACGCCTCCTACCAGGCGGGCGCCCGGCGCTTCCCGCTGCTGGTCCCCGTCACCCCCGACGACCCGGCCGTGCCCGCCAACCGGGCGGCATGGACCGTCCTCGAGCAGTGGACCAAGCCCGCGCTCACCCTCTGGGCCCCCAACGACCCGGTGCTGGGCAACCTGCAGGCGGAGTTCCGGGACCGCATCCCCGGCGCCACCGGCCTCGACCACCGCACCTTCGAGGACGCCTCCCACTTCCTCCAGGAGGACCTCGGCCCCGAGCTCGCCCAAGCCACCATCGACCTCATCGCCACCACCCCCTGACATCTCGTTCTGGTACCAGCAATCTCCAGCCCAGTGCAGATTGCTGGGACCAGAACAAGGAACCGCCGATCGAGTCGGGCGGATACGGTCCCGGGCCATGGCTGAGAACGAGAAGCCCCACGTGTACGTGCCGCCCGGCGAGGCCCCGCCCGCCGAGCTGGCGATCGAGGACCTCGAGGAGGGCACCGGCGCCGAGGCCGCGGCGGGCCAGGAAGTCGAGGTCCACTACGTCGGCGTGGCCTGGAGCACCCGCAAGCAGTTCGACGCCAGCTGGGACCGGGGCGACACCTTCCGCTTCGGGCTCGGCCAGGGCCAGGTCATCAAGGGCTGGGATCAGGGCGTGGCCGGCATGAAGGTCGGCGGCCGCCGCCAGATCACCATCCCGCCCAACCTGGGCTACGGCGCAGCCGGCGCCGGCGGGGTCATCAAGGGGGGCGAGACCCTCGTGTTCGTCGTGGACCTCCTCGGAGTCAGTTGACCGAGCGGGACGACCGCCACGAGCCCGGCTCGATCGACGTCGACCGGGCCGAGGCCGTCACCATCGAGTTCCTCGACGGCGAGGTCGCCCGCTTCGAGTTGCTGGAACTGCGCCAGGGCTGTCCCTGCGCCACTTGTCGTTCCCTACGGGACCGGGGTCAGGCCACCTGGCCCCGCCCCGGCAGCCCCGAGCCCCTGGCCATCAAGACGGCCGGTCTCCACGGCGGTTGGGGCCTGGCCGTGACCTGGAACGACGGCCACGCCACCGGCATCTACCCCTTCGACGCCCTCCGGCGCTGGCACGACGGCGAGGCCCCCTACGGCCCCGACTCCGGCCTGGGCGGGTCGACCGACTAGGGGCGCCGAGCCCGGGTCAGAAGGCGGCATCCATGGTCTGCCACATGGTCGGGAAGAGCCAGAGGGCGAGCCCGATGGCGACGAGCCCGGTCTGGCCTCCGGCCCGCTTGCCGATGCCGGCGGCGAAGGCGGCCAGGACGAAGGCGATCACGGCGGCGAGGTAGAAGATGGCCGTGAGCTCGTCACGGGGCTGAAAGAGCGCGAGGATCATGGATGGGGCCTTTCCCTTGGATGAGGGAGGTGTCCTACCCGTTCCCGCCGGGTTCAGTCCCCCGCCAGCTCAGCGCCGATGTCCAGGACGGCGTCGGCCAGACCGTCGATGTCGGCCTCGGTGGTGCGGGGGTTGATGAAACAGGGACGGAGGGCGAAGCGGTCACCGACCTTCGTGCTGCTGGGCACGAAGGTGGTGTCCCGGTGGAGGCGCCGGAGCACCTCCCGGTTGAGGGCCTCGAGCGCGGCCTCGTCGGTCTCCCCCGAGGGCACGAAGCGGAAGCAGACGACGGACAGCTCGGCCTCGGTCAGCAGCTCGAGCCGGGGTTCGTCGCGGACCCGGTCCTCCAGGCGACGGGCGAAGGCGAGGTCCCGACGGACCGTGGCCCGGACCCCAGAGGTCCCCAGCTCGCGGAGCAGCGCCCACACCACCATCCCCCGCGCCGGCGCGGTCAACTCCACGCCCCAGTCGGCGTAGTCCGCGCCCATGCTGTCGAAGATGGACTCGGGCGCCTCGGTGGTGAAGGACCCTTCGAGGTACTCGGCCGCGCCCTCGGTGAAGGCCCGCTTCAGCAGATCGGCGTCCCGCACGAACGTGGCGCCGATCCCGATGGGGGCCGACAGCCATTTGTGGGGGTCGACGATGGCCGAGTCGGCCCGAGCCAGTCCGGCGAACCGCGGGGCCAGTTCGGGCAGGCAGGCGGCGAGCAGGCCGTAGGCCCCGTCGACGTGGAGCCACACGTCGGTCTCCGCGGCAAGGTCGGCCAGTTCGTCGAGGGGATCGATCGCCCCCGTGTTGGTCGTGCCCGCCGTACCCACGATGGCCACGGGCACGAGGCCGGCCTCCCGGTCAGCGGCGATGGCCCGGGCGATGGCGTCGACGTCCACCCGCTGGCGGTCATCGACCGGGATGGGGTGGACACTGTTCCGGCCCAGACCGAGGACGGCGGCCGACCGGGCAATGGTGTGGTGGGCTTCCACCGAGGCGTAGATCCGCCCCGGTCCGTCGATCCCGTCGGCCGCGGGGTCGACGCCCCGGGCCTCGTACGCGGCCTGGCGGGCGGCCCCGAGACCGACGAGGTTGGCCACCGAGCCGCCGGGCGAAAAGAGGCCCTGGTGGCCGGACGGCACCCCCAGGAGCGACTGCAGCCACTGCAGGGCCAATCCCTCGAGGTGGGCCGGGGCGGTCAGCAGGTAGCGATGGGGGCCGGCGGCGGTCGCCGCGAGGTTGGCCAGCACGCCCGTGGTCGTCGGTCCGTTCTCGATCCAGCCCGAGAACCCCGGTTGGCCGATCCTCGGTCCGTAGGGGACGACGAACCGACTCAGCTCGTCCAGCACCCGGTCCACCCCCACGCCCTCTTCGGGCATGGGCCGATCGAGGGCGGCCATCCAGATGTCCCGTTCGGCGCCCACCGCACCGGGCTGCTCCCAGCGCCAGACCTGCTCCAGATGGGGCAGCAGCCGGGTGATGGTCTCGGTCAGTCGTCCGGTCTCCGTCGTGTCGCCCACCGGCGCAGGTTAGGGCCGCCACGAAACCTGGCCGTCAGGTCTGGGGCCGCAGTCCGGTGAGCTGGAAGTGCCCTTCCTCGGTGTAGGTGATGGTCCCGATCGGGGAGTCGGTGCCCACCTCGATGTCCCGCTCGTAGCGCACCAGGAGGCCGTCGTAGCGGAACCAGGCGTCGCTGCTCTCGTCGCCCTCCTGGCCACCGGTCAGGGTCCGCTCGTTGTGCAGGTGGAAGGTGGTGACCTCCGTGCCGTCGATCACCAGCGTCTCCTCGCCGACGAACGTGCTCGTCCCGCCGCTCGTGGTGCGGCCGTCGACCGCGGTGTTGCGGCCCGAGCAGGACTGCTCGACCTCGTCACCGGGCTCGGCTTCGGGGACCAGGACCGGGTTCGGGGGACGGCAGAGGAACGTGCTGACGTTCTCGGCGCTGCTGACCCCGAGATCCCACGCCTGGCCGCTGCGCCCGCGGGTCTCGACCATGGTGTCGCCGACCCGGCAGTAGGTCCACTCCTGCCAGTGCTCGGCGTTGAAGTCCACCCGGGTCCTCCAGCAGCCGCGGGGCTGGTGGGTCACCGTCGCCGGCAGCTCGGCGCCGTCGTGCTGGGTCAGGGGCGGAAACGACAGCGCCGACTGGCCCGTGGCCTCATAGCGGTAGACCCCCTCGGGCGGACGCCCTCCCGGCAGGGCCGGGCCGCCATCGCCGCCGTTCTCCCGGAACCGGTCCACCGCGTCGTCCACCGAGGCCGGACCCGGCGTGTCGAAGGACAGCACGGTGGTGGCCACGGCCCCGACGACCAGGACCCCGATGACGGCGATCCCCAGCAGCACCCAGTGTCGACGGACGAACCCCACGCCCCGAGGATGACCCATCCGGCCGGCGGCAACCCAGGGTCCAACGGCATGTCTGCATCGGGCCGATCAGCCGGCTGAGGCTCAGGCGGCGAGGCCCGAGGCCGCTCTCAGGTCGAACGGTGGAGGCGGGGCCCTGCGCTCAGGTCGGCCCGATCCGCGGCCAGGCGGCCGGCGAACAGGCCCTCGGCGTCGCTGACCGAGGTCCGCATGGTCCCCAGCTCGGGGAAGGTCTCCTTCAACTTCAGGTCCACCGCTTCCTCCCGGGCCGCCAGCAGCGGGACCAGGTCGGTGCCCGTCGCCGAGCCCGCTTCGTCCACGACGCGGTCCACGGACTCCTGGAGGCGGCGGGCCACGCGGTCGGCGAAGGCCAGCAGGAACGACCGCCGGAACGCCCGGGTGCGGTTGCGGCCGTAGCCGTCCTGCTTGGAGCCCTCCCGCTGCATGGCGGCGGTGGCCTGCACCAGCAGGGAGGTGAACAGCTCCTCGATGATGTCGACCTCGACGGGGAAGCCGAAGACGGTGGCCACCGACTCGCCCCGGGACCACACCGCCCGGGCGCCGTTGACGTCGGCCAAACCGGCCAGCAGGTGGAACTTGGCCGTGGCGTACGGGTCCTCGACGGTGATGCGCCGGCCCTCGACCCCGTCGGCCAGCCGCCCGGGGTGTTCGTCGGCCAGGACGGCCCGGTCGATGCGGTGTCGGGCCATGAGCTCCTGGGCCTTGGCGGTGAACGCCTCGGCCTCGGCCTCGAAGGTGGAGGACTCCGCCTTCGCCAGCAGGGCCCGGATCCGGGCCAGGAGGACCGCCGGGGGTGCCTCGACCCGCTCGCTGGGG
>WPCI01271294.1_pt1 | contig 11140 bp, 11 predicted proteins | sample 5399871 | NCBI WGS metagenome assembly WPCI01 (sample SAMN12869469, study PRJNA574797) | sludge metagenome | isolation source: wastewater treatment of pH7 | place: China:Beijing | collected 2019-05-20
ACCATGCTTGACAACTGGTACATACTCTCCGGCATCCTCGTGGCCGCAGGCGTCACGTGGGTTCTGCGGGCATTGCCCTTTGCGATGCTCGCTCCACTTCGAGAGAGCGCCCTGCTGGGATATCTGGGCAAACGCATGCCTGTGGGAATCATGTGCATCCTCGTGGTCTACACGGTGAGTCACGTGGAGCTCACGGCTTTGGACGAAGTCATCCCGATGGTGGTGGCACTGACTGCGACGGTCGGGCTGCATCTGTGGCGCCGTAACCCCACCTTGAGTATCTTTGCAGGAACCGGGATCTACGTGCTTCTTGCCTCCACTCTCCCGGCGATTGTTTGAGAACTTTCGGTCCTTTCATTCCCGTCCGGCGCTTGGTCGAAAGTACTGTGCCCAAGGAAAGCACTCCGTCATTCACCGTTCCCACGTCCGGAACTATCGGCACAGCGAGTGGGGCGTGGGGTCGTCACGTGGTCTTCCTTGACAGATTCCTTGCGTGGTGTGCGGGTGTGGACATCGCGCAGGTACCGATCGAGGTTGCGGTCTCGATGATCTCAAAGCTGGCCCATATGAAGAATGCTGTTGAAGGCCTGCCGCTCTGTTTGGCGGCACACGTGGACGAAGTGAACAACCCTCCTCGGCCCCAAGTCGAACCCGATATTCCTCCGAAGGTCATTAGGCCTTCGTCGAACCGGTTGCTTGGGGACCAGCCTGATCTGACTGGTTTATTGCAGTCGTCGGGAGGTCGGTCCCGAACCAAGTCCTTGGAAGAGGTTCGCCGTGCACAGGCCATCCGCGATACGTACCCTCTCCTCGAGCAGAAGATCCGGGATGGCGGTTTGTCTGCTGCCCATGTGGATGTCTTGAACAGGCAGATTCCAGCCGAGCTCATTGCCTGGGCAAGGAGCGAGGAGCACCTCCTCTTGGCCAGGGTACTTGTCGAGACCATTGACCGGTTCACAGAAACTGTGCGTGCATGGGTATTCCAACACGCACCCACAAGGGCTCAAAAGCAAGCAAAGAGCGCGGCCCGCAGTGAGAAACTCTGCGTCAGCCTGGTACGCCGGGAGGGGGCGGCAGGCACGTTCCACATACCCAGATCATGGTCCACGTTCCGCTGGCTACACTCATTCAAGATGACCCGCTGTTTTCCGGATTCAATCGGGCGGCAGCCGAGTTGGCAATGGCCCCCGGGCCAGCGGCGTTTGAACCAACAAACCTCGCACCAACAGACCTCGCACCAACAGACCTCGCACCAACAGACCTCGCACCAACAGACCTCGATGAACAGAATTCTCATATTTGGATTTTTCCGCCAGGTCATTCAACTCAGGCGCCGAATAATCATCGAACTCCCGATGATTGCCAGCCACCCGATAGTCGAGGCGGCATCTCGATGCAGGGGTGCTACCCCGCGCGGGATGCAACCCCTGGCTTGGCCACATTGAACCGGTCTCGCCACGCCTCGCCACCCGCCGCATTCGCGCAACGTGAATCGAGTATTGACTGCCCAGGTACCACGACGTCAGCCTCACCTACCGCACGAGAAGCATCGTATTCTGAACCACAGGCAGAGGAATTGGACGGTCTCACGCCCATGCCCTGACCAGTGAATGGGCGCGGTCTGGGATAAAGCACTTTCTCCATCACCCAAACCAAGGCGGTCCTTGCTCGCGACCGTGCCTGCCGCTACCCCGGCTGTGACAAGGGGGATTGAGGTCGCAGAATTCCTCCACGCCCAGCTATGGGATCACGGAGGAGCCACCGTCGTGGACAATGCCGTCCTGCTGCGCGACCACCACCGCCACCGCACTTGCCAACCACATCATGATCACTCATCACGTCGGCGGTTTCGTTTTTCCCCGACCAGACGGAAGCATCTTGGGAACTCGACACCACGAAAGCAACAAGAAAGTGTAATCACTCGCAATGAAGACCATGATCACCGCCTTTTCTCCTGCTTTCTCCAGGATGTGTTGGGCTTCTCCACGACCTGTTCTTGCGGTGTTGCTTGTCGTGTCGTTTGAGGCGCGAGCACATCAAGCTGCAGAAAACCTTTCAAGGAGCACTTGTTGCACGTGCGCTGCCGCAGCCTGTACCGCCGTCTCGATCTCGGCGCCGTCCAAGTAATTCGCCACCAGCGCCGCGGCGAAGGTATCGCCGAGCCCTTTGGCATGTGTCGCCACCTCCGGCAGAAAGAAGCCCTGCTCGTCGTGTTCGGTGACGATCACGTTGCCGATGAGCGCGGCGCCGTCGTCGTCAAAGTCGTGAACACCGGTTAGAACGAGAGCCCGCATGGACGCGGTCATCAGCGAGCGAGCGCGGGTGACGAGTTCACCCAGGTCCAGAGGAGGCGAGCCCGGCTCCAGGTCTCCCGCCTGCGCCTCCTCATCATCCGCCAGGTGCAGCGCTTCAAACGCGTTGGGAGTCATGATGTCCGCAAGTGGTACGAGTGCCTCCCGAATGGCCGGAACCACGGCTGGATTGGTGTAGAAGCCGACGTCGCCGTCGCCAAATGTCGGGTCCAGGACGAAAAGCGGCCTGTGTGAATCCGGAAGATCTTCGAACCACCGCGCGATCGCGTGGGCCTGCGCCGGATCGGCGAGGTAGCCCACAGCAACCGCACGCAACTCTTCCAGAGCTCCGGTGTTCGCGAGGTCAGAGAGCGCTCGCCTCATCCAGTCCGCGGGAATGTCCAGCGTCTGGACCGAGGGATAGTGGGGGAGATTGCTCAACAGCAGTGTGGGAATCCCTGCGCAACGAATACCCCACTCCGCGTAGACAGGCATCGCGGCATTGAGCCCCACTCCCCCGGAGAACAGCTGCGAGCCGAACGCCAGAACGCCAACGGGCCGTGCATCCAGCTCGAGGTTCCGGGCCGCGGAAGCGCTTGTGATGTAAAAGTTCTCGCTGATTACTCTGCCTCCCTCACTGATCCGCTGGCTTCGTCACCTACCAGCTTTCCCTTCGCCTCCGGCCAGTAGTAGCTGTCCGGCAAAGCTCGTGCTCCGAAGATCGCCTGCCCCACGCGCACACAGGTGGCCCCCTCTTCGATGGCAACCTCGTAGTCTCCCGACATTCCCATGGAGAGTTCACCCGGCCCGATGAGATCCGGGTCCACACCCCGAATGCGATCGCGCAGTTCGCGCAGCAGCTTGAAGCACACACGGACACGATCGGTCTCACTGGAGAAAAGCGCCAGCGTCATGAAACCCTTGACCCTCAGCGTCTGCAACTGTGCGAGTTCGCGGAGAAAGGCAAGAGCATCTGCGGGCTCGATGCCGTATTTCTGTGGTTCGTTCGACGTATTGACCTGCACGTAAACATCCAGTGAACGGCCCGCCATCTCGAGGCGCCGATCCAGAGCCACAGCAACCCGCATGCTGTCGAGTGCTTGGAACTCGGAGGCGAATACCGCAACATCCTTCGCCTTGTTGGTCTGCAGGTGCCCGATGACGGACCACGAGAGGTCAAGATCGGAGAGGTTCTGCCACTTGCGCTTGGCCTCCTGAACCTTGTTCTCGCCGAACCGATGGCAGCCCGCTTCGGCGGCAAGGCGTATGCGCTCCTCAGAAACGGTCTTGCTCACCGGAAGCAGGCGAATCTCATCGGGCGAGCGCCCCACCCGGGCGGCTGCTCCGCCGATCCGCCTCTGTACCGCCGCGATGTTGGCGGCGAAGTCCGACATGGTCTCGGCGCGGCGGTAAGTGGGCTGGTCAGACGCATCATTTCGTGCCAACCGCGGTCCTCTCTGCGATGTTACAGCTGGAGTACAGCCAGAGCTGTTCTGCCTGACCAGTCGCGCAAGCTAGCCCCGAGCGCCGTATTCCTCGTCCGTGACGTGTTCCAGCCAGGTTGTGGTGTCTGCGGGATCTTCGGCATTCTCGTGCATGGCCAGATGAACCATGAAATGATTTGGAGCTGCTCCGTGCCAGTGCTCCTCCCCCGGAGCAAAATGCACGGTCTCGCCGGTCCTCACCTCGGTAACCTCGCCGCCACGCGTCTGCATGAGAGCCACACCCTCAGTGACGTGCAGCGTCTGACCCCTGACGTGGGAGTGCCACGCGGTGCGAGCGCCGGGTGCGAAGTGCACGGAGGCCACAGTCAAGCTCTGGCTCGGTTCGCGCGGGGAGGCAATGGCATCGAGCCACACGTCTCCCGTGAAATACTCGGGCGGATTCTTGACGGTCGCGGGCTTTTCAATGATCTCCACGGCTTGCTCCCCTCCGACGCGCCATGGCGCGCGCGGCTCTCGTAACGCCTCGCAAAAAACGACGACGAGTCCGGCGTTCATGTTCTCGGTTCTTCGGAGACTACCGCAACCGCCCAATCACGACTACCGCAACCACCCATGGACCTCATGCGACCCGTGGACATCATATGAACTGGCCGAGGTATCCACGAACAATGTCCGCTTTCCTACGCAGGTCTCCTGCGTGTTCGGTTTGCCCGTGTTCCTCGAATTGCGCGGCTGCTCCCTCATACTCCTCGATCTGTTCCGCGAAGAGACTCTCGACATCTTGCCGGGACAGGGTTCTGCGCTCCGCTTCCGCTGCCCCCAATCCCACGAGGGCACCAGCAATCGGGCCATCAGCAATGCTGACCAAGGGTGCGACAACATCAATCGCCTCAGCATTGTCGATCGAGGAGAGGGTGTTGCGCAGCACGTCCAGTCTTTCCGAATCTCTTTCCTTCATTGCGCTCTTGAGATCAGAGCGCAGGGCGGCGCGGAGCGTCTGGACGGAAAAATTCTCGGGTGTCGGCGATGTCGTCATACCTCAATTCCTATCACGGATGCGCTCGTCCTCTCACGAATGGGCGCGCTACTTCCCGCGACGCATCAATGCACCGGCGCCGCTGGAAGGCACGTGCAACGTCGCTGCACCCACGCCCCAGCTTTTCCACCTGCGCGCATGTCGGGTAACGTGTATCACATTGCCAACCAAACATGTCCAGGAGGACCCATGGCGAAGAAGGCGAAGCGAATCGGTATCCTGACCGCGGGTGGAGACAGCCCCGGCTTGAACGCGGCGATCCGTGGATTTGGCAAGGCCGCCATTGGGCATCACGGCATGGAGCTCATTGGCTTCCGCGATGGAATTCGAGGGCTCGCTGAGAACCGATTCCTCGAGATGGATTCCCAATCCCTCTCCGGTATTCTCACCGTGGGTGGCACCATTTTGGGGACATCACGGGACAAGCCCCAGAGAATGAAGGTGGGCGACGAGGTCAAGGACATGGTCCCCACCATTGTGGAGAACTACGAGAAGGATGAGCTCGACGGCCTGGTCTGCATTGGTGGCGGCGGCACGGCCAAGAACGCCAATCGTCTTGCCAAGGCCGGGTTGAACGTCATTCACCTGCCCAAAACCATCGACAACGACATCGCCCACACCGAGACCAGCTTTGGCTTCTCCACCGCGCTGGGCATTGCTACCGAGGCGATCGATCGCCTGCATTCAACCGCCCACAGTCATCACAGGATCATCGTGGTGGAGATCATGGGACACAAGGCCGGTTGGCTGGCCCTCGGCGCGGGCATCGCCGGTGGGGCGGACATCATCCTGCTGCCCGAGATTCCCTACACCATCGACTCCATCGCGGAGTCGGTGAAGAAGCGCGCCGCCACCGGACACGGATTCTCAGTGGTGGCAATTGCCGAGGGCGCCCGCGACGTCAAGGACACCGCTGACCTGGCCGCAGCCGAGGCATTGGTGCAAACCGCTCCCAACCCGGAGGCCAAGGATGCCGCCAAGGCATACCGCAACAATATTCAGGCAACGCATCGCGGCAATGCCTTCAAGGTGGCCGAGGCACTCGAGGCCGCCACCGGACTCGAATCCCGCGTGACCGTTCTGGGCTACGTCCAGCGCGGCGGCACCCCGGACGCGGAGGATCGTCTGCTTGGAACCATCTTGGGTGGGGCGGGTGCTGACCTGGTGGCAGACGGAAAGTTCGGGGTAACCGTGGCCTCTCAAGGTCAGGCGGCGGTGCCGGTCCCGCTGGCGGATGTGGCCGGCAATCTCAAGACCGTTCCTCTCGACCACCCATGGATCAGCGCCGCAAGGCACGTGGGAACCTGCATGGGAGATTGAAGAAATCGCGAGAGAAGGACGACGGCGACGATGCAACCCGCACGTTCGCCGTCGTCCTGGTTACTTTGCCAAATTCCTCTTCTTACTTCGCCAAATCCTTCGTTCTCACGCGACCAGGCCCTTGATCTGGTCGAAGCCCTCATCAACCTGATAGGCGACGGCGCCCACCACGATCAGTGCCGCGGCACCCACGAGAAGTTGCACCTGAGGAACCAGTCCGCCCAGCCACGGAACAATCTTTCCCGCAATCGCATCCACCTGGACACGCGCTTGCCCTATTCGGGCTATCCATGCAAGCTCATCCACCACGGTTTCGTCAAGCTTCTCGGTTGCCGCGGAAAGGTCACGGCCCTTGTCCTGAGCGTGCCGCCACGCCTGCTCGCAGGACTTGCGGCCCAGCGCCTGACCGAGCAGCCGGGCCAGGACTTCATTCGCTCGTTCCGCGATCTTCTCCTTGATTGCACCGAGGTACTCATCAAAGGTTTCCTGGAACTGCTGGGGAAGCGCGGTCCGGAGCCGCTCCACGAGCCAAGCAAGCAGCTTGACGGCCTTTTCCTTGAGCCAACTCAGACTGCTTGACACCGCCTTGACCGCATTGGATACGGCGTTTCCTCCCACACTGGCAAGTCCGGCAACACCCGTAGCCAGAGCCCCAAGCAAGACGTCACTGGAAGCCAGCGCCACCATTTCATCGGCACCAGCCTTCTGGAGCGTGTCCAACTTGCCGACCAGTTCGGGAGGCAGCTGCGGTGCTACTGCCGATTCTCCTCGCTGATAACTGTTGAGGACTCGCTTCCACGCGCTGCGCTGACCCGCGACACCGTCGGCCGCCAGAAAATATTCGGGCTCGGCCAGTTTGAGCAGATCATCCACCATGGCGATTCCACCCGAGAGGCCCAGAGTGACAACTTCGGCTGGCGCATGGCCATACTCGCCAAGAATCGTGTCAGTCTTCCACTTGAAATCGGCGAGAGCGTCGTCGAAAACGCTCGTCTCCGGACTCTTTCCCAATGCGACAAAGGCATCTTCCGCGATGTCTGCTCTCCCGACGGCCGCCGCGGCCGCCAGCAAGGTGTCACCGGAAAGGCGCCACGCAGCCACGGTCCGCTGTGCGAGATAGCCATTCGTGGCCATGATTCCCCCTTGCTAGAAGTGTTGTTGAAGTCACACTCTACTGGGGTGGAAAGCAAGACACTAGGAGCGGAACGCGATTAGGCCGATCAGCCCTCGAGAATGACCTTGCCCGTCGTGGCACGGCCTTCCAGCGCGCTGTGGGCCTTCGCAGCATCAGCCAGCGGGAATCGGGCGCCAATACGCACCTGGAGCTGGCCTCGTTCAATCGCATCAAAGAGTTCGTGGTAACGCCACGCCCTTTCCTCCGGGCTGCGCAGAAAATGCCCGAGTGACGGTCGCGTGATGTGCAGTGAACCTCCGGCGTTCAGACGCTGCAGGTCAAACGGCGGCACCGGCCCACTCGCGGCACCAAAAAGCACCATTTCGCCCCGCACTCGCAAAGCCTTGAGAGAATCGTCGAACGTGTCCTTGCCGACACCGTCATACACCACGGCCACTCCCTGACCATCTGTGAGTTCTCGGGAGCGCTCGGCGAAGGTGTCGTAGTTCAACACCTCGGTCGCCCCTGCGGCCAAGCTGAGTCCCTTCTTGTGCGGGGAGGACGCCGTCGTCAACACCCTCACCCCGCGATCCACGAGAAGCTGGGTGAGCAGCAGGCCCACGCCACCCGCACCGGCGTGCACAATCACGGTCTCTCCCTCGTGCGGTTTGGCGGCGGAGGTGGAGAGATAGTGTGCGGTCAAACCTTGCAGGGGAAGTGCGCCGGCCATGTCAAGAGGGATGGTGTCCGGAACCTTGACGGCAGCCGCGGATGCCACAACGAAACGCTCCGCGTAGGTGGCCTTCGCCTCCGCCGTCGTCACGTGGTCCCCCGGGGCGAAACCGTGGACTCCTTCCCCTATCTCGATGACCGTCCCAGACGCCTCCGCCCCGGGAGTGAAGGGGAAGGAGACGTTGTACAGTCCAGAACGTTGATAGGTCTCGATGAAGTTGACGCCGGTGACCGCGGTTTGCACGAGGAGTTGCCCCGCAGCGGGGCGGGGTTCGGCAATTTCAGCCGACCGAAGCACCTCGGGGCCGCCGGTGGTCTCTGCAACGATTGCTCGCATACTCATGCTTCCACACTAGCCTCGTCAACTCACGAGTGTGAAGAGAAACCGGTGGCCCCGCGGGCCAGGAGAGACTATCCCTCGCCCACGAGCTCGGACAGCTCGACGAGCCGATTGGAGAAGCCCCATTCGTTGTCATACCAACCGAGCACCTTGACATGCTTACCGATCACTTCCGTCAGCGGCGCGTCGAAGATGACCGAGTGTGGATTGCCCACGATATCCGAGGAGACGATCGGCGCCTCGGAATAGGCGAGATAGCGGGACAGCTCGGGCGAAACGGCGGCCTTTCGGAATGCCTCGTTGACTTCCTCCACCGAGGTCTCTCGGTTCAGGACCACCGTGAGGTCGGTAATCGATCCGACCGGCACCGGCACTCGCAGCGCAAAGCCCGTCAGCTTGCCGTCCAGCTCCGGGATGATCTTGCCGATGGTGCTTGCCGCCCCCGAGGTGGTCGGGATCGTGGAGAGAGCGGCGGCTCGGGCACGACGCAGGTCGCTGTGCGGGGCGTCGTGAAGGCGCTGGTCGCTGGTGTAGGCGTGCACGGTGTTCATGAATCCGGTCTCGATTCCGAAGACATCGTTGAGCACCTTGACCATCGGAGCCAGGCAGTTCGTGGTGCACGAGCCGTTGGAAAAGACATCCGAGGCGTCCACATCGATGGCATCCGTGTTCACGCCGAGCACGATGGCCGGGACATCTCCCTTCGCAGGAGCCGAGACGATGACCTTTCGAGCCCCGCCCCGCAAGTGGGCGCGGGCCGTATCGGCGTTGGTGAAGAAGCCGGTGGATTCGATGACGACGTCGACCCCGACCTCGCCCCAAGGGATCTGCGAGGGATCGCGCTGGGAGAAGACCTTCATCGTGTGGCCTTGGACCGTGATCTCGTCGCCGGAGGCCGACACCCCGTCAAGATGACCCGAAATGGAGTCCCATTCCAGCAGGCTGGCCAGGGTTTCCACGTTGGTGATGTCGTTGATGGCAACGACCTCGACGTTCGCATTGTTGGCCAACGCCGCACGCAGGTAGCTGCGCCCGATTCGACCAAAACCATTGATTCCAATTCGTGTTGTCATGATTGCTCCTTGTTGGTTGTTGTCATGAAACTGGTTGCGTCCTCCGGCAGACACTCTGCGATTCCGCGAGCGAGCCGAGGAGAGCGGCCATGCCATGAACGGCATCGTCCATCGGTTGCTGCGATCCGTGCGCCCGCGAAAGCACGTAACCTCCCTGAAGAACTGCGGCGAGAGTACTGGCGAGCTGCTGCGAATCGAGTGTCCCGGGAAGCTCATCGGCTGCGATGGCAGCATCAATCATTTGTGTCCAACGCTGCGCGGTTGCCTTGAAGGCCTCCTCAACCAGACCGAGGAGTTCCGGATCCTGCAACACCTTCGGGTCCTGGGTCATGCGCCCGACCCGGCATCCCTTTTGACCAGTTCGGGGAAGAAGAAGATACGCCTTCAGCTCTTCCAGGGGCGACGATGACGTCACGCTCGGACTGCGCCCCCACGCCTCAGCTATGTTTTGCCGCAACGCCGCAACAGCGAGTTCGTGTTTGCCGGAGAAGTGATGATAGAAGGAGCCCTGGCCAACTTTGGCGGCGGCCATGACGTCACGTGGACTGGTTGCCGCGTACCCCTTCTCCCACAGGAGCTCCGCCATGGCGTCCACCAGCCGCTGGCGGGAGTCAATGGAGCGGTGGTGTGGATCCAGTGTTGTGCTCGTCATGATGCGAGTGTAACTACTAGTATGTACAGGGCGCAAGATGGAGAGCCCGGTTGTGTGCGAGCTTCATTTTGAAACTACGTGGGCATGGAGCGTTGAGCGCTGCCTTTATTGGCAGCGCTCAACGCTGGGTAGCCACTTGGGAATCGAATGGACAAGCGCTGGTTGGTCAGCAGTAGATGGGCGCCCTTTGCGATTCTCGACGTAGCCCTTCCCCGATTGAATGACACCGTTGATCGGATCCCAACTGAATCCCTCCACCAAGCGCGGTCTGCCGTTGCGGCCCGAGCGGTCAGCAGCATTCAGCATGGTGACATTTTCGCTGGCAGTAGTACTACTCCGAAGGCGCCCATGCGGTTTACGGTAGTCAAGAACACTGGCAGGCGTGAGAGGCTATGAACACCAAGGAGCACACATGAGGATTTGGTCGCTTCACCCGTCCCACCTCGATCGAATGGGGCTCATCGCATGTTGGCGCGAGGCGCTCCTAGCCCAGGCCGTACTTGCGGGCAAAACGCGCGGCTACAAGAACCATCCCCAACTTGAGCGCTTCCGCGCAACTGCGGATCCATTGGGTTCGATCGGCACCTACCTCGCAGCCGTGGCCGCAGAAGCCCACGCGCGCGGCTACAACTTCGATGCCTCGCGAATCTTGCGGCCGCTCCCAGCCGAGGAACCGGATCCCACGGGGCAGGCCGTGGACGGCGGAGCAGATCGCCACAACTCACCAGCTGACGCTCCCGTGCAGCGCATTTCGCTCACCACCGGCCAGCTCGACTACGAATGGCAGCACTTGTTACGAAAACTTCGCGAACGCAGTCCCGAGGATGCAACTAGAACGGAGAGCCTCTCCCCCACTGCCCATCCATTGTTCTACGTGGTTCCCGGAACGATCGAGGAATGGGAGCGCCCGCAAAAGCCGGAGTGAGCACCCAAAAGAACCGCGGACGGTCAAACGAACGATCCAGATCAGGCAAGACAAGAGCCAAACAAGCCAGGAGATGTAACATGTAGAAAAGCTTGTTGCACAAACTGCACGGTCCGGCCGGGAAGTCCGGATGGCGCTCTCAGCGTTCGTCACTTCCTCAGAAGAGTCCCCTGCAATCAGGCGCCTTTGGCGTACCTGAGAGAGGGATCATG
>WPCI01203907.1_pt1 | contig 11134 bp, 10 predicted proteins | sample 5399871 | NCBI WGS metagenome assembly WPCI01 (sample SAMN12869469, study PRJNA574797) | sludge metagenome | isolation source: wastewater treatment of pH7 | place: China:Beijing | collected 2019-05-20
GCCCGGCTGCCGTTGGGTGATTTCGGGGACAACACGATCGATCTCTTTGGTGACGCCTACGAGTTCCTAATGCAGATGTACGCCTCCAGTGCAGGCAAGTCTGGTGGGGAGTTCTACACGCCCCAAGAGGTCTCTGAGCTGTTGGCACGCATTACGACTAGGGGCAAGACCAAGATCAGCAAGGTCTACGAAGCTTTCAACCCGACTTGGATACAAAATGGCGGCACACTCGAGGCGGCGGCGTGAGTGGTTCAAAACCGGGGTCAGTGGTTCAACTCAAGTACAAGACATAATCGATGAAGGGACACTTGGTGGCAGGAGAAACAAGAAAGCTAGAGGCTGCGGAGATCAGTGTCGGGAGGCTGCTGACCAGCGGCGACTTCGAGTTCGTTATTCCGGAGTATCAGCGTCCGTATGCGTGGGGTGCTGAGGAATCGCTCCAGCTGCTATCGGATCTGCTCGGCGCGCTGGAGCGGGACACCGATGAGCCGTATTTCCTCGGCTCGATTGTTCTCGTGAAGTCTCCGAACGTAGCTCGATCCGAGGTCATCGACGGACAGCAGCGCATCACGACATTGACGTTGTTGCTGTCGCTGCTTCGAGACCTCGTCGCCAACGATGACCTGCGCCGTTCCATTCACGATTTGATCGAGAAGCCTGCGGTGGAGTGGGATAACCAGCCCGCACTGCCACGTTTGAAGCTCCGCCCGCGCGACAACCAGTTCTTCTACGACTATGTGCAGACGGTGGGCAACACCGCAAAGCTCATCGAGCTCAGCGACAATATTCCCGAGACTGATTCTCAGCGGGGACTGCGTGACAACGCGAAGGCACTTCACGACGAGTTGGTGCAGCTCAGTGCAGAGCAGTTGAAGGACTTGTTCCGGCTCATCGCTGGACGGGCTTTCTTGGTAACGGTCTCGACGCCAGATTTGAACAGTGCCTACCGGATCTTCTCGGTGATGAATGCTCGGGGTCTACCGCTTTCTCCGCAAGACATCTTCAAGTCCCAGGTGATTGGTGCGATCGACGAGCATGAAAAGCAGCACTATGCGGATCGTTGGGAGCACTTGGAGGAAAGCCTGGGTTGGGACGAGTTCGGTGATCTCTTCCTGTATATCCGAGCAATCAAGGCTCGCACCCGTGGCGTGAAGAGCCTCCTGCAAGAGTTCCCAGAGCAGGTTCTCAATACTTACCTGCCAGACGACGGAAGCGGCTTCATTCGGGAAGTGCTCGAACCGTATGCTCGCGCTGACATCCGCTTGCTAGCCCAGGATTTTCAGGGCGAGGATCCGCACTGGGAGCAGGTGAACCACTGGCTCAAACGACTCGATCAGCTCGACAACGATGACTGGCGTCCACCGGCATTGTGGGCTCTGACCGAGCACGGTGAGGATCCAGAGTTTCTCGTTGATTTCTTTACCAAGTTGGAGCGCTTGGCAGCGAGCATGTTGGTTCGCCGGGTCTACGCGACCCCTCGCCAGTTGCGATTCATGGAGCTACTCAAGCAGCTTGCTGATGGCTTGGGACTCGAGGCTCCGGCCTTCGAACTGACCGAGAGTGAACGAGCTGAGACACGAGACCGCCTCAATGGAGAGATCTATCTCGCCACGCGTGTACGTCGCTACGTTCTGTTGCGTCTTGACTCCATCCTGGCCAAGGACCCAGGTGCGTCCTATGACCACCGCATCATCACCGTTGAACACGTCTTGCCTCAGAGCCCGGCTCAGGACAGCCAGTGGGTGCGTGACTTCACTGAGGAGGAAGCCGCCACTTGGACGCACCGGCTGGGCAACCTGCTGCTGTTGAATCGCCGGGCGAACTCTCGGGCACAGAACTTTGACTTCGACGTGAAGAAGGACAAGTACTTCACCTCGGGCAAGGGAGTAGCAGTGTTCGCTTTGACGACCCAAGTGCTCGCTGAGCCGGTATGGACTCCCGACGTTGTTGAGCGTCGCCAGGAGGAATTGGTGGGTCTGCTGGTCAAGGAGTGGCAACTCTAGCCGGGCGCTACTTTCCGGTGTGCTGCGTTTGCTTCGCACCGTCACGGAAGGTGAACGTGATGGTGTCGTCGGCGCCTACCTCGGCGTGGTCGACGAGGGTGTGCCATAGGTATGGGGTGAACTCGATGCTGGCCGGGTCGAGGGTGGCGAGTTGTTCCTTGTAGTAGCGGTAGGCGGCTTGCCGGTTCTCCAGGTCGCTGATCTGGGCCAGGAGCTGGTGGTACTCGTCAAGTAGCCGGGCATGCTCGGTGTTGAGTTTGTCGAAGCGGCGCTGGTATTCGGCTTGGTCTTGGGCGACGCGGGCGTTGCGGGCGATCAACTGGTCGATTGCTTCGGCGGCGGCACCGACGCGGGCGAAGAGTTGGTCGGCTTCGATGTGCAGGTCGGTGGTGTCGAGTTCGGCGGCCACGGCCTTGTTGACCAGCTCGTCGACCTGGTCCCGGTTGGCGAGGAGGTGGTGGACGGCGTCGAGGAAGGCGGCGGTGATTTGTGCGTCGCTGACGTGCGGAGTGCTGCATGGGGTGTGGCCTGCGTATTTGTGGTTACACCGCCAGATGCGTTTCTCATATTTGGAGCCGGCATGCCAGGTTTTCGACCCGTACCAGGCACCACACTGAGCGCACCGGATTTTCCCGGAGAAGGTGCGCTGCCGGGAGGTGGAGCGCCGTCCGGTCGCGGGGGCGGTGAGTTCTGCTTGGACGAAGTCCCACACGGCAGGCGTGATGATCGGCTCGTGGTTGCCTGTGACGTAGTACTGGGGTACTTCGCCTTCGTTCTTGACCTGCTTCTTGGTGAGGAAGTCGGTGATGTAGGACTTCTGTAGTAGCGCGTCGCCTTTGTATTTCTCGTTGGTGAGGATGTTGCGCACCTGGTGGGCGGACCAGCTCGGGTTCCCGGACGCAGTGAGGTGCCCTTCGGTGTGAAGCTGTTTGGCGATGCCGGTCAGGGAGACGCCGTCGAGGTAGAGGGTGTAGATGTGGCGCACGAGCTTGGCTTGCTCCTGGTTGATGACGAGGTTGCCGTCCTCGCCCCGGTCGTAGCCGAGGAACCGGCTGAACGGGACGGTCACTTTCCCGTCGGCGAAGCGTTTACGGTGCCCCCAGGTGACGTTCTCGGAGATGGAGCGGGCTTCTTCCTGTGCCAGCGAACTCATGATCGTGATGAGGAGTTCGCCTTTGGCGTCGAATGTCCAGATGTTCTCTTTTTCGAAGAACACCTCTACTCCGGCGTCCTTCAGCTGGCGCACGGTGGTCAGAGAATCGACGGTGTTGCGGGCGAACCGGGAGACACTCTTGGTGATGATCAGGTCGATCTTGCCGGCTAGCGCGTCGGCGACCATGTTCTGGAAGCCGGCGCGGTGTTTGGTGGAGGTGCCGGTGATGCCTTCGTCGGTGTAGATTCCGGCGAGCTGCCATCCGGCGTGGTCGTTGATGTAGCGGGTGTAGTAGTCGACCTGCGCCTGATAGGAGATCACTTGGTCCTCGTGATCGGTGGAGACGCGGGCGTAGCCTGCGACTTTACGGATCGTGGTCTGTCCCAAGGGTGTGCCGGTGTGTAGGCGGCGGGTGGCCGGGATCGCGGTGATGGTGCGCGCCATTTAGCGTTCACCCCGCTCGGCGCGGAGCCTTTCGCCTTCGGCTTTGGCGACGGCCCGGTATTTCGCGAGTGCTTCGGGCGGGGTGGGTGCGCTGCGACCGTCGAGACCGTGGGCGCGGGCGTACTCCCAGCGGGCTTTCACCAACTCAGCCCAGGCGGCTTTCTTCGCCGGGGTCCAGGAGGACTTCTTCAGGTTTGGCCGCCACGTGTGACTACTGGTGGTGCCGTCGGTGTAGTGGAACGTGTAGTGGTCTTTCCCGGCCACGTCGATGTGGTCGATCCGTTCGGTGAACACATCGTCATCGAACTCGTCGATACCCAACACGCTGGCGATGAAGGCCTTGAGGGCGGTGTCGGAGATTTCGCTGGTGCCGCAGCCGGTGGTGCGACCTTTCTTGCGTTCGGTGCAGATCCAGTGTTCGGTGGTGATCTGGTTTTGGGTCTTGGGGTTGCGACGATTACGAACGAAGGAGCAGCCGCACGCCGCACACTTGATTTTCGAGGTCATCGCCACCGTGTCGATCGACCAGTTGGCGCGTGCCCCCAGGTCACGGCGGCGCGCAATCTCGACCTGCACGGCGGCGAACGTGTCGTGGTCGATGATCGCAGGGAGCGCCCCTTCGACCAGGTACATGGGATGCTCGCCGGTGTTACGCACCGCCCGACCGAGTTTTCCTTCTGGGGTTGACCACTGGCCGAGCAGCAGGTCGCCGGTGTAGGACGGGTTTTTCAGGATGTGACGCACCCACTCACCCGGTGCTTGGTTGTCGGCCAAGTGCGGGACACGGCCATCGGTGATGAGCTGTGCGGCCATGGCCTCGCACGAGGTGGGCAGCATGTAGTGGGCGAAGATCCACCGCACCACCTCCGCTTCGTCTTCAACGATCTCGACGTCGGTCGCATCCGGGGAGTCGGTGTAGCCGTAGAGGTGGAAGCCGTTGGCTTTGCCTTGCTCGAAGCCTTTCCTCACCCGCCATTTCACGTTCTGGCTGATCTGCTCCGACTCGGCCTGCGCGAAGGACGCGAGCAGGGTGAGCACCAGCTCCCCATCAGCGGAGAACGTGGAGATGTTCTCTTTTTCGAAGCGCACCTCGACGCCGAGGGTTTTCAGCTCGCGGATGGTTTCCAAAAGGTCGACGGTGTTGCGGGCGAACCGGGAGATCGACTTGGTCAAGATCAGGTCAATCTGACCGGAGCGGGCAGCGGCGAGCATGGCTTGGAACTGGGGACGGTTGGTGGTGGTGCCTGAGATACCCGAGTCGGCGTAAACGCCCGCATACTCCCAGCCGGGGGTGGATTGGATCAGGTCAGAGTAGCGGGAAATCTGTGCCGACAATGATTTCGGGGTCCGGTCGGTTTCCATCGAAATGCGGGCATACGCCGCGACCGTCTTGGCCCGCGCACTCTGGGGTGGCGCGGTGATGCGTTCCATCCTCACCATAGCTTTTCCTTGTCTGACTAGAGGTTTTGTATCGTTTGCACGTCTATACATCACTCTGATCGGCCGTGAAGTCAACCAAGATTTGTGCTTTCAACGCCCCGATGTCCGCACCCGTGGCGGCGGCGATCCGGGAGGCGACACGGGCCGCCTGGGCGGGCGTGAGGATGCCGGATTGTGTGAGGTGGTTGAGTCGGGCGAGCGCGAGTGCGGTGGTCGTCTCGGCGTGCAGTTGGGCCGGTGTCATGGGCGTCCGCCTTTGGTGCCGAAGCGGTGGCGGATGTAGCAGGCGTGGCTGCAATACACGCGGTGCTTGTTGCCGTACGTGCTGAACTCACCGCCGCAGTGTGGGCAGGTGAACTGGTAGAACGCGTTCCGCCGCCCTGCTTCGGGGTGGGCATGCCACCAGGTGCGGCGGCACTGCTCGCTGCAGAACTTCGCCGGTCGGGTGCCGGTGATGGGTGTGCCACAGTTCAGGCACCACACCCCGAGCGGGTCCTCGACTGGTGGGATGGTCGGGTCGGGGGTGATGTGGGCGCGGCGGCACCACGTTTTGACGGTGTTGGCGTTGAGTTCCAGGTGGGTGGCGATCGCGGCGTAGGTCACCCCGGCTCGACGCATCACGGTGATCTGCTCCTGCTGGGTTGATGTCATGGCCGTCACTGGCTGGCTCCCTTCCATCCGAACCACCGACTTCGGCTGTCTCATCTGTCAGGCACCAGCGGCCGGGAAACCGGACGGGCCGCGAACGCCTGCTCACCCATACGCCCCCGACACCGACCAAATCCGGACGGGCACGAAAGCCCCTGGAGACGACGAAAAGCCCCGCCACCACCCAGGACGGGCAGTGACGGGGCCGGATTCGTACTCTCAGACGGAGATGGCGCGGAGTGGTTAGTAGCCGAGCTTCTGATTCACCCGCTTCTGCACTTGGGCGTAGAGACCACCGAGGCGGCGCTTGCGTTCCTCGCCGTTGCCGTAATCGCCACGGATGACCGCGTCAGCGAGCGCATCAATGTTCGGCCCTGACGGTTTCGCAGCGGGCTTCTTGCCGGCGAGTTTCTCGTTGACCCGGCGCTGGACGGCCGCGTAGTTGGCACCGAGGCGACGCTTACGTTCCTCGCCGTTGCCGTAATCGCCACGGATCACCGCATCAGCCAGAGCATCAGTATTCACCGACGGCTTGGGCTTCGGCTTCGCAGGACTAGGCTTCGCAGGCGCTGGCTTGCTGCCGGTCATGTGGTCGTACCAGTACTGGGCGCGCTTCATGTAGGCGGCGTGCTGGGAGCCTGCCAGCGACGCGGGGCATTCGGTGGCGGAGAAGTTCTTGTGACCGAACACGTTCTTTCCCCACTGCGGCCGGCCGAGCTTGTAGTAGCGGCAGACTGCGGCGACGAGATGGGCACCATTGTCGAGGCACGCCTCGGATACCTTCCACGGGCTCGAACTCACGTCAGCGTGTTCGATGCCGATGCTGGTGGTGTTGGCGTTCCAGTTCCCGGCGTGCCAGGCGGTGTCGCGGTCCCACACGAGCTGGCCGATCTTCCCGTCGGATTGGACCTGGTAGTGGGCAGATGCCTGGCGGTTCTGCCACACGTCGTAGCAGCCTCGGATCGTGAGGTTGCCGGCGTTGTGGTGGATGATGACCTTGTCGATACGCCGACCGCCTCGTCCGGCGGTGTAGTGCTTGTTCATGATGAGGTCGACGTCGGCCTCGAGGGTGTTCCAGTTCTTCATCAGCGCTGCTCCTTATCGGTATGGGTTTCAGCTGGGTCGGTGTTGGTGAGGGGTGGTCGTTTGTCGGCGCGGTTGGCGATCGCGTCGAGGGCGTCTCGCATTTGGGCGGGGATCGGCAGGCCGAGGCGGGTGGCGTTTTCGATCAGGGAGATGCCTTCGTTGGACAGTTAGAAGAAGATGACCGCTGCCCGTAGCACGCCCGGTGTGCCGATGACGTGGGTGTCGATCAGGTGCGCGAGACCAACCAGGGTGAAGATGAGAATCTTGCGGGAGATGCCCCGAAACCCGACCGCTGAGCTGACGCGGCGTTCATTGATCGCGGCGAGGACGCCGGTCACATAGTCCGCGGCAACGAAGACGATCAGGGCGTAGATGAGGCCGTCCAAGCCTCCGAGGTAGGCGGCGAACCACGCGCCGAGGCCGGCGATGCCGGCTTGGATGGTGTTCCAGAGAGTGTTCAAAGACATGGAGTGTTTCCTTCCGAGGGGTGGGTGGGCATAGAAAATGCCCCCACCCGACACGGGTGAAGGCAGACATGGATGCGCCGTGCGGCGCGGGTTAGATGTTCGGGCTGGTCAGGACTTCCAGGATCGGCATCGTCAAATCCAGACTTTCCACGACCGGAGCCATCAACTCCTGCTCCTCAGGCAGCACGGCTGCGGCGGGTGTTGGTGTGGCGTCAGAGACGATCGGCGTGATCGGATGCTCCACCACCGTCCCAACCGACTCCACCAGCTCACCAGGCTCGGTCGGTTCGGCTGGCTCAGCGCTGGGGTCGGTTTCAGGGGCGGTCATGATTCGTCCTTCCCGCCCGCAGTGGTGATGGCGTCGTAGAGCACGTCATATGCCTCAGCTGTCTGGCCGGACAGTTCACCGTCGTAGCTATCCAAGAGAGCCTTGAGGTCGGCCAGGTGGGTGTCGTAGGTCGGCCCGGACACCTCGGCGAGGGATTCGAGCAGCCGGGTGCGGGCGGTCATGAACTCTGCTGCTTGGGCGGGGTTGGCGAGCCGGAATGTCCCATCAGAGTCCAGCAGTGGCGCGCCGGTGTCGTCGCGGGCGGCGTATTCGGCCACGAGCTCGTATTCGTCTTCCCCGAACCTGGCGAGGGCTTGTGTGACGAGGGTGAGCAGTTTCGACCTGGCTCGCGACTGCGCGGCGCGTAGCGGCATTTCGGTGAGCAGCTCGGCGACCGACTGCAGATACTGGTTGGCGAGCATGATGCGCATAGGTGGTCTCCTTAGCTGAGGGTGGTGGACATGGTGGACAGGCCGGTGTTCGAGTAGTACTGCCAGGTGATGTTCGACCCTGATCCGGAGATCGAGGTGATCCAGCCACGGTTGAACAGCCCGATGAGCGAGTTCATCCGGCTCATCAAGTCCCCGACCCGGTCGAACAGGCGGGTCATGTTGTAATACGACCCATTGGTGACGACCATCAGGTCATAGGTATGGAACACGACCTTCGCCAGCCCATTGCTCGACGCCCACCCGGCGTAGGTGCCTTTCCCAGTGAGCGTCGCATCCTGCAAGGTCACGTAGCGCGAGCCGGTGGTGTAGAACTTGTAGCCGTTGGTGCGCAAGTCAGCACCGAGATGGATGCCGGCCTTGCCGTAGAAGCGTCCCTTCGGATCCAAGGTGAGGCAGGTGAAGTAGTCACCGCCGGAAACCGTCTGGTATGTCCAGGCCACATAGTCGCCTTGATAGGCGACCTGGTTGACGACGCCTTGCACGTCGGGCTTGTCCTTGTGGGCACGGCGCGCCATCTCCCCGATGTAGCGGGTGCCGTACCAGAATTTCATCCCGGAACTGGAGATCGTCCCTTCCAAGGTGGAGCCGCTGTACCAGGCGATCTGCGTCGGCGAAATACGGATCGACTGGTTCCATCCGGCCAAGCCAACTTGGATCGCGTTGGCTGCGAGCTTGTCGGCCGTGATCGACTTCGCGGCGATCCGGTAGGCCGACAAGTAGCCCGTGGTGATCTTGCCCGCATCCAGCGCAGCGATCTTCGCGCTGGTGATCGCCGCGTCCTTGATCATCGCCGTCGTGATGAACCCGTTGGCGATCGTCAACTTGTCGCTCGTGATCGACCCCGCCGCAATCCGCCCAGCAGCCAAATAGCCCGAGGTGATCTTCGCAGCGGACAGCGACCCGATTTTCGCATCAGTGATCGCGGCGTTGGCAATCATTGCGGTGGTAATGAACCCACTCGCGATAGTCAGCTTGTCGGAGGTGATCGACCCGGCAGAAATCCGACCAGCAGCGAGATAGCCGCTGGTGATCTTGGCTGCCGACAGTGAACTGATTTTCGCGTCGGTGATGGCGGCGTCTGCAATGTGTGCGGTGCCGATTGCGGCGTCTCCGATGTGTGCTTGGCTGATCGCTTTCGGCCCGATCATTGCGGCACCGACCGGTGTTTGTTCCCATTGGTTGTTGGTGAGGAGATATTGGCGGGAGATCACGCCGTCTACGCGCACTTGCCACAGCGCACCCTCTGGCCGGTCGGCGGCGTCCGCCGCATTCGGATCGACAGGGGCAACTGTGAGTTGTCCATCCGAGGTCACCGCGATGGCGTGGGCGTCCTGCGCCAGCTCAGTCGCGGTCGCGGCAGCCGCCTTGGCCTGGTCAATCTCGACCTGCGCGGTGGCGAGGCGTTCATGCACCTGGTCTGCGGCGGTTTGTGCATCCTGGGCCGCAAGCAGGGCGTGGTCGACTTGCGTGCGGGCGGCGTCGAGTTCTGCCTGAACCTGGGCATGGTTCAGATCGGTGGCGAGTGCTATCCAGCCGGGGGTGCCGGTGTCGGTGAGCTGGTAGATCCAGATCTCGACCTGTTCGCCGTTTTGCCGGAACCACGTGTCACCCAGCCTGGCATTGGCGGGCTGGGTGGTGCCGTAGTGGTTGGTGTTCTTCCCCTCCGCAGAGGCGAGGGCAAACCCCGCCACATCTTCTGCCTGCCGAGCCGTGTTGACGGCGGTTTTCACCTGGCGGATGACGGTCGTGAACTTCCCAGCAACACTGCCAAGCTCTACGGACAGGTATGCCTCGCGGAGGGGGTCGTAGTCGTAGCCCACCACCCGCGCCGACAGCGCCACGTTCAGGTCAGCATGTCGGACGGTGACCGTGTCCCCAAGCAGCACCGTCTCCAACTCGGCCAAATCCGCGTACTCGACGGTGGTAGCCAGCTCAACGAACGACACCTTGTACGAGGCGGATGGCTCATCCACATGCTTGGTGGAGAACTCCAGCTTGGCGAGGCGACGCAACTCTGCATGAGCGTCTGCGAGTGGGAGTTCGTCCTCGCGGGGCTGCTCGGGGTCTTTGATTGCCTTCACATCGCCGTAGCGCATCACGCGGATACGCGGAGTCACGTAGTCATCGAGCTTCGGGGAGTCGACATAGAGTTCGGGCAGGAGCAGGCCGTCGTAGCCGACCGGAAGAATCCTCGTGACAACGGTCGAAAAATCGATCGAACCCTGGTAGCCAGTGAGGTTCTTCCGGTCCCGGATCACCACACCCCGGTCCTGCCCACGCCGAGGCGCGTGGTGGATATGCCAGTTGTCGCGGGTGATCTCTCCGCCCCAGCGAGAGGCGAACGTGTTGTCCTCCCCGGTGTCCATAATCGCGGTCGCGAGGGGCATCCGCACCACCCGGGCACTTGCCCTGATCGTCGCATCCGAACTCGACGCCGTAAATCCATGACTGGTGTTCGCGGCGGCGAGGAGCTGGTCGAGCGCGGCCTTGGCGGTCTTGTTCACCACGAACGTGTCCGCCACCAGATTCGCCGCCAGATCGTAGAACACATGGAACGCCGTAACTTCGAGCAGGCCGTCAAGGGTGGTGGTGACTTCGTGGATACGGAACCCCTGACGCATGAGAGCACCCGGCACCGGGCAGGCCACCAGATTCTCCAAAGTGAGCAGGTGGGCGGCGGGTACGTCGGCCGGATACGTGAAGGTGAGCGAGTACTGACCGCCGAGTTCTTCGGTGACCACCGGGTCGATGATCTCCCGATCCAAAACGGCCAGCCCGGTGGTGGTGAACTCAGTGGCGATGCGGTCGTGAACCGTGATCATCAACATGCCTCCAAACAGCATGAAGGCCGCCCACCACAGGACGGCCAGGAACGATTGAGCGAACGAGATGGTTAGGGGTTGCGCCAATTCGGCACGACGACGACTTTGCTGATGCCGGTGCCGAGAGTGATCCGGTTGGCTCCCGGTGTCAGTGTCGGGAAGCTCCCGGTGAGTGCGTCGGTTTGGACGTTTCCTGCGACGTGGGCGACGAGCCGGTCCGAATCGAGCGTCACCTGCCCGGACGGGCTGTTCACTCGACACTGCCTGCCGTTGATGCTGAGCGTGAGTTGG
>WPCI01347982.1_pt1 | contig 11133 bp, 8 predicted proteins | sample 5399871 | NCBI WGS metagenome assembly WPCI01 (sample SAMN12869469, study PRJNA574797) | sludge metagenome | isolation source: wastewater treatment of pH7 | place: China:Beijing | collected 2019-05-20
ACCCCCTGGGCGGCGGCCTGGCCGAGATGATCAACAGCCACATCGAGGGCGCCAGCGCCGTGGCCGAGGTCACCGGGGCCTCGGTGGAGAACATGGGCCTGGTGTGGCGCGGCGACTCCGACATCGCCTTCGCCCTGGCCGATACCGTCTACCAGGCCTACCACGGCACCGGCGACTTCGAGGGTCGCCAGCTCGACAACATCCGCGCCCTGGCCTCCGTCTACCCCAACGCCGTGCAGCTGGTCACCCTGGCCGACTCCGGCATCGAGTCCCTGGAGGACCTGCGCGGCAAGCGCGTCTCGGTGGGGGCGCCGGGCAGCGGCACCGAGCTCAACGCCCGGGCGGTGCTGGAGGCCAACGGCATCAGCTACGATGACTTCACCCCCCAGCGGCTCAACTTCAACGAGACCGCCGACGCCATCCGCGACGGCGACATCGAGGCCGGCTTCTGGAGCGTGGGGCCGCCCACCAGCTCCATCCTCAACCTGGCCACCACCCGGGATATCCGCCTGATCGGCCTCTCCGACGAGGAGGTCGAGAGCGCCCGGGAGGCGGAGCCGGTGTTCGCCGCCTATGACCTGCGTGCCGGCCTCTACGAGGGCATGGACGAGGCCGTGCAGACCATCGGTATTCCCAACGTGCTGGCGGTGAGCAGCGAGATGGACGAGGAGCTGGCCTACCAGATCACGAAGATGCTCTTCGAGCAGACCGATGAGCTGATCGCGGTGCACCCGGCGGCCAACGACACCACCGTGGAATTCAGCGTCAACTCCACGCCGGTCGCCTTCCATCCCGGCGCCCTGCGCTACTACGAGGAGATCGGCGCCGAGGTCCAGGACCACCAGCGTCCCTGACCCCCGGGCACGCCGATGCCTGCCCTGATCCATGACCGCAGCCGCCGAGCCCTCGGGCCGGCGGCGCTTCTGCTCAGCCTGCTCTTCACACCGTGGGCCCTGGCCGGCGGCGAGGGGTGGCTGGAGGTCACCGCGGAGCATGGTCGGATGATCGCCTCCCTGCCGGTGCCCGAGGGCGACGCCTGGTGCCTGGAGTGGAACCACTCCGTGGCCGGCTTCGCGGTGCTCGACTGCTATCGCCACCGCGAGGGGCGCATGGTGCTGGAGCGCAGCCACCTGCCGGACTTCGCCGCCGGCCTCGACCATATTCCCGGTCGCGGCCGCCAGGTCTCCGACGGGGAGGGGGGCTACTGGATCGAGGCCATCGACGAGCCGGTACCCGGCAACCGCTATCGCCTCCGGGTCGGATCCCCGGAGGTCAACCATCGACTGCTGCACGAGGGCCGCCGGCTCAGCCTGAGCGACCAGGCCGCCGGCGAGCGGGTGACGATCCACCTGCGCACCTCGGCATCCACCTCCTGACGAGACGCCCATGAGCGAATCCGCCAAGCCCACTGTCACCGCGCCCGACGTCACCGTGCCCGGTGGCAACGCCATCCAGGCGCGTCCCATTCTCTGGCTGATCACCCTGGTGGCCGTGGGGCTCTCCCTGTTCCAGCTCTACTCCGCCGGCATCCAGCCGCTGGGGCTCTTCTACCAGCGCAGCATCCACCTGATGCTGATCATGGTGCTGGCTTTCCTGATCTTTCCGGTCTTCGGCCCCCACCGCAAGCGCGGCGTGCTGGGCTGGACCCTCGACTGCCTGTTCCTGGCCGGGGCCCTGCTGACCGGCGGCTACCTGGTGATCTACCTGGACGAGATCTTCCGCCGCGCCGGGTTCTGGAGCCAGACCGACATCATCGTCGGCTGCATCGCCACCCTGACCGTGCTGGAGGCCAGCCGCCGCGCGGTGGGCCTGGGCATGACCATCATCGGGGCCGTGGCCATCCTCTACGCCTTCGCCGGCCCGCGGGGCGAGCTGCCGTGGCTCGGGCAGTGGCTGCCCGGTATCCTGGAGCATCGCGGCTACAACATCGACCGCGTGGTAGGCCAGCTCTACCTGGGGCAGGAGGGCATCTTCGGCCTGCCGTTGGGCGTGGCCGCCACCTACATCTTCATCTTCGTGCTCTTCGGCGCCTTCCTCGAGATCACCGGCGCCGGCAAGTTCTTCATCGACCTGGCCTACGCCGCCACCGGGCGCCAGCGCGGGGGGCCCGCCAAGGCGGCGGTCATCGCCTCCGCCGGCATGGGCTCCATCTCCGGCAGCGCCATCGCCAACGTGGTGACCACCGGCGCCTTCACCATCCCGCTGATGAAGCGCCTGGGCTACAAGCCCAAGCAGGCCGGCGGCATCGAGGCGGCGGCCTCCACCGGCGGGCAGATCATGCCGCCGCTGATGGGCGCCGGCGCCTTCCTGATCGCCGAGTACACCGGGGTCTCCTACCTGGAGGTGGTCAAGGTCAGCGTGCTGCCGGCGATCATGTACTTCGCCACCGTCTATCTCTTCGTGCACATCATCGCCCTCAAGCAGGGCATGCAGGGCATGGCCAAGAGCGAGCTGCCCCAGGTGCGCGAGGTGATGAAGGAGGGCTGGCACTTCCTGCTGCCGCTGGGCGTGCTGGTGTGGCTTTTGGTGATGCACATGTCGCCCATGCGGGTGGGCTTCTACGCGGTGGTCACCATGCTGGCCGTGGCCGTGCTGCGCTACGCCATCTGGTTCCTGTTCGTCGCCCCGGGCCAGGGCGAGAAGGTGACCCTGGCCCGGGTCGGGTCCGTGGTCTGGGCCGGCTGGGTGAAGCTGGTGCAGGGCCTCGAGCTCGGCGCCCGCAACGCCGTGGCGGTCTCCATGGCCTGTGCGGTGGCGGGCATCATCGTCGGCATCGTCGGCCTGACCGGGCTCGGCCTGAAGTTCTCCGCCATGATGCTGGCCTTCTCCGGCGGCAACATCGTGCTGGCGCTGATCCTGGTGCTGCTGGCCAGCCTGGTGCTGGGCATGGGCCTGCCGGTCACCGCCAGCTACATCGTGCTGATCGTGCTGGTGGGCCCGGCGCTGACCGCCGAGTTCGGCATTCCGCTGCTGATCGCCCACCTGGTGGTGTTCTGGTACTCCCAGGACTCCAACGTGACGCCTCCCATCGCCCTGGCCGGCTTCGCCGGGGCGGCCATCGCCGGCTCCAAGCCCATGGAAACCGGCGTGCAGGCGTGGAAGTTCGCCAAAGGGCTCTACCTGATCCCGCTGTTCATGGTCTTCAATCCGGAGATCATCGTGGGCGGCCCCTGGGCGGTGGTGGCCTGGAACGGCCTGATCGCAATACTCGCCCTCGGGGCCTTCGCCGCGGCGCTGGAGGGGTATCTGTTCACGCGGATGTCGTGGCTGCCACGCATCGCCATCGGCGGCGCCATCGTCGCGGTGTTCTGGCCGAACTTCCTGGTGGAGGCGATCGGGGTGGCAGTGATGATCGTGGCCATCGGCGGCAACTGGCTGGCCAGCCGGCGCGAGGCCGAGCTGTCCGGATAGTCAAGGTGACGGGGGAGGGCCGCGCGGCTAGAATGTGCGGCTTTCCTTTCCGCACTCTTTTCCGCACAGAGGCCGTTGCCGAGGAGCATCCATGCAGTCCGAACAGTCGCCGAAGGTTGGCGTGATCATGGGGTCGAAGTCCGACTGGCCGGTGATGGAACACGCCGTGGCGATGCTCGAGCGCCTGGGCGTTCCCTTCGAGACCCGCGTCGTTTCCGCCCACCGCACGCCGGACCTGCTGTTCGACTACGCCAAGTCCGCCGCCGAGCGGGGGCTCCAGGTGATCGTGGCCGGCGCCGGCGGCGCGGCCCACCTGCCGGGCATGGTGGCCTCCCAGACCGCGCTGCCGGTGCTCGGGGTGCCGGTGGAGTCCAAGGCGCTCAAGGGCCTCGATTCGCTGCTCTCCATCGTGCAGATGCCCGGCGGCATCGCCGTTGGCACCCTGGCCATTGGCAAGGCCGGCGCCACCAACGCGGGCCTGCTGGCCGCCCAGATCGTCGGCCTGCAGGATGCGGCGGTGCGCGCCGCGGTGGAGGCGTTCCGCGCCGAGCAGACGCAGACGGTGCTCGACAACCCCGACCCCCGGCCCGACGAGTGAGGAGAGAACCATGAATATCGGCGTCCTGGGTGCCGGCCAACTCGGCCGCATGCTGGCCCTGGCCGGCTACCCGCTGGCCAACCGCTTCACCTTCCTCGATACCACCGGCCACCCCAGCGCCGGGATCGGTGAGGTCCTGATCCACACCGACCAGCACCATCTGCTCGATGACTTCCTGGCGAAGGTGGATCTCGTCACCTACGAGTTCGAGCACCTGCCGGTCTCCCTGGTCCAGGCCATCGAGGAGGTCAAGCCGGTCTATCCCTCCAGCGAGGCGATTCGCGTCTGTCAGAACCGCGCCGAGGAGAAGGCGCTGTTCGACCGCCTGGGCATTCCCACCCCCACCTACCGCCTGGTGGAGCACGCCGATGAGCTCGAGGCCGCGGCCCGGGAGCTGGGCTGTCCGGTGGTGGCCAAGTCGGTCACCGAAGGCTACGACGGCAAGGGCCAGGCGGTGATCCGCGACCCCGCCGAGGCGGCGGAAGCCTGGCGCGCCATCGGCCATCCCAGACTGATCGTCGAGGCCTTCGTGGAGTTCGTGCGCGAGGTGTCGATCATCGCCGTGCGCGGCCGCGACGGCCAGGTGGTCTTCTACCCCATGGCCGAGAACCAGCACGTGGACGGCATCCTGCGCTACTCCGTGGCGCCCATGCCGGACCTGGACGACAGCGTCCAGCAGACCGCCGACGGCTACATCCGCGCGCTGCTCGACGAGCTCGACTACGTGGGGGTGCTGACCCTGGAGCTCTTCCAGTGCGCCGACGGCAGCCTGCTGGCCAACGAGATGGCGCCCCGGGTGCACAACTCCGGCCACTGGACCATGGACGGCGCGGTGACCAGCCAGTTCGAGAACCACCTGCGGGCCATCCAGGGCCTACCGCTGGGCGATACCGCGGCTCGGATGCCCACCTGCATGGTCAACGTGATCGGTCGCGAGGGCGACCCGGCGGCGATCCTCGCCCTGCCGGACGCCCACCTGCACCGCTACGACAAGAGCGAGCGCCCCGGGCGCAAGCTGGCCCACGTCAACCTGGTGGCACCGACCCACGAGGCGCTGATGGCGCGGGTGCGCGCCTGCGCGGCCCTGCTGCCCGAGGCCCCCGAGCCCCGCTTCAGCTTCGAGCAGGCCGACTGAACGGCTCTCCCCATCGGTAACGCAAGCGGCCCCGCCATCTGGCGGGGCCGCTCGTTTCAGAACACTGGGCCGTCAGGCCCCGATGATGCCGCCGTCCTCCCGGGTAATGACCAGGGTCGCCGAGCGCGGGATGGCGCTGCCGCCGTCCGGCCAGTGGCTCACCAGCTCGCCCGCGGCGAAGGCCTCGGCTTCGGTGGTGGCGCCGGGGTGCTGGACGTTGACGAACATGGTGCGCTGGTCCGGGGTGGTCACCACGCCGGTGATCTCCTGGCCGACGGGTCCGGTGAGGAAGCGCCGGATCTCGCCGGTCTCGGGGTTGGCGGCCAGCATCTGGTTGTTGCCGAACACCTCGAAGATGCCGGTGTTCATCACCGACTCGCTGATGTCGGTCTGGATCCACACCCGGCGGTCGGCGTCGATCCAGAGGCCGTCGGGGCTGGCGAAGATGGCGTCCTGGTCCAGGGGCTCGCCGGCGAGATCGCGGCTGTCGTCGCCGTCCCCGGCCAGCACGAAGAGGTCCCAGGCGAAGCGGGTGCCGGCGTGGCTGCCCTCTTCCTGCCAGCGGATGATATGCCCGAAGTGGTTCTCGGCGCGGGGGTTGGCGGCGTCCTCGTCGCCCGCCTCGCGGCGAGTGTTGTTGGTCAGGGTGAAGTAGACCTGTCCGGTGGCCGGGTCCACCGCGCCCCACTCGGGGCGATCCATCTTCGTGGCGCCGGCCTGGTCGGCGGCGGCGCGGGTGTTGACCAGGATATCGGCGAGATCCGCGAAGCCGTTCTCCGGGGTGAGGCCGTTCTCGCCCGGGGCCAGGGCCAGCCACTCGCCGCGGCCGTCCTCATGGAACCTGGCCACGTAGAGGGTGCCCTCGTCGAGCAGCGAGCCGTCGGCGCTGGCGGCGTGGTAGGGGCGGGCGGAGACGAACTTGTAGATGTACTCGAAGCGGGCGTCGTCGCCGGAGTAGGCCACCACCGGCTGGCCCTCCACCGCCGGGGCGAAGATCACCCCCTCGTGGGCGAAGCGGCCCAGGTGGGTGCGCTTGACCGGGGTGGCCGCCGGGTCCATGGGATCGATCTCCACCATCCAGCCGAAGGCGTGGGGCTCGTTGCGGTAGTCCTCGGCGGGGGTGGCGCCGCGGCTGCTGGCGTCGAAGCGCACGAACTCGTCGGCGCCGCTCTCTGCCCGGTGCCACTGGTAGCGGCCGGTGTCGCGGGTCTGAATGCCGTAGCGGGCCTGGCGGCGATCGATCTCGGCGTCGCTGTTGGCGAAGTAGCCGGCCCAGTTCTCCTCGGCGGCCAGGTAGGTGTTCCAGGGGGTGACGCCGTGGGCGCAGTTGTTGAGGGTGCCGCGGGTCATGGTGCCGTCCGGGCTGTACTTCGTCACCACATGCTCGGTGCCGGCCACGGGGCCGGCGAGGCGCATCGGGGTCAGGCCGGTGATGCGGCGGTTGCGGGCGTCCTCGACCACCTGCCACTGGCCGTCGCTGCCCTCGCGGATGCGCACCACGCTGACGCCGTGGGCGTTGAGCTCCTTGAGCACCTGGTCGTCGTCGCGGCTGCCGTCGGCGTTCTGGGGGAAGCCGTTGCGGTCCAGCGCCAGGCCCGCGGCGGCGGCGTGCAGGAAGCGCGGCTCCACGTACTCGTGGTTCATCACCAGCAGGCCGTCCCGGGAGCTGCCCTCCAGCGGGAAGAAGTGCACGCCGTCGTGGTGGCTGCCCACCTGGTGCCCCTGGGCCTCGCCGCTGGCGTCAAGCGAGAAGGCCGGCATGTCACCGCTGATCGGGGTGCCCCAGGGCAGGATGGCGCTGACCCGGTAGCCTTCCGGGACCACCACGCTGTCGGCGGCGCTGACCGGAATGGCCTTGAAGCCGATACTCGGCGCCGCGGCGCTGCCGCCGGTGGCGGCGAAGGCGCTGCCGAAGGGCAGCTGGGTGGCCATGGCGCCGGCCACGGCGGCGGCGAGGCTGCCGCGCAGCATGGCGCGGCGGCTGATGCGCGCCTCGAGGATATCGCCGAAGTAGCCGTTGCCGGAGGCGTTACTCATGGGCTCGTCGCCGGCGGCGAGAACGGGGTCGACGTGGCCGGGGTGCTGATGCTGGGTCATGGGGGCTCTCCACGGATGAGGTTGGGTATCTCGGTGGGAGAGCTTGCCCCGGCGGCGTTACATCAGCGTGTCTGGATGGAGTCACTTCGGTGACAGGCCGGATTATTGACCCGGATCAAACCTTCGGTGGCACCAGACTCGGAGTCTTGAAGAGAGGTGCTTTTCGGCGACACTGACAGTCAGTCGGTGAAAGGGGAGAGAGCATGCGACGACGGCTGAAAACGGGCGATATGGTTCTGATCGCGGCGCTGCTGCTGCCGCTTGCGGTGGCGCTGCCGCGCCTGGGCGGCCTCGACGGGCCGCCGGAGCTTTGGCTGACCTGGATCGGCCGGGTCGCCGGCATCCTGGGGCTCGCCATGATGCTGCTGGCCGGGGCGGTGAGCAGCCGGGTGCCGGGTTTCGACCGCCCCTTCGGGGGGCTGGCGCGGCTCTGGCACCTGCACCACTGGCTGGGCTTTGCCGCCTTTATCCTGGTGATGGTTCACGCCCTGGCGCTGGGGCTCGCCGCGGTGCCGGCCTCCCTGGACGCCGCGGTGGCGACCCTCTTCCCGCCTCTCTCCCATGGGGCGCTCTGGCTCGGCTGGCTGGCCTGGGCGGCGCTGGTGGTCTTCCTGGCGCCCACCTTCGACTTCTTCGGCCAGCCTCACTACCAGCGCTGGAAGCGGCTTCATCTGGTCTCCGCGGCAGCTCTGCTGCTGGGGCTCTGGCACGCCCTGCTGCTGGCCGGCGAGGCCTGGCCCTGGTGGCTTCTCGGCATCGCCGGGCTCGGCGCCATCGCCTGGCGCAAGGGCGTGGCGCCCAGGCGGCGCCATCCCTATCGGGTCGAGGAGGTGGTGCCCCTGGCCCGGGGCGTGGTGGAGCTGGTGCTGCGCCCCGAGGGCGGGGGCATCCGCCACGAGGCGGGGCAGTTCGTCTACCTCTCGCCGCTGGACGAGTCCCTTGCCGACGGCCGCGGCGAGGAGCACCCCTACACCATCGCCTCGGCGCCCTCGGATTCGCGCCTGCGCATCGGTATCAAGGACCTGGGCGACGCCAGCCATGCCCTGCAGACGGTGACGCCCGAGACCCGGGTGCTGATCGAGGGGCCCTACGGGGAGTTCTTCGGGCGGCGCTTTCCCGAACGCGACATGCTCTGGCTGGGCGGGGGCATCGGCATCACCCCCTTCGTGGGCGGCGCCCGCGACCTGGCCGCCGGGGCCGAGGTGGCGGGGCAAGTGCAGCTGATCTATCTCGCCAAGGACGAGTCCCGGGCCTACTACCGGCAGGAGCTGGAAGATATCGCCGGGCGGGTCGAGGGGTTCACCTTCACCCAGCACTTCTCCCGGGAGCAGGGGCGCATGACCGAAGCCTTCCTGCGCGAGCACTGCCCGGACTTCACTGAGCGGGAGATCTACCTCTGCGGCCCGCCCGCCATGAACGCCCACCTGCAGCGGCTGCTGGTCGAGCAGGGCGTCCCCGCCTCACGCATCCACAGCGAGGTCTTCGATTTCCTATGAACATCAACAAGATCGCCTACTCCGCTTTCATCGCCTTCGTGGCGAGCCTGGCCACCCTGGTCTCGATCCAGGCGCTCTCCAGCAGCGACCGTGACGCGGCCGACGACGACGCCCTGGACCCCATCACCCTCGAGGAGCTCGCCGAGCACGACGGCGCCGAGAGCTGCTGGAAGGCGATTCACGGTCGGGTCTACGACATCACCGACTATGTGCCCGACCATCCCACCGACGAGGAGGTGATCCTTGAGTGGTGCGGTCGGGAGTCCACCGAGGGGTGGGACAACAAGCGCCCCGGCGTACCCCACAGCCCGCGGGCCGAGGGGATGCTCGAGGCGTACCTGATCGGCCGGCTGGTGGATGAGGAGGGCGAGCCGATCGAACCTGGGGCGGCGGCTCAGGCCGAGGAAGGCGAGGCGGCGGCAGGCGAAGCCGACAGCGACACGGTGCGGCTCTCGCCCGCCGAGGACGAGCGCCTGCACCGGGCGCTGCTGGGGCTGCCGCTGGACGGCCGCTATCGGGGCGTCTTCGGCGACGGCGGCGAGATGCAGGTCAACGTGCAGTTCGACCTGCGCGATGGCCGGCTCTCCAACATCAGCTATCGCCATCTGGCCTACCGCGGCGAGGACTATCGCCGGCTGGACGAGGACGACGACCTCTTCCCGGTGTGGGCGCAGCACCAGCAGCTCGCCGAGGCCCTCGAGGGCCAGCCGCTGACCGCCATCTTCGCCCTCTACGAGCCGGAGCGGCTGGCCGAGGACATCGACGGCTACAGCGGCGCCACCCTGCGCGGCAACAAGGTCCACTCCGCCTTCCGCGACGCCTTGAACCGCGGCGTCTACAGCTGGCCGTGAGCCTCAGCCGCGGCGATGCACGCGTCGCCCCAAGGCCCACACCTCGTCGATGGTCCAGGCGCCGTCGGCCAGCACCAGCAGGTCGGCGTCGAAGCCCTCGGCGAGACGCCCCTTGCGGGCCAGGCCCAGGGCGTCGGCGGCGTGGGTGCTGGCCATGCCCAGGGCGCGCTCCAGGGGCAGGCCGTGTGCCTCCACGCACTCTCCCAGCACCTCGAACAGGCTCCCCAGGCGCCCGGGCTCGAGCCCCGCGAAGCGTCCCTCGGCGTCGAAGCGGGGCAGCGAGGCGTTGGCGTCCGAGGAGAGGGTGATCCGCGAGGGGTCGACTCGGGCGTGCAGGGCGCGGGCCACCGCCTCGGCGGTGCGCTTGGCGGTGCCGCCGATGTGCTCTTCGATCAGTTGGCTGGCCGAGACCTCGACCAGGTGGCCGGAGGTGAGGATGCCCTCGTCGCGATAGAGGCGCGCAACCAGCCGGGCCAGCGTGGTCTTGCCGGTGCCGGGGCTGCCCAGCAGGGCCAGGTGCAGATTGGCGAGTTGGTCCGCCGCTGGCTGGCGTGGGCTGGACAGACGGGCGATATCCAGGGTTCCCGGCCGACGGGGTGGTGGGCCATGCCGGGCGAGCTTGGCCCGGGCGTCCCGCACCAGGTCGCGCAGGGGTTGCTCCACCCGCTTGGCCAGCCCGGGGGTCTGGCGCAACTGCGTCCAGGGGTCCGCGGTGGCGGGCACGGGGGTGGAATGGGCCCGGACCTGATGGCTCAAGGTGCCCAGTGAGGTGATCCCGTCGGTGATGTTCTCGGGGATCAGCCCCTGGGCGAGGGTCAGGCTGTACCGGCTGATCTGGAGGGGGGTCCAGCGGATCTCGCCGAGCAAGCGCAGGCGGTGGAGCACCGAGGTCACCTCGTCCTGCCGCGCGGTGCCGACCCGCAAGCTACGATCGCTCAGGGGCCGCTCCGCGCCCTCGCCAAAGAGGTGCTTTCGCAGGCGGGGGAGGCGCTCGCGGGACAGGTCGATCTCGTCGCGAAACAGCAGCACGGCAAGGTTGCGGCTGGTGCTGGGCAGGCGGGCGCCGGTCCAGTCACCGAGGGTATTGTCCCAGTGCCGGACCGCGTCCGCGTCCAGCATGTCGAACAGATCCTCGCCATTCTGGAAGATCAGGGCGGTGGGGAGTGGCTCGCCCAGCATCCGGTCCAGGGCGCTGATGGCCTGGGCATCGCTCATGGCGCCGAAATCCCAGCGGAGGGCGGGGGCCGCGAGTGAAGGGGAGCAATCGCTGGGTGATGGGGAGGAAGGCGCCGGGATGGTGGATGCCGGGGTGGCGGTCACCGGGGGGATGGGTGCCGCGGACGGGCGCCCACGCGGAAGACGGGCGAAGCCGAGGGGACCGGCCCTGAGCCTGGCCGGCGCGGTCGGAGCGGATGACGGCGAAGATGGGCTGACGCCGGGCGAGTTGGTTGAGGCTCGGTGATCCGCGGCCCTGTCAGCGGAGGCCGGGTTTACCCTGTCAGGGCCAGCGGCTTTCGGTGGAATGGCGTATGGGCTATCCGTGGC
>WPCI01431046.1_pt1 | contig 11127 bp, 7 predicted proteins | sample 5399871 | NCBI WGS metagenome assembly WPCI01 (sample SAMN12869469, study PRJNA574797) | sludge metagenome | isolation source: wastewater treatment of pH7 | place: China:Beijing | collected 2019-05-20
CCCAGCCCAGCTTACGCTGTTCGGGTTTGCCCCAATCGATATAGACGCCATCCACATCGGTGGCAATGACGAACAGGTCAGCATCGACCTCGCGCGCCAGCAACTCGCTGGCCAGGTCTTTGTCGATCACGGCTTCGATCCCGCTCAACCAGCGATGCTTATCCGGCTCGTACATGGTGGGGATGCCGCCGCCGCCGGCGCAAATCACAATTGTGCCCTTCTCGAGCATCCATTGGATAGGGCGGATTTCGAAAATCCGTTTGGGCAAGGGCGACGCCACCACCCGGCGCCACTTCGCCCCGTCCTGCTTGAAGATCCACCCTTTCTCGGCCTTCAGCCGGTCGGCTTCGGCCTGATCGTAGACGGGGCCGACGAATTTGGTGGGGTTCTGAAAGGCGGGGTCGTTGGGATCGACTTCGACCATGGTCAGGATGGTGGCAAACGGCACCTCGAAAGGCAGCAGATTGCCCAACTCCTGCTCGATCATATAGCCGATCATGCCTTCGGTCTGCGCGCCCAGCACGTCGAGAGGGTAGGCTTCGACATCCTTGTAGGCTGACGCCTGCAGCGCCAGCAGGCCGACCTGGGGGCCGTTGCCGTGCGCCAGAACCAGCTCGTGTTTCTCGGCGACCGGCGCCAGCGCCTGCGCTGCGACGCGGATATTGGCGCGCTGTACATCGTGTGTCATCGGCTCACCCCGCTTGAGCAGGGCATTGCCGCCTAAGGCTACAACAATTCGCATGAGACGACTCCTTGGGAATTAGGGGCTACTTCCGCTGATCGGCCAGCGGCGCCTGGGCCAGCGTCTCGACCGCGGGCTGCTGGTCCGGCTCAAGACGCTGGACATTGACGCCGGCAAAGCCGTAGATGAAGCCCAGCAATGGGTTGAGGAAATTAAAGAAACAGTAGGGGAAATAGACAAAGGTCGAGACCCCCAGCGTCGCCGTCATATAGGCGCCGCAGGAATTCCAGGGGATCAGCGGCGAGGTCACGGTGCCCGAATTCTCGACCGCCGTCGCCAGGGTTTCGGGATGCAGCCCGCGCTTGCGGAAGGTGATCAGAAACATGCGCGCCGGCAGCACGATGGCGATGTACTGGTCGCCGCCCACAATGTTGAACCCAATCGACGTGAGCATCACGGTGGCAATTGTGCCGCCATCGGATTTGACCCGCTGGATGATAGGGGTAATCAGGCGCTCGTTGAAACCGCCGTAATCCATCATGGCGCCGAACGACATGGCGCTCAGGATCAGCCACACAGTGGCGAGCATGCTGCTCATACCGCCGCCCGAAAAGAGCGTATTGATCTCTGGGTAGGGACTTTCGAGACTGAAGCCATTGGCCATTGCGACCCAGATGCTCTTCAGCGCCGCGAAGGGGGCGCTCAGGCTCAGGTCATTGGCAAAAGCAATGAGCAGCGCCTGCTGCATGACGATGGCCATGGCGGCGCCTGCCAGAGTACCGAGCAGGATAGAGAGAAATGCGGGATATCTGCGCAGGCCCAGTAAAAGCAGGACGATGATGGGCAACAAGTTCCACAGGCTGATGGTGTAGACGCTCGCCAGCGCTGCCAGCGCCGCAGTGGGGTCCATAGGCGGCGGGCTGACCTGGCCGAAGCGGCCGATCATGAAGAACAACAGCAACGACATCAAATAGGCCGGTATCGTGGCCTTGGACATGCTGCGGATGTGGGCGTAGACATTGCTGCCCACGATCTGCGGCGTCAGGATGGTCGTCTCGGACAACGGCGTCATCTTGTCGCCGAAATAGGCGCCGGAGATGACCGCGCCGGCAGTGATCGCCTCGGAAGCGCCGATGACATTGGCGATGCCCACGAACGCCACGCCGAGCGTGGCCGCCGTCGTCCACGAACTGCCGGTGACGATGCCGATGATGCCGGTCAATAAGGCGGCTGCCAGGTAGAACCAGGTTGGGTCGATGTATTTGATGCCGTAGTACACGACCGTCGCAATCGTGCCCGACATGTTCCAGACGCCGATCAGCGCGCCCACCATTAGCAGGATCATGATCGCGCTCATGGCGAGCGAAATACCCTTGACGATCTCCTCGCCCAGCCTCTCCCACGAATGACCGTTCTTGTGCGCCACCACCGCCGCCACCACTGCGCTCATCAATAGGGCCACCTGCAAAGGGCCGGCAGCGGCGTCAATCCCAAACAGCACGATCGACCACGTGAGCAGCACGATCATGAAGACCAACGGGATGAGCGCATCCAGCAAGGAGGGGGGGCGTATGGTCGTTTCCTTCATGGGAGTTCTCAGAAGCTGCCGAAGCGTGCGCCGGCCTCACACATCGCTATCTAGTCCGCCGGAAGCGCCCGTAGGGGTTTGGTCTCCAAATCCGGCGCCGCCTACCTGCTCGCGGACGAGCCGTTCCATAATCCGTTCCTTGGGCGTCATCAACACGTCGGCGGCGTCAAGGCGGCCAAAGAGATCCAGCAAGCGGGCGATGGTTCCCGTCCAACCGGTCTGGTGGCTTGCCCCCAGGCCAGCGCCGTTATCGCCGTGGAAGTACTCGTAGAAGAGGATCAGGTCACGCCAGTAGGGGTCTTCCTGGAACTTCGCCGCTCCTCCATAGACGGGGCGGCGACCGCTTGCATCCTTGAGAAAGATGTTGGCCAACCGCCGCGAGATCTCCTGCGCCACGTCGAAGAGCGTCATCAGGTTGCCGGAGCCGGTGGGACATTCTACGGTGAAGTCGTCGCCGTAGAAGCTGTAGAGATTCAGAAGCCCGCGCACGATCAGCGCATTGACCGGCATCCAGACCGGCCCCCGCCAGTTCGAATTGCCGCCGAACATCCCCGTGTTCGACTCAGCCGGCAGGTAGGTGACGTTGTGCTCCTGGCCGCCGGCGTGGAATACGAACGGGTGGTCCTGGTGGTAGCGTGAGAGGGAGCGGATGCCATAGGGGCTCAGGAACTCGTTGTCGTCCAGGAGGTAGCCGAGGACCCTTTTCAGTCTTCGCTGCGAGAGGGTGGACAACAAGCGCCGTTCACCGTAGCCAATGTAGCCCTCAGCCGTTGGCGCGACCTTCGCCACGACCTCAGGATGGCGCTCGCGGAACAGCGCGATCAACTCCACCAGCCGGGGATGCGTGGTAAGGGTTTCTGGCTCAAGAATCGTGCTGGCGCAGAGCGGGAGCAGCCCCACCATGGATCGGACCTTCAGGCGCTTGGCCGACCCGTTGGGCAGGCGCAGGACATCGTAGAAGAACCCGTCCTCCTCATCCCACATCTCGTCGTGGTGCTCGCCGACCCGGTCCATCGCATAGGCGATCCAAATGAAGTGCTGGAGGAAGCTGTAAGCGAACTCCTCGTACTGCGGGTCGTGATCGGCCAGAATGAGGGCCATTTCCAGCATGTTTTGGCAATAGAAGGCCATCCAGGCGGTGCCGTCGGCCTGCTCCAGGCTCCCGCCGGTGGGCAGCGGCGCGCTGCGGTCGAAGACGCCGATGTTGTCGAGACCCAGGAACCCACCGGCGAAGACGTTGCGTCCCTGCGGATCCTTGCGGTTCACCCACCAATTGAAGTTGAGCGTCAGACCATGGAAGGAGCGCGCCAGAAACTTGATGTCCTCCCTGCCCAGGTCCCGCTCCACCTTGTAGAGGTAGAGCGTGGCCCAGGCGTGGACGGGCGGATTCACGTCGCTGAAGTTCCACTCGTAGGCCGGGATCTGCCCGTTCGGATGGGAGTAAAGGCTGCGCAGCATCAGCATGAGCTGCTCCTTGGCGAAGTCGAAGTCGACGAGCGAGAGCGAAATCGTGTGGAAGGCCAGGTCCCAGGCGGCGTACCAGGGGTATTCCCACTTGTCGGGCAGAGAGATGATGTCGCCGTTGAACATGTGAAACCATTCGGCGTTTCTCACGGTCCGCTTATGGGTCCCGACCAGCGGGTGCGCCTCGTGTTCCTTGAGCCACGTGTCCACGTCGAAAAAGTAGTACTGCTTCCCCCAAAGCATCCCCGCCAGCGCCTGGCGGTGGACCCTTCTCTCGTCCTCGCTCAGCGCCGGCGGTGTAATCCGGGCGTAGAACTCGTCGGCGTTGACCAGGCGCGCGGCGACCGTCGCCTCAAAAGTCTCCCCAAATGGTTCAGCCGGCGGAACTGCGGTCAGGCGCAGGCGGATCACCGCCGAGCCGCCCGCGGGTACGTCGAGGACATAGTGAGCCGCGGCCTTCGTGCCGGTCTTGGCCGGATTGACCGCCGCTTTATTGCCAGCGAGGACATATTGGTGGAAGGCATCCTTGACCCAGGGAGAAGGGCTGCGTTCCGGCTGCCCCCAGAGCTGTTGGGAATTACTCTCGTTCTCGGTAAAGAGGAGTTCCGGCCCGCCTTCGCAGAAGAGCGTGTAGCTGCCCAGTTCTGGGTGCGAAGCGTAGATCGCTCCTCCCTCCTCGCGCAGGGCGGGCTTGGGCGCGCCCTCCCTCCACGACCAGGTGTTGCGAAACCAGAGCGTTGGCAGCACGTGCAGCCGGGCGGTCTCAGGCCCACGGTTGTGGACGGTCACGCGAATCAGCACGTCTTCCGGGCTTTCCTTGGCGTACTCGACGAAGACATCGAAGTAGCGGTTCTCGTCGAAGACGCCGGTGTCGAGCAACTCGTACTCGAACTCCTCCCGCGACCGCCGCCGGTTCGTGTCCAGCAGCTTCCCATACGGGAACTCCCCCTGCGGGTACTTATACAGATACTTCATATACGAGTGCGTCGGCGTCGAATCAACGTAGAAATAATACTCCTTGACATCCTCGCCGTGGTTGCCTTCGCTGTTGGTAAGTCCGAAGAGTCGCTCCTTGAGGATAGGGTCGCGTTCGTTCCAAAGGGCCAGGGCAAAACACAGCCGCTGCTCGTCGTCCGAGATGCCGCCGAGGCCGTCCTCGCCCCAGCGGTAGGCGCGGGAGCGGGCCTGGTCATGGCTGAAGTACTCCCAGGCGTTGCCATCCTGGCTGGAGTCTTCGCGCACAGTGCCCCACTGCCGCTCGCTCAGATAGGGTCCCCACTTCTTCCAGGGAACGCCTTTCTCACGGGCTTCATTCAGCCGCATCTGTTCTGTGACGTCGATAAAGTGGGGGTGCAGCGATTCAGCAGCCCCGTTCTGTGAACTTACGGCAGTCGGACTGGTCATCTTGCTCTTAGTCATTGTAACTTTTCCAGTAGGGTGAGAATCCACTAAGCGTCGTCACGCTCGCCTCAGGGCGCTTCGCGGCCAATGAGTTGCGCCAACCAGCGTGTGCTTTCTTCTTTCTGGCACACCAGCATGATCATGACCATGATCGGCATCGACAAGAGTGCGCCAACCGGGCCGAGCAGCCAGGCCCAGAAGAAGAAGGCAAGAAAGACGATGGTTGGCGACAGTTCCAGTCGCCGGCCGGTGTAGCCCGGCTCGACGATGTTCTCGATGGCCAGGTTGAGGGCGGTGATGGCGATGACGACGATGAGTGCGTACAACCAGCCGCTCTCGGCCAACGCCAGCAGGGTCGGGGGGATCATGGCTGTAAACAGGCCGATGTAGGGGATGTAGCTGAGCACGAAAGCCACTACGCCCCACAACAGTGGGTAATCGACGCTGAGCAGCAGGCAAATGACGGTGACGCCCGCGCCCGTGAGCAGATTGAGCCGCGTCCGGATGCCGAAGTACTCCACGGCCGTGCGGGCCAACTTCGGCGTCTGGCCGAGGAATGGCTGTCGCTGAACGGCTTCGCTCTGCAGGATTTGCAGGAAACGGGGTGATTCGAGCAGGAAGAAAGCAACGACTACCAGACTGACCAGGGCGCTGCTGGCGACATTGACCAGAGAGTGCAGGAAAGCGCCGAGAAAAGACGAGGCAAAGGAAGCCGCCTGGCCCGAAGCGCCGTCGATTTCGACGCCTCGTTGCGCCAGCGCAGCCGCAAGATCCTCGAAGCGGGCTGCCAGTTGGTCGCTGTAGAGCGACAACCCGGTTTGCAGGCGATTGACGGCGAATAGTGCGAGCAAGATCAGAGCAACGCCGCCAAAAAGCAGAACGACGACCAAAATGAGCAGGGCCAGGCCACGCTTTACGCCGCGGCGTTGCAGCCACTTGAACAGGGGCATGGCCAGCGCCGCCAGGAAGAAGGCGAAGAGGACGGGCGTCAAGACTGGAGCGGCCAGGTGCAAAAACATCAGCACGAGACCGATCAACCCCAGTCCGGCCAGGAATCTGGCCAGGGGTGAGATGTTCCAGACGGCGTTCGGCTCAGCATCCATGTGTAAATCGAACACCTGTCAGGTCGTTTTCGCACGACCTGACAGGTGTTCATTCTCACCCTGCCTCGGCAAAGAATGCCTCGTCCTCGGCGGCCTTTTCGGCCTCGGACTGCTTGGCGGCCTCCAGCAGGTTGGCTTCCAGCAAGCCTACTGCGGCCAGAGTCTCGATGGCCTCGTCTACGGCTGCTTCTTCGATCAGCTCCGCCACGACCAGGGTGCGAACGACATCGGCGGCGATGGCAGTCTTGATCGCTTCCGCCTCTTCGAGCGTGGCGAGCGTATCGAGGATGGCTGCGCTCTTGACGATCTCGCTGACTTCGATGACGGCGGCGGCTTCAGCGATAGCGTTCAGTTCCTCGCCGACCATCACCAGGGTCTCCGGGGTCAGAAAGCCCTGCGCCAGGGGTACGCCACCCGTCCGGCGGATGGCGGCCGCCAGCGGGATAGCCCAGGTATGCTCGAACATCAGCACGGCAAAGGCTTTGCCCGGCTCCAGATTGGCAATCGTCCCTTGCAGACCCTGTGCATCCAGCCCCAGCGAAGCCGAAGCGGCGGACAGGGTGCGCTCAATGGCGCCAGCGACGACATCCCGGCCCTCGATCCCCGATACGCCCAGCATCTTGCCCAGTACGCGGCCAAACTCGGCCGACTCCTGCTCGCTGAGGTCGTTCAGCTCTGCTGCCGTGATGCTGCCGTCTGCTTCTTTGATGGCCAGGAAGAGGTCGATCAGGCGGATGACCCCGCGCCCGCGCAACCTTGCCAGTTCTTCCACCACTTCGCCGCGAAATTGATCGGTGCGATCAAAACCAAAGACGATGACTTGGATAGGTCCGACTGTCATAGCTACCTCCCGTTGCTGACCATCATGTCGATGACTACCGTGATCGCCAGGATCAGGCAGTCGTCTTCGCCAGGCATGACATCGACCACGTATTGGTCGCGGCCAATCCAGGAGAACTGCTTGGAGATCTTGGCGATTGGCTGGCCATTGCGCAGGATGTCATACTGCGCCCAGATCACCTTGCCCATGGTCAGCAGATTCTGGCCGCCAGGGATCTCGATCGTGAAGCGCTCGCGCAGGGGGTCGAAGATGGCGTTGTGCACCTTCGCCGCCACCTGCCCATCCGCTTTCAGGATGTCGAAAGATTCACGGATGCGGATGACGCGCTCGTCCAGTTGATAGAGCAGGTTGCCCTGCATGTCGCGGAACTTGAGCGATTCCTTGATCAGCCGCACCTTGCCGTCGATCTTGAACATCGGTTGGCCGGCGGCGTTGTTGATGAAGAAGTCCTGTCCCAGGGCGAACATGCGCTGGCGCATGAGATAGCGGTTGACGCCTGACGGCGCCTGCGGCCCCGCTCCCGGTTGCGCTGCCGGCGCCGCCATGGGGCTGATCATACCGCGGGGTCTTGCCAGACCGCCGCCTCTTAGAAGTGGCATGGGGGTGTTACTCCTTGTCGTAGAGCAAAGGTTGGTTTCGGTTGATTGAGCGTGAGGAGCGAGGAGTGAAACGTGAACAAGGGTCGGCTTGTCTTCACACATCACGCTTCATCCTGCCAGCTCATAGATAGCATGGGCGTAGATCTCCATCGCCTTGTACAGGCTGGCAAGGTGGGCGCGTTCGTTCGGCTGATGCTCTGTCATCATTTCGCCGGGAAGCAGCGCGCCAAAGGCCACGCAGTTGGGGATGGCCCGCGCATAGGTGGCGCCGCCTGACGCAGCGGGCAGCGAGGCGGCGTCGCCGCTGACCTGGCGATAGACTCGCATCAGCGCCCTGATCAATTCATGGTCCAGGGGCAGATAGCTTGGCGCCAGCCAGTCGAACTCCTGGTAAGCCAGCCCGTAGCGGGTCGCGGCCGCCCTTAATCTGGTCACCACCTCGTCCTTGGACACAGTGACCGGGATGCGGCAGTCAATGGAGAGCTTCTCGTCGTCGCCGATATCGATCTTGCCCACATTGAGCTTGAGCCTGCCGGAAGGCGCATCCGCGCAGGCGCCGAAGATGGCGGTCGCATAGGGGTCTTCGACAATCACCTCGGCCACAAAGCGAACTGCCTTCGACTCGACGCCGATGGCGTTCAGGGCAATGCACAGCCGGGCAATGGCATTGACGCCTTCCTCGGGCGCCATGGCGTGGGCGGCTTTGCCCTGGGCCACGATCCCGCCGGCCTGGCGTGTGTAGGCAAAGCCCAACTCAGCCAGCTTTGCCGCCAGATCGTCCTGGCGCTCGCCGTCGTAGCGGATGGCGTCTGGCACAGCGTTGAAGGCCGAGCCGCCGGTCAGGTGCAGCCCGCTCTCGTTCCTGGCCGTCAGATGCAGTTGGAGCAGCCCCTTCTCGGCAAAGATGAGCGGGAACCTGGCGTCGGGCGAGAAGCCCATCGCCGGCAGTTCCTCGTTCTGCTTGTAACGGTTGATGCAGCGCCAGAGCGTCTCTTCGTCGGTCCCGAAGATGAAACGGACCCGACGGCGAAGGACGGCGCCGGCATCCATCAACGCCCTGGCCGCGAACAGGGCGGCGAGCGTAGGCCCTTTATCGTCCTGCGTCCCGCGTCCGAACAACATGCCGCCGGTCTCGACCGGGTCGAAGGGATCATGGGTCCAGTCTGCACGATTGCCGGGCGGCACGACATCCAGGTGACCCAGGATGCCGACCATCTCCGCACCCTCGCCTAGCTCGGCAAAGCCATAATAGCCGCCGTCGCCGTAGTGGGTACGAAAGCCCAGGTCGCCGGCGATCTGCAGAGCCTTACGCAGCGCCTGATCGACCGCGGCGCCAAACGGATACCCGCCAGCGCCCTCGTCGCAGACACTGGGAATGCGCACCAGGTCAGACAGGGCCGCCTTCAGCGGGGCATGTTGGGCTGCCAGATGGCGTGAGAGGTCTGCGATCATGGATAGGTTTCGGGTTGTGACAAGGTGAGGGGGTGAAGGGGTGACAAGGTGAAGTCGTGCTCGACTGCGTCACCCTGTCACCCTGCCAGCTTGTCACCTTGTCAGCAGCCTGCTCAATCACCCAACGTGGCCACCATCATCGCCTTGATGGTGTGCATGCGGTTCTCGGCCTGGTCGAAGACAATGGAATGCGACGATTCGAAGACCTCTTCGGTGACTTCCAGGCTTTCCATGCCGCTTTTCTGGTAGATTTCTTCGCCCACCGTGGTCTCGCGATTGTGGAAGGCCGGCAGGCAGTGCATGAACTTCACGTTCGGGTTGCCAGTCTTCTTGACGGCGTCCATATTGACCTGGTAGGGCTTGAGCAGAGCGATGCGCTCGTCCCAGACCTCTTTCGGCTCGCCCATCGAGACCCATACATCGGTGTGGAGGAAATCAACGCCCTTCACGCCCTCGTCCACGCTTTCGGTCAGAGTCAGGCGGGCGCCGGTCTCGGCGGCAATCTCACGGCAGGTGGCGACCAGTTCCTCGGCCGGCCACAGGCTGCGCGGGGCGCAGATGCGCACGTCCATGCCCATCTTGCAGCCCATGACCATCAGCGAATTGCCCATGTTGAAGCGCGCGTCGCCCAGATAGCAGTAGGCGATCTGATGCATGGGCTTGTCCGTGTGCTCGATCATGGTCAGGAAGTCGGCCAACATTTGGGTGGGGTGAAACTCATCGGTCAGGCCGTTCCACACCGGCACGCCGGCGTGCTGGGCCAAGGTTTCCACCAACTCCTGGCCGAAACCGCGATACTCGATGCCGTCGTACATGCGCCCCAGAACCCGCGCCGTGTCCTTCATCGACTCTTTGTGGCCGATCTGCGAGCCGGATGGCCCCAGGTAGGTGACGTGTGCGCCCTGGTCATAGGCCGCCACCTCGAACGCACAGCGGGTGCGGGTGGAAGTTTTCTCGAAGATCAGGGCGATGTTCTTGCCTTTGAGCCGGGGCTGCTCGTAGCCACCGTACTTGGCGGCCTTCAGGTCGGCCGACAGCTTGAGCAGATACTTGAGTTCGTCGGGGGTGAAGTCCAGCTCCTTGACGAAGCTGCGATTGCGCAGATTGAATGCCATCAGTAGTTCTCCTGGGTGTTTAGCGTGGATGCAGGGTAGAAGCGTCATGCGTAACGAGTAACACGTAATCCGGAATCCGTGAATAGAATCCGGTTACGCATCACGCATTATGTGTCATGGGGCGACAAACGCTCGAATCGAAGCTCAGATCACGACACCGACTGCCAGCACCACCATGCTGAGGATGGCCAGCAGAAGGATCAGCGGCCAGACGAAGCGCCACCACGTGCCGTAGCCGACGCGAGCGATGGCCAGGCCGCCCATCACCACTGCCGAGGTGGGCGTCACCAGGTTGATCAGGCCGTTCGCGGTCTGGTAAGCGGTGACCACCAGATAACTGGGGACGCCGGCGAAATCGGCCAGCGGGGCCATGATCGGCATGGAGACGGTGGCCAGGCCAGAGCTGGATGGAATCAGGAAAGAAAGCGGCAGGTAGAGCAGGTAGGTGACGAGGATGAAGCCGACCCCACCCAGACCCGAAACCGCCTGCTCTGCCCAGTAAAGCACCGTGTCGGTGATCAGGCCGTTGTTCATGACCACGGTGATGCCGCGCGCCACGCCGATGATCAACGCCACGCCCAGCATGTCCCGCGCGCCGTCCACGAAAGTATCGACCAGCGTCTTCTCCGGCAGCCGGCCGATCAGGCCGATCAGGATGCCGAAGAAGAGGAAGCAGGCGGTCATCTCGGGGAACCACCACCACCAGGTAGGAACCGGCAGCCCCAGGTCCTCCCAGGGGATCACGCCGTAGACCATGACCACAAAGGCCAGGAAGAAGAGGGCCAGGATCACCTTATGCCGACGGGTGAACTCGCCGAACTCCGCCCCAGCGCCGCCCGCCATGAACTGTTTCTCGTTCTCGGCCTTCTGGTCGTAGATCAG
>WPCI01235537.1_pt1 | contig 11108 bp, 8 predicted proteins | sample 5399871 | NCBI WGS metagenome assembly WPCI01 (sample SAMN12869469, study PRJNA574797) | sludge metagenome | isolation source: wastewater treatment of pH7 | place: China:Beijing | collected 2019-05-20
GGTCGAAGTGGACCCTGAAACATTGGTCATCGATGTAATCCGCGATGTGCTCAACCTCACCGGCACTAAACGCGGCTGCGATAACTCCGTTTGCGGTACATGCACCATTGTGGTGAATGGCAAAGCCGTAAAAAGCTGCAACATGGCAGTGAAGAAAATTGCCGGTGCAGATGTAATTACCGTAGAAGGTCTGGCAAAGGGTACAGAATTACATCCGGTGCAAAAGGCAATCTCAGAATCCGGCGCGGTGCAATGCGGATTCTGCACGCCGGGCATCGTGATGGAACTTTACGGTCTTCTCGAAGAGAAGCCAGATGCGCCGATCAATGAAATTGAAAACGCGCTCAATAAACACCTGTGCCGCTGTACAGGATATGAACCTATCCGCGATGGTGCGCTTATGGCGCAAAAACTGGTGCAAGACCGCAAGTAGTTTTCATCGATAAGAACGAGAAACCCTTCAATTGAAGGGTTTCTCGTGTTTTAACCCTCAAACCTGTATTCAGGCCGCTGCTTGTGCCTAAATATCGGGTCAACCTCCAAGAGTATTACATCGGCAACCGCTCCCTGTTGGGCAATACCTAACCATGGTTCTTGCTGCCACCAATTGGCAATGAAGAAATCGGATGGGGTATAATCATTCGGCTGGAAGAACAGGACAGGTGAAGAATGGATTCTGAATCAATACAACAGGTAGATATTAATGAACAGATGCGCTCTGCATACCTTGATTATGCGATGAGCGTGATTATCTCGCGGGCGTTGCCAGATGCCCGAGACGGGCTCAAACCCGTTCATCGGCGTATTCTTTATGCCATGGCTGATATGGGCATTCGCGCGAACACGGCTTACAAAAAATCGGCGCGTATCGTGGGTGAAGTACTGGGTAAGTATCACCCCCATGGTGATGCAGCCGTGTACGATTCGATGGCGCGAATGGCGCAGGATTTTTCGATGCGCTATTTGCTGATAGACGGGCAAGGAAATTTTGGCTCGATTGATGGGGATCCGCCGGCTGCCATGCGCTACACCGAAGCGCGCTTGCACGCCAACGCCGAAGAAATTCTGGCTGATATTGATAAAGATACGGTTGATTTTGTTGACAACTTCGATGGATCGCTCAAAGAACCGGCTGTAATGCCTGCCCGCCTGCCGAGTTTACTGCTCAATGGCGCCAGCGGTATCGCAGTGGGGATGGCAACCAGTATCCCGCCGCACAATCTACTTGAACTCAGCAGCGCAATCGGCTACCTGATTGAGCGCTATGAAACGATTGATGAGGTTTCAGTTGAAGAATTAATGCGCTTTGTCCAAGGACCGGACTTCCCGACTGGAGGGGTTATTGTTGGGCGCGACAGTATCCATCAAGCTTATAGCACAGGGCGCGGCAAGCTTGTAGTCCGCGGTATGGCGCATATCGAAGAAATGAAAGGCAATCGCTTCCGCATTGTTATCACGGAAATCCCGTATCAGGTGAATAAAACCACGCTCATTGAGCGAATTGCTGAGCTGGCACGCGGTGGAAAGCTGGATTCGATTTCAGATTTGCGCGATGAATCTGACCGCCGCGGTATGAGTATTGTGCTTGAACTGCGGCGCGGAGCCCAGCCGAAACAGGTGCTAAACCAACTCTACAAGTTCACCCCGCTACAATCCACCTTTTCTGTTCACTTACTGGCGTTGGTGAATGGTGAACCGCGGCTTCTCTCTCTGAAACGGGCGCTGCAAATTTACATTGAGCACCGCATTGAGATCATCACGCGCCGCACCAAATTTGAATTGGACAAAGCCAGGCATCGAGCGCACATTCTTGAAGGGTTACTGATTGCGCTGGCGAATCTTGATGAGGTGATCAAGACCATCCGCGAATCAAAAGACGCCGAGGTGGCCAAAGAGCGGTTAATGACTCGCTTCAAGCTTACTGAGATTCAGGCGCAGGCGATTTTAGATATGCAGCTGCGGCGGCTTTCTGCACTAGAGCGGCAGAAAATTGAAGAAGAACACCGCGAAATTCTGGCACGAATTGAGTACCTGCAGGATTTGCTCGATCACCCTGTGAAGATATTAGGGTTGATCAAAGAAGATTTGACAGCGATTACCGCTAAATTTGGCGATGAACGCCGTACCCGTATTGTTGGCGAAACACACGAAGAACTGAAAGATGAAGATCTGGTCACAGACGAATCGGTGCTGATTACTTTCACGCGCAAAGGCTATATCAAGCGTGTGGCAGCCAGCCTGTACCGCTCTCAAGGTCGGGGCGGGCGTGGAGTATCGGGGCAGACAGTGCGCGAAGAAGATGAAATCGAATTTCTCATTCCGGCACGAACGCTCTACACTGTGCTTTTCTTCTCTGACCGCGGTAAAGTTTATTCAGAACGCGTTTACCAAATCCCAGACGCTAACCGTACTGACCGCGGCATCCCGATTGTGAATGTGCTATCGCTTGACAATGGTGAGCGCATCACTGCGGCGGTGGCTGTACCCAACTTTAACGATGCCTCGTTTTTCACGATGGTAACCCTTGCCGGACGGATTAAACGGGTGGCGCTTTCAGAATTTGCCAGCGTCAGACCGTCGGGGTTGATTGCCATCTCTCTGGATGAAGGCGATGAACTTGGCTGGGTGCGCCAGACGAGCGGTAATGACGAAATCATCATGGTCACACGCAGCGGTAAAGCATTGAGAATTGCTGAAAAAGAAATTCGCACCATGGGGCGCCCCGCAGCAGGTGTTACGGGAATCAAGCTGGCAGCCGGCGATCGTCTATCTTCAATGGATGTTGTAGAACCAAACAGTCAGCTGCTTGTGGTCACCGAGCACGGCTTTGGCAAACGCACCAGCCTTGATGAATACCCAGCCAAGGGGAGAGCCACGGGCGGCGTGGCGACCATTGACCAGAAACATATCGGCAAGATCGGTCAGGTGGCATCAGCGCGTGTGGTGCAAGAGGAGGATGAGGTTACGCTGGTTTCAAGCGGTGGGGTCATGCTGCGCTTGAAGGTGAAGGGCATTTCCTCAAGCGGGCGGGCGACGCGTGGGTTCCGCTTAATGGATTTGGGGCAGGATGACATGGTTGCTGCGCTGGCGCGCATTAATACTCTGGAACTCAACAAAGCTGAAACAAATAGCGCTCCAGATTCTCAAACAAAGTGAGATTGAGGATGTAGTTCCTGTTCAAATAAAAGTAAAACGGGACTGTAGCCAACAGTCCCGTTTTTTTATTAGTGCCAGTTCCCCGGCCAGCCTAAAGTGGAGGAACGATTTTCTGAAAGGCAATCAGCAAGAAGATACCGACGATTGCTATCAGTAAGAAGAGAACCAATGCGACGATAAATCGTTGAAAAGCGGACATTCCTAAAAATTGTTTGCGTCGCGGATACGCCTTTTCTTCCCATGCATATGGGTCCGAAGGTCTTTTCTTAGCGGTTGGTTCCTGTTGTGGGTAACCCGGCTCGTTAAGCATGTTGAACTCCATCATTGTTATGCGTCATTGGGCGCAAGCGCACGTCTCCGGTCATAACGTTTATTTTGGCGCCATTCTCATCCAACAACACCAACTCCCCCGATGGGCTAATGCCTGCCACCTTGCCGATGGTGGGCGATTTGTCGGCGTGTTCGACTCTGACCCATTCATCTTTAAAAGCCAGCTTTCTTTGCCAACGCTCAATGAAATCATCAGTGCCTAGCTTGCTGCGCCAGTGTCCAATGGCCAGTAAAATTTCATGAAGCAGTGCGAAACGGTCAATTGGCTTGCCGGCCGCCTCCTGCAGACAGGTGGCCGGAAAGCTGTTGCTGGCATTTGGCGGGACTGAACCGACATTAACGTTGATCCCGATTCCGAGCACCACGCCGCGCAGTTGTCCTTCACGCCAGGCTGCTTCCACCAGAATGCCGCAAAACTTCTTTCGATTTATCAAGACATCGTTAGGCCATTTGATCTCTGCCTCAAGCTGAGCGACTGTTGCCACAGCAGACTGCACTGCGATCCCGCAGAGAGGGGCTAACAGGGCAATGGTAGATTTTTCAGCCTCAGACGGGCACAAAATCAGGCTGAAGGCGAGTGATGAACCGCGCTGTGTGACCCAATTGCGATCAAAACGGCCGCGTCCGCTGGTTTGCTCCTCAGCAATGACCAATGAAAAATCCAATGCGCCGCTTTCAGCCCAGTTCAGCGCTTCCGTGTTGGTGGAGCCAATTGTTTCGAAATGGCGTAGATTCGTAACGCCGGTGTCAGAAAGTAAACGGGTTAGGTCAGTGTCATGCATGCTGCAATTCTACTTGAAAACAATAAAAGCGGCATATGCCGCTTTTATTGTTGAGTTCTAACCTTGGCTTTTACTTGGCGTTGATTTTGATCGTCTTCGGTTTAGCTTCTTCTGCTTTCGGCAGGTGGATGGTGAGCACGCCATCTTTCATGCTTGCGCTGATCTTTTCGCTTATGATTGGATCATTGAGCTCGATCGAGCGGCTGAATTTGCCCACAGGCATTTCGGAAAAGAGGTATTCTGCATTCTCTTCACGGATGCTGTGGTATTCGCCTTCAATCGATAAAACGTTGTTGCTGAACTGGATGTTGATTTCGTCTGTTGACAAACCCGGCAGCAGTGCCGTGAACGTATACTCATTCTCGTTTGTCTTCATCTCAATTGGAAAGCTCAGCTTGCGCTCGGCCTGGAAGGCATTTTCCATCATTTGTCTCATCATCTTGCGCCGTGATTCTGCTACGACCTCAGGGTTTCGTAAATAAACTGTCATTTTTTCCTCCAAATTCTCAATTTGTTTATGCTTGTATTTTAGGATCAGAGTATATGAGCAGAATAAGCAGTGTATTAAAAGAGTATTAATAATCTGAAATTTTCAAATATTGTGCAATTCGAATGAACAAGAAACCCAACCTTCCTTTGGTACAATAGACTCGGTTGGTTTGACTAAGGAGAGAGCATTGATCAGAAAATCTTATTTAATTGATGAATTTCAAGCAATTGGCATTCATCAGGGCGACACACTCTTTGTACACAGCGCCTATTCCACATTGGGTCGCAGTGTTGGCGGTGTGGAAGGCGGCCCCCAAACAGTCATTGACGCCTTGCTCGAACTATTAGGCCCTGAAGGTACGCTCATCATGCCAACTTTCAATTACGCATTTCTGAGAGGCACACCGTGGGATATCCGCACCACACCTTCACAAATGGGGGTCTTGACAGAACTTGTCAGAAAAGACGCGCGCGCCTTGCGTAGTTTTCACGCTATTTACTCTGTGGCAGCCATCGGAAAACATGCTGAAGAAGCCGCAGCTCATCAATCTACAGATTGTTTTGGCGAGACGACCATTTTCGCCAAGTTACGTGAGTGGCAGGCGAAAATTCTGGTTTTAGGGCTGCCATTCAGCAAGTCATTCACCTTTTTACATCACTGTGAACAAGCCGCCGATGTAGATTATCGCTACCTCAAGGATTTCTCAGGGACGGCGATTGACCTGCAAGGCAGGCCGCATGAAATGACCTACACAATGTTCGTGCGCGATGTAGACCGCGGCGTGGTGCTGGATTTCGAACCTATTGGCGCCATCTTGGACAGAGAAGTGACCACCAGGCGTATGATTGGCGCATGTGATACAAGGCTGTTAGACGCTAATAAGACCTTTGAAGTTGCTGTAACAGCCATGCGTGAACACCCCGGCCCTGGGTTAACTTTTATTCTTGAATCGCCTGAAAGGGCGAAAGATTGGATTCCTCCCATGAAATCTATAAGCTCTTTGAAAGACGTCCTTGCTGAGATTATCCCCCTGCATCGCACACTGGCTTCAGACGGGATGGACGAGGCTTTGAAGATCATCGGTTCTTACTTGCCTGAGTCTGCTAATTACACCATCGAAACTTACCAGCCGCTTACTCCGGTTTGGACTTGGTATGTACCCGAACGTTATATTGTGCATGAAGCATATCTTGAAACCGAAGATGGTGAAAAGATAGTGGATTTTAAAGAAAACAACCTGCACCTGCTTTCTTACTCCTTGCCGATAAACAAACTGCTGACCTGGGAAGAACTTGAACCTCACCTTTACTACAACAAAGAACGACCGCATGCGATTCCCTGGAAGTTTAAGTATTACGATCGTGATTGGGGTTTCTGCCTTTCAAAAAACCAATTTGATAGATTGCCACGAGACAAGAAGTATCATGCTGTCATAAATGTGGAATTCAACACTGACCTGAAGCAGGGCGGGTTTAAAGTGGCTACTGCTGTGGTGCATCCACAAGGCGGGTCAGAGGCTTCAGCCGGCGAGATCTTTGTTATGGCGCACGTTTGCCATCCAAACCAGGCCAACGACGACGCTGCCGGCGTAGTGACCGCCCTCGAGACCGCACGCCGTTTAGCCGCTAATCCCCTCCCTGCGGGTTCCATGAGTGTGCGCTTCTGGTTTGGGCCTGAAACCATCGGCACCATTGCCTATCTGGCGCAACATGAAGATCTGATCCCCGCCATCAAAGGCGGCATCTTCATCGAAATGACCGGCAACGACAACACCCTGGCGTTGCAGCATACGCGGCAGCATGATGCCATCATGGACCGTGTGGGACAATATGTCCTCAAAAAAAGCGGTGTTGACTTCCGCGAGGGAACATTCGCGGATGTGATTGCTAATGATGAACGCGTGCTCAACGGTCCAGGCATTAACATTCCCTGCATTTCAATTACGCGCTACCCTTATCCTGAATATCACACCACGGATGACAACCTCTCCATAATGCATGAGGATAAGTTGATCGAAGCCAGTCGGATGATCGAAGAAATATTACGTATTTACGGCAGTAATTATCTTCCCAAACGAAAATTTCGCGGACCTGTCTTTCTCTCCGGGCATGGCTTGTTTGTAGATTGGCAGACCAACTGGGCACTCAACCGTGCGATTGAAAAAATGATGATGCGCTTTGAAGGAAAGCAGTCAGTCTTCGAAATTGTCGACGAATTAGGCCTGGATTATTGGGAAGCGCGTGAATACATCGAACGCTTCAAGGCGCGAGGCTTGATTGACGCTCTGCCCATGCCTGAGATTGCCGAAAAAGCCTGATCTACGGTTTGCCTGATCCTTGGCGCTTCGTGATCTGAAATTGAACGGCCTGGAAATCTGGCTTGTCTTACCCCTGAAGATCTTGCAGCTTCAAACAAGTAGCTTTCGGTTCTTGTTCCTGAAACGCAAGGTTGATTCCGCAGCCTTCAACAACTCCTGTCTGGCAGATGTATCTCTTTTCCCGATGCAGCCTAACGGTTTGTTATCTGGTCTACACTGCCTTGCGATGCCTATGGTTTTATCGTCTCTTCTGTTATTTCAATAATATTTTTAACATTATTCTTTGCGCTTTAAGAATGTGCAGAACACATATGGTATTATTCATGCAGAGGCAATCATGGATGACCGAATTACAATCATCGAAGGACCACCGCCTGTTTTCGAAAAGGTGACAGATGGCTGGGCGCTGGGGCTAAATGAAAGCTCCGCGTTTTATGGTACAGCTTTTACGCGGCTGCGAACCTTTAATGGACCGGCGCTGGTTGAACGATGTCACCGCATGTGGGTTCAGAATGAACCGATCTTTCTTCACTATCGAAATGAAATCGGTCTTGAAGAACAGGTGCCGATCCTTGCTGTGCGGGCGACCGAAGTTGAAGAAGGGCAGGTGCTCTTTCTTTGGATTCGATACCCGCTGATGAATGTTGAGGATGTGGATTAAGGCTGCTTTGGTTTGATTTGCATGCCCGGTTCAACTCCGGGCTTTTTTATATATTAAATGAGAAACATCTGAGTGAGGGGGGCACCCAGACGTTTCTTACTTATTTTATACAATATATAAGATTATTTGACAAGGGGTAAAATGGGTATTGAACCTTAAAATATTGTGCCCCGGGAGGGACTCGAACTCTCAACCTAAGCGTTAGGAGTGCTTTGCTCTGTCCTATTGAGCTACCGGGGCAGCAGGGCGATTATAACATTTTGAATCACGCGCTTCAAGGGTTTTGTTACGCGATCAGGCAGCCACAAGGATTTGTGATTATGGAAGAACAGTTGGAACAGCAATCTTTGATATTGGATATTCTCGATTTTTCGTTTGGCGGAGCTGCATTCGGCAGGTTGAGCGATGGCAGGCCGGTTTTTATACCTTACACCGCGCCAGGCGACCGGGTGAAGGTACGCCTTGTGACCCAGCACAAAGACTATTGCCTGGGACGCCTTGAAGAGGTCATTGAGCCATCACCGCAGCGGATTGCAGCGCCTTGCCGGCATTTTTCAATATGCGGCGGGTGTCATTATCAGCATCTTTCGTATACGCACCAGCTCGAGGTTAAAAAGCGGATGGTGGAAAACCAACTGCGGCGGATCGGAAGATTCAGCGATCTCAGCGTAAACAATGTTATCCCCTCGCCTGAACCCTACAATTATCGTAATACGGTGCAGTTTCACCTCTCTCCGCAGGGCAGGCTGGGGTTGAAGGCGTGGGATGGAACTTCTGTGGTGGAGGTGAGCGAATGCCTCCTGCCTGCTGCCGAGCTGAATGACCTGTGGCCAATGCTGGAAATTGACCCTCAATCCGGCATCCAGCGGGTGCTGCTGCGCACGGATTCAAACCAACAGCCGTTGGCCGCCCTTGAAGGCACGCAGGAAAGCCCGCCTGAATTCAGTGTGGATTTTCCGTTGTCGGTTCACTTTTTCAGCAAGAGCGGAGATACGTTGCTGGCTGGCGATCTGTACAATCAAATGGTTGTTAATGGCAAGCAGTTCGTCGTCTCTCCGCGTTCGTTCTTTCAGGTGAACCTGCCTCAGGCAGAAGCGCTTATAGCCCTCATACTAGAGAACATTGAATTGAAAGCGAACGATGTGGTGTTTGACCTCTACAGCGGGGTGGGGCTCTTCTCAGCCTTTCTTGCGCCACAGGTGAAAGAGGTTGTGGCAGTCGAAGCCTCTGAAAGCGCCTGTGAAGATTTTGCCATCAATCTTGATGAGCATGAAAATGTGTCTTTATATGTTGGCAGCGTAGAGCAGGTGCTGCCTGGGCTTGATCTGTCGCCTGACCTGGTCATAGTCGACCCGCCACGCTCCGGCTTGGGCAAGGGGGTGATTGACAGCCTGCTGAGCAACCCGACGCGTGAATTGGTGTACGTCTCCTGCAACCCGGCGACGCTGGCGCGTGATCTTAAAAGCCTGGTTGAAGGCGGGTATAGTGTTCGCATCATCCAGCCATTTGATTTCTTCCCACAAACCTACCACGTTGAGACGTGCGTACTTTTGTCCCACAAAAACCCACAAACATCTCCACCGTCTTTATAAACAGGAAAATTGAATAAAATAGACTTCAAAGGCAATTCAGCCTCGTCACATGGGAAAATCTCTATTTCTTTGATTAGCGAAGAAATCAGAGATTTTTTCTCTTCATCGCTGATTTTATCATATACCTTATCGAAGTTTGCCAGTAGGGTGTAGATGTTTTCCAATGTGATGGCATCTTGTTCCACGGCTTTGCGGCGCAGCTTTACATCCTCAATTTTTTCTTCCAGCTCTACGATGATGTCATATAATCCATCAAGCCGGAGGGTCATATCATGGAGCTTGCGTTCCCTAAAACGAGTATCTTCCGGCAGGCTGTCAATTTCATTTTCAAGACGGGTTTTATTAAGCTCAACCTCACGCAGCTTGGATTCATAATTGCTTAGCTCTCTGTTTAACGTGGAAGTGTCAATTTCCTTGCCTATCCTTGATTTGATTTCGGTTGCAAAATCCTGATTTTTAATCAGCTCTCTGATTGCTTCAATGACAAGCGGCTCAATATCGGTTTTTTTGAGCATAGCTTTATAGTCACAGCTTTTTCCACGTGCTGTCCGGGCTTTACTGCACACATAATAGTAAATTTCTTTATATGTACCATCTTTGTTTGTCCAGGCATGTTTATTGGTGTACATTGGGCCGCCGCATTTCGGGCATTTTAGAATACCACTCAATAAGTGCGCCCTGTCCCGGCCAATTTTAGACGGAGATTTTACGCCTGTAATTTCTCGTTTTTCACGTGCCTGGTTCCAAAGTTCCTCGCTTATAATAGCATCGTGCTGACCGTCTGCAATAATGTATTCATCTTGGTGTACTTGGCGGTATTCGTTTTTTGTGCCTTTGACCTTTTCTTTTGTTCGTCTTCCAAAAGCGATTTTTCCAGAGTAAACAGGATTGTCGATCATCATTCTGACAAGATGCGTACTCCATTGGGCGAGAGTACCGTTGGCACGTTTGATTTTTTGGATACCCTGCAAATTAAGGTAATTGGCAATTTTACAAAACCCCATATTGCCATTCACATATTTGTCAAAGATAATGCGTACCGCTTCGGCTTCATCTTCTTGGACATAGAGTTGCTTATCCTTGAGGTAGTAACCATAGGGTGCAAACCCGCCGTTCCAACCACCTTGACGGGCTTTTTCTTTTCGCCCGTTCATTGTCTGCTCAATGATATTTTCACGCTCTATTTCGGCAACGGCAGACAACACGGAGATTAAAAGTTTTCCGCTTGTTTGCGAGGAATCAATACCTTCCTCAATGCAGATTAAGTTTACGCCAAAGGATTGAACGAGTTCCAGGGAGTTCAAAATGTCGGCTGCGTTTCTGCCGAAGCGAGAGAGCTTATATACCAAGATATAGTCGATTTCCAATCCGTTTTCAATGTCGCACAGCATTTGCTTAAAAGCGGGTCTGCCCTCTATGGATTTGCCGGATTTACCGGCATCTTCGTAAATGTCTACGATATCCATTTCTTCTCTGTCTGCAAAGCGTTTTAAGCTGTTTTTCTGTCCATCCAAGCTGAAACCGTCAACCTGCATTTCGGTACTAACACGAGGATAAAGCACACATTTTTTTCCGCTCCTATTCATAGCCATACCTCCAATAAATTATTGGAAAACATCTTTACTTAGCACGATTTATTTCATCTAAAACTTCTACACCATGCTTTTCGATAATCTGCGAAAGTACATTTATAAAATCTTGATATGCCTTTGTCTTTGCATATTTTTCATTAGGTGCAGTAGTCTTAGCTGTATTTTCAGATATGCTTTTGATATTTTCC
>WPCI01183813.1_pt1 | contig 11103 bp, 9 predicted proteins | sample 5399871 | NCBI WGS metagenome assembly WPCI01 (sample SAMN12869469, study PRJNA574797) | sludge metagenome | isolation source: wastewater treatment of pH7 | place: China:Beijing | collected 2019-05-20
AGCCTCGCCAAGGCCCGCGTCCACGTCATCGACAGCGACCTCGAGGAGGTGAGCTCACACGCACTGACCGAAGCCATGTAGAACATCAGTGAGGCTGACGCGCTCGACCGTCGCCTACACCACCCCCTGGGGCATGACCTCGGCCGGTGAGCAAACCTGCGAGGTTCATCTCGAAGAGCGTCCCTCCACCTCCGCCGGCAAAGGAATGTGCGTCGTCCAAGACCACAGTCTGACGCACACGAGTCGGGTCACCCTCGTCGATGCCGAGGCATCAGCTCGCCTGTAGTTCCCACACGGCCTCGTAGGGACCCGCGTTTTCCATTGGGTGATACAGCACGACACCTCCGAGCGCGTTGAGCCGCCAGCCAAGTGCAACCGCGAAGCCAATGGGGCAGGCGACGAACAGATCGACGCCGGCGACCCCCGGCTGTCGACGTGCTCCTCGAATGGCCTCCGCCGCCTGTTCGGCCCAGGCATTCAGGTTGTCGCCCGTGACTGCCTGCTGGCCGGGGCCTCCTTGCGGCTCAAAGCGGATGCGGCATCGGTAGATCGTCCCGGTGGAGGCGATGTGGGCGTTGACCAGAGGGTGCACGTCCCGGGTGATGCTCAGTTCGACGGCCGCCCGGGTGGCGCCTACCGGGCCGTCGGAGGTGATCTCGCGCAGCTGCGCGTCGGCTGGCAGCGGAGGGACCGCCGACACCCGGTGCCACTGGCCGTCGACTTCGACAGTTGGCGTGAGTCCGGTCGTGCGCCGATGCTCGAAGCCGAGTGCGAGGCCGAGATGGAGGTGGCACTTGAGATTGAGCTCGACATCGCCGGCCCCGTAGACCGCGATGAGCGCCTGGGTGGCAGTGTGGAGCGCGGCGCGCAGGTCAAGCGTGGTGGCGACGTCAGGCAGTTCGCCGCTGCTGGGGTACTCGCGGATCCAGTCGAGGTTGAGGTCGGCAGTGTCGCGGGCGCCGGCCCCGTCGGAGCGAGTGACCATCCGAACGACAGGCCGACCGCCGGCGGCGGCCCGGGCGGTGAGCTCGGCGACGAGTTCGCGGTGCGCGACGCGCTGGAGGTTCTCCGGCTCGGTCAGGCTCGGATTCCACAGGTAGCCGTTGTGGCTCGCGATCTCGTGGCCGGTGGCGGCCCGGACGGCGTCAGCGCCGGCGGTGACGTCGGTATCGACGAAGAGCGGCACGATCCGCATCCCGCGGTCGGAGTGCTGTTGGAAGATCTTGGGGAGCTCGACGATTGTGACGAAGGTCGAGTCCATGGTGTCGCCGCCGAGCCACACCATGGCCGAGCTGCATTGCCCGAGTGCGGCGTCGATGTCGTGCTCGGTCGCGGCGCCCTGGCCGAGGTCGTCCTCGTATTGCCAGGTGCGGAGGCCGTGGCGTCGCAGCGCTGTGACGAGTACTCGAACACGTTCGTGGTCGCCGGAGTAGCTAATGAATGCGGTCACGGGGTGTCCTTTGGCGGTAGCGAGCCGACTTCGACCACCTCGACAGACGCGAGCCCGTCGGCGGTGGTGAGGTAAGCGTCGATCTCGATGGTCTCGGGCGTGACGGGGCGCAGCACGAAAAGAACGGGGTCGCGGGAGTCGTGCTGTATTGCGAGGTCGAGCATGGTCGCGATGTCGGTCGGGCTCGCTGGCTGGTCGCTGGGGTGGCTGTGCCATTCGCCGAGATACTCGAGTCGGTCGTCGGTCTCGTGGGCGGCCTCGACGGCCGGCTGGGTGACGCCTTCGGGGACTTGGTACCGGCTGGGCGAGGGAGCAGCGGGACGGAACTCGATGGCTTCGACGACACAGCAGCCGCCGGTGTCGTCGCGGGCGCCGATGAGGATTCCGCCAGTTTCGGCGGGGTGCGTCACGCGGGCCGCGCTGATCATGGTGACGCGGGCCGAATCGGTGAGGAGGACAGGCGGCGCCGCCGGTTGGTGGCGGCCGAGACGGTCGAATGGCGGCTCGAGCGGGGCGAGGACGTCGATGATCTCGTCCGGGTAGTCCCAACGTCCGGTCAGGAGGTCGATGGCGACGTGGGTGGCGATCGAGGCGGCCGCCGTGACAGATGCTGGTGGGGCGTTGTGGATGGCGGCGGCGCAGCCGGTCTCGGCTCCGAGAAAGTCAGCCTCGGGATCAGTTGCGTCAGGAATAGTCGGGTACCGCCATCGTCGAGACCGGGCAGTGATGGGCGTGTCGCCATCCACCTGGCGGCGAACACGGAGGAGTCGGCCGCCTCGGAACAGCGCGACGCCCACGAATGGGATGGAGGCGTCGAGCGCCACCCGGGCGAGGAGCTCGGAGAACAACGAGTTGCCGGTTGCATCGATGCACAGGTCGGCGCCCTGGATGAGGTGCCGAAGGGTGTCGATGCCCCACGGGCAGACGGCCAATGGTTCGACGGTTGTCCACTCGAACGCGCTGAGCGCGGCGGGGACCTCAGCGGCCTTGACGATGCCGACCCCCGGGAAGGCGTGGCGTACGAGTCCGACGGGGGTTTTCATGTCCCCGTCGATCGCGACGAGGTTCCCGAGCCCGGATCGGGACAGCAGGGACGCGACGTTTGAGCCGATTGCGCCGAGTCCGAAGAGGGCCGCGCGCTTGTCGGCGACGGTGTCGGCGTCGGGTCCGGCGCGTCGGCGGCGGTCGGTCATCGAGATCGGTGTCGGTTGTGCGGTCTGGTAGATCCGTCCGCCTGGTTGTTGGGTGATGATCAGTGGCAGGGACGCGATGCCGTGGGGTGTGGGCCAGGCGAGAACGATGACCGCTTGGCCGAGGCCTGCGAGTAGTCCGGTGAGGTTGTTGCGCTGCTTGTCGGTGAGCGCAGCCTCGAAGGCATCGCCGTTCTTCGGCGGCGAGGTGATCTTGTCCCGGTAGAACCAGCGGCCTTCGAACGCAGCGCCGGGCTTGGATCCGCTGCGGATCTCGGGGAACCCGGACGTCGGGGTGTGGACGTGCAGCTTGCCGTGTTGGCCGTCTTGCTGGAGGTTGCCGATCAAGCCGTCGATGTCAAGGCCCACCCAGCCGATGGGGTGTGCCTCGAAGTAGAGGTGCGGGTCGAGGGCGGCGCCGTCAATGTCTGCGAATCGGGTTTTGGCCTTGGCGGCCCATTCGTCGATTCGGTCTAGGACCCCGGCGAGGGTGACCCACCGCTTGGTGTTGTCGTCGCCTTGCCAGAGACAGGGCGCGTCGTGGGCGGAGTGCCACCAGTCGATGCCGGTGACGTGGACTGTCGGTTGGCGGTAGGGCCATGGTTCGCGGATGACGAGGGTCATCTCGGTTGCGTCGGTGAACTCGGCGAGGCTCGGCGGGAGCGGACCGACGAAGGTCGTGCGGTCGCCGGTGTCCACGAACCCAGCGTCGTCGAGTTCGCCGATGAACTGTTCGAGGCGCTCCGGGTCGAGTGTCGCTGTCACCTCAGATGTCGCCGAACCCGCGGGCCTCGTTACTGCCGCGGAGGTGGTCCTCGCCGGAGGAGCCGAAGACGGGCATGACGCCGCCGTCGGCCGTGCAGCCGGCGGGGAGCTCGAAGACCGGCCCGTTCGCGCGGGTGTTCGACCCGAGGATCTGCCGCCAGGAGGCGGCGGCCGGGCACTTGTCGGCGGTCAGGGCGTAGGTGGCCTTGGCAGCGAGGTCGGCGAACACGGTGGCGGCGTGGGAGGTCGCTGCTGGGTCGGGCAGGGGGTTGTACGGCTGGTCGAGCGCCGGGTCACACAGCGGTGTCGTGGTAACCGTGGTGAGCCGGTTGGCGATGTAGGTGAGGGTGGAGGCCGTGAGGTCGGCCCACGTGTCGCCGCTGATGGAGCCGTTGAGGAAACCCTCGTACACGAGGAGTTCCATGAAGAGTCCGCCCGGCTTGGCGTCGCCGAGTTTCTCGCGGCGGATCTGGCGGATCATCTTCACCGTCGGCACGTAGGCGCCCTGCCCGCCGATGGACAGCTGGGCGTTGCGCTCCGAGGTGAGCTCGGTGAGCCGCTCGGGGTCGGTGCACATCCACCGCTCACTGGCGGCCTGTCGGGTCCAGGTCGCAGGGTCACGGTTCGGGATGCCCCACCGGTCACCGAAACGGACCGCCGGGACGACGTCGACGGAGAAATCGAACTGGTCGCCGGGTCCGGGAAGCGCCGCGGTCTCGAGCAGCTTCGCGGCCTCGACGACGAACCGCTGATCGGGCGACCGGTCGCTCCGGTAGTTCACCTTGATCGACCGGCCCTGCGGCTCGATCCGGTCCCTGAAGGCGTCCAGGAGGATCCCGTAGAAGAGTTGGTACGCGGCCTCGGGCGTGATCGAGTCGATGGACTGGTTGGTGAGCTTGGCGAACACGTCGACGTCCTTGCCGGGCCAGATGCCGGTGCGACGGGGATAGGACCCGATCAGGACATCGACGAGACCGAACGCGATCAGCCTCTGGGCGGCACAGAGCACGCTGCGGACCTCGAGGTGTGCCGCGATGGCGATCGTGCGCCTCGGGCCTAGGCCAATGTAGGTCTGCGCGGTCTGGAACTGGGGGTTGAGGGGATGGGTCGCCACGAGGGCCTCGCTTTCACACCGGGCGCGCCGGACTAAGGGGGGTATGGAGCCGGAACTCCGAACTCGACGCCACCGGAGAAGTCGTTCCGGGGGCCCTTCCAGCAGCGGCGCCCAGGCCCCCATGGCCTGCGGCGACGTGCCAGCTCAACGTTGAGCCTTCGCGCCCAGCGTCAAACTACACGGTTGAGATTCCCCATTGCAACCCCGGATTCACCTTTTCGAGAGTTTTCTGCGATTATCCACCAGTGATCGAGGAAGCCAGGGAACAGCGACCGTCAGTCCTGCTGGAGTTCCGTGCCTCGAACGTCCGCTCGTTCCGCGACCCCGTCAGCTTGACGCTGCGTTCGCACACGATGTCGGACCCCACCGTCGTGCTCCCCGTCGAGTGGAACGACCTCGGTCAGAACGTCGAGGTTGTCCCCGCAGCAGCGATCTTCGGTGCCAATGGATCCGGCAAGACGAACCTGCTTCGTGCCATGCACGACATGCGGGCACATGTCCTGCATTCCTTCCGCAGTGCCGGCAGCCCGATGGGCGGCGTGGTCCGACACCCCTTCCTGCTCGACGAAACTCCACGGGACCAGCCGTCGACGTTCGAGATCGACCTGGTCCTCAAGGGTGTCCGTCACGAGTACTCGTTCACCGTCGACGACGAGCGCTACCTCAGTGAACGCGCCGTCCACTTCCCCCGCGGGCGGCGCAGCCTGCTCTTCGAGCGCGAGGGCGACGAGCTCAGCCTCGGCGCCGAAACCCGCCAGAAGGGAAAGTCCATCGTCGACATCCTTCGCCCCAACGCCTTATTCTTATCGACCGCGGCGTATGCCGGTCATCCAGTACTGACCGAACTCTTCGGGTGGTTCTCGAGAAACCTGATCCTCGCCGACGCCAGGACACGTGCCCATCGGCAGGGTTACACGACCAACATGATCTTCGAAGAGGAACGTCGCGAATCAGTGCTGGCGCTCCTCCGCCTGGTTGATCCCGGGATCCTTGGCGTCACCCGACAGCAGATGGACCCTGTCATGTACGAGCGGATACGCCGAGCCGTTCGGATCGTCATGGGCGAAGAAGACGAACCCGACGGCGCAGAAGGGGCGCCGCCGCCGGACCTCGGTGTCCGACTCGCCCACCGCGGCGCGCGCGGCCGCTCCGTCGAGTTCGACAGTGAAGACGAATCACTTGGGACTCTCGTCTGGTTCGGCGTCGTCGGACCCGTCATCGATGCCCTCGCCGACGGCTGCGTGTTCCTCGCCGACGAGATCGACGCGAGCCTCCACCCCGAGCTCTCACGCCAACTCGTCCGAGTTTTCCAAGACCAGCGGACCAACCCGCGTCGAGCCCAACTCGTCTTCAATTCCCATGACACAACCCTGCTCGGCGACACCGGCGATCAGCTCCTGGGTCGCGACCAGGTGTGGCTCGTCGACAAAGGACCCGACGGAGCGTCCACTCTGCAACAGCTCGTCGAGTTCAAGCCCCGCAAAGACGCCGCGCTAGGGCGCCGCTACCTTGCGGGGCACTACGGCGCACTCCCCGCGACCAGCAATGACGAAGTCGATCAGGCCGTACTCAACGCCATCGCACGGCGCCACGCCTAGCCGCGAGTCGCCCGTAAACCTGCGATTGCCCAGTTCCGTGTGGTAGCTTTATTTAGTGTAATCCACGATTCAGGGTGTCGCGATATATCGACGTACCCTCATCGACGCTTCGCAGTATTTACTGCTCAGACGTTCGAGCCCCCGGCGCTCCCCGGAAAGGGGTCTGGCTGCCGGAGTTCACGAGCCAAGGACACGTCGTGATAGTCCGCTTGGGCGGCGGCATCGGTCGCGCCGACGCGCGGGAGCCGAGTCTGGGAGTCCTGTCTCGGCGCGGTCGCAAGCTGCCTAGGCGTTGTCCAAGCCCGGGAGCAGGAAGGCCAAGAACCCGGTGACGAGCTCAAGCGGAACAGTCGACGGCAACGATGCTCAAGACGAGCTGATCGTGGCTGCCCTCGCATCCGGCGCAACCTACGCGGAGGCCGCCGAACTGGCTCACATCTCGGCCCGGACGGTCCGACGCCGGATGGCGGACGAGGAGTTCGCCCGACGGGTGTCGGCCGCTCGGGCGGAGCGGGTTGCGGCGGTCACCGGCCGGCTGACGGAGGTGGCCTTCGAGGCCGTTGAGACGCTTCGCCAGGGACTGACGGCAGCGAGGAGCGTGGATCAGATCCGGGCCGCACACGAGATCCTCGTTCTGGGCTTGCGCTACCGAAGCGATCATGAGCTCGAGGGACGACTCAGCGCAGTCGAGCAGCAGCTCAAAGCCAAGGAGGACGAGTCGTGAGCCGGCTCAACGAGGCCAGGGTCGCCAAGGCCGAAGCGAGGGCAGCTGCGATCATCGCGGCGCGGCCCGGCAGCGAGGTCGGACCGGCCTCACGCCCGACGGACATCGTCGACTTCGTCCTCGGGAGGAACTGGCTCGCTCGCTCGGGCGTCTACCCTCGTCAACTCACGCTGCTGAAGATCCTGACCCTCGCCCTTCATCTACTGACCGCGTTCGATCGGCGCGTGATCGCGGAGTGGGGCGGCGGCTTCACCCGCGACGAGGAACACGGCGGCTCGTGGGCCGGCACGTGGGGCACCACACCCGACCTGATTCGTCGTGTAGAGCGCTGTCTCGAGGCCGGGCGCCTGTGGTTCCGGCACCCGGTCCTCGTCATCGGTCGCCGTGGAGGCAAGGGGCACGTCGGCGCCCTGGTCATGGCCTACATCTTGTGGTGGTACATCACCCTCGACGACCCGCACGAGTTCTTCGGGATCGCCAAGGAAAAGACGTTGGCAGTGTTCATCTTCGCGGCGAACCACATGCAGGCAGAAGCAAACCAGACCGCCGATCTGATCGGCATCATCGAGAGCGCACCGTGCTTCCAGCCGTACATCGCCGGGTCGTACAAGGGTCGTCTGCTGCTGTGGTCCCACCAGCAACGCCAACAAGGCGAGACCGACCCCAAGAAGGCCGCCTTCGAGATCTCCGCACGCCAAGCGACGCCAACCGCGGGCCGAGGGCCCGCCGCGATCATCATCGCCTTCGACGAGGCCGCCTGGATGCAAGCCACCGGGTCCAGCCGCTCCGCCCAGGAAGTCGAAGACGCCGCACTCCCTGCCCTCGGCCAGTGCCGACCCTACGAGTTCGTGTTCTCGGCGTCATCGCCTTGGTCACAACTCGGCCGGTTCTACGAGAACCACGTCCGAGCCCTCAAGGTCGACCCCGCCACCGGCGAACCCGTCCACCACGACATGTGCACGCTTCAGCTCACCAGCTGGGACATGTACCAGGATTGGGAGCTCACGGGACCTGACGGTCTCGAGGTCGCACCTGGGCGAGGCACGTTTCCGCAACTGAAGCGACCCATCGAGGCCTACGACGACGACCTTGCCCGCGAGGAACAGGAGAACCCGGACAGCTTCAACGTGGAACGGCGCGGACAGTGGGCAGCGGCGCCCCACGCCTACCTACAGGCCGACAAGGTCCGGGCCATGTTCGCGAAGGTCAACGGCGACTTCCTACAGATGCAAACGCACGCAACCCACCGTTTCATCTACTTCGGCCACCTCGACCCCTCCGTCACGGGCGCCAACACGGCGATCGCGATCGGCCACGTCGAGTGCCCCGACCCCGACGGTCCCAACCACATCTTCTTCGATCTGCTCCACGTCTGGCGGCCCCGAGACTTCCCGAACGGTCGCATCGACTACCTCGTCGTCGAGCGCGAAATCGGCGAGCTGATCGAAGCGTTCCGCCTCCGAGAGCTCACCGTCGACCAGTTCGGTGCAGGATCGCTCCTCGACCACCTCCAAGACCACGCCCGGACACTCGTCTTCTCACCCAAGCCGAACGTCCACCAGGTCACCGAGACGCGCCTGAGCAACTGGGCCCGCGCCGAGGAGTTCAAGCGCATCCTCAACGAAGGGCGGGTCCACGCGCCACCCCACGAACAGGCCGAGCTCGAGCTGCTCTTCCTCCAACAAGACGGCACCAAGGTCGCTGCCCCCACCATCGGGCCCGCCAAGAACGACGACCTCGCCGACGCAATCATGACCGTCACGGTGCGCCTCGACAGCCAGATCCGCACACCCCACCGAAAGTTGCACGAGTCTCGAGGACACTATGTGTATGCCAATGAGCACGCCGGAGCCTTCTCGCGTGCCGGCAACGCGGCTACCCGGCGCCCGACGAACGGAACCGTTCGACAGAACAGCCGAGCCGGCCGCCGCAAAGGGCCGAACAACCCAGCCAGGTAGGCCTAACTACACCGATGTCATTTGAGATCGTCTCCCAGAGCGGCCAACAGCGGCCAACTGCGGCCACGCTCCGCGTTACCGATCACGCAGAATCCGTTACGGGCACCCGCCTGGCGCCCTGACCTCATCGGATTTCTACCGGCCCCACGCGGGCGGGGGTTGTCGAAAAGGTGGCAGAAAAGGTGGTGCGGCGGCGACTTTCGGGCCTTGGCATGTTGCGAGCCGGGGTCGGCCGGCCCGGTGCGCAGCCTACGAGGGCGTTCGAGGCGTGTAGGCGCCGAGAAGTCATCGGCGTGACTGGTGGGGTCCCTCGGCTTGACCCACGGAGCGCGCTCGCGGCATCTGGCTGTCCGCTGATCTACGGAGTGCGCTCGTGGACCAAGCGCAACGCTCAGAGATCATCGGTAGGACTTCGGGGCGGGTGGCGCAGTCAGGCGGCGCCGTGTTCGAGCGGGGACCGGCCCGCCGGTGTCCGGCGAGGGTCGAGGAGTTCGTCATGAGGTGAACCCACGGGGCTCCGAACGCGGCTCAGTCCTGGTCGGTCTGCGGTCCGACCGCCGCCGTGGCCAGGTGCCATGTGAACACGGTTGCGAGAAAGCTCCGCTGAGCGAGGCCCTTGCGCATGGAGTCGGCCTGGGTGGTGATGCCGGCGGCCACGAAGCCCGCCAGCGCCAGAGCTCCGAGCCCCGCGCTGGTTCGCCGGTACCACCGCGGCCCTGGTTGCTTCGCGGCGACCACGGGCATGGCGATCCACAGCAGGAACGTGGCGATGCTGGCGACGCCGTGACCGAGGTCGAGAACGGTCGCGTCGGGGTCCGTCCCCGGCCGGGGACACCGGGGTTGGCTGGCCGGGATCAAGCCGGCGGCAATGGTGGTGGCGCCGGCGAGCCGAGCGAGGCGGCGGGCGGCGGGACCGGGCATCGGCATCAACAGGCTGGATGTCCCGAGCGCGAGAAACCCGGGCACCATCACCGCGGCGGACGGCTGACCGGCTGCTGCCAGTCCGCTCACATGGTTCCCGACGTGGGAGTAGCCCGGCTGACGACGAGCGGCGAACGCCGCTGCGGCGGCGAACGAGATCGGCCCCCAGACCCCGGCGGCGGTGCGGACGATGCCCATCTCGTTCATCGTGGCAGGCACGTGTCAGCTGCGCTGGAACCCGCGGAGGCCGGGAGCCGTCGGCGTGTGGTCGTTACGGTGAGCGGATGGGAGCGAAGGCGCCGACGGTGGAGCTCCAGGTAGGCGAGCGCACGGTCCGGATCTCGAACCCCGACCGCATCTACTTCCCCGCCACGGGGACGACGAAGCTGGATCTGGTCGAGTACTACCTCGCCGTCGGGCCGGGCATCGTCAACGCGCTGCGCGAGCGGCCGTGCATGCTGCACCGCTTCCCCTCCGGTCTGGCCGGAGACAAGGTGCACCAGAAGCGGGTGCCCGCCGGTGCCCCGCCGTGGCTCGAGACCGTCGAGGTCTTCTTCCCCCGCTACGGCCGGACAGCCGACGAGCTTTGCGTGACCGAGCTGGCCCACGTGATCTGGGCGGTGCAGATGTCGACCGTCGAGTTCCATCCCTGGAACTCGAGGCGGGCCGATGTCGAGCGGCCCGACGAGTGGCGCATCGACCTGGATCCGATGCCGGACTGTCCCCTCGACCGGACCCGCCGGGTGGCGGGGGTGGTCCGCGAGGTGCTCGACGACCTCGGCGCCGTCGGGTGGCCGAAGACGTCGGGCGGCAACGGGATGCACGTCTACGTCCGCATCCGACCCGAGCACGGGTTCACCGACGTCCGCCGCGCCGCGCTGGCCTTCGCCCGTGAGGTCGAGCGCCGGGCGCCCAACGACGTCACCACGACGTGGTGGCGCAAGGACCGGGACCCGGCCGCGCTCTTCGTCGACTACAACCAGAACGCTCGGGACCACACGATGGCGGCCGCGTACTCGGTGCGCGGGTTGCCGGTGGCGACGGTGTCGATGCCGATCACGTGGGACGAGATCGACGACGTCGAAGCGGAGGACTTCACCGTGTTGACCGTGCCGGCTCGATTCGCCGAACTCGGCGACCTCCACGCCGGCATCGACGACGCCGTCTTCGCCATCGACGAGTTGCTGGACTGGGCCGATCGCGACGAGCGGGCCGAGGGGTCGGCGCCCGACGGCACAGCCTCCGAGGACCCCGAGGAGCCCTTGGCGCCGGGGGGCTGACATCACGGAGCGCCCGGCCGGTGGGTGTCCCGGCGTGACGCCCGCAGGGGTGCGGCTCGGCGCCGCCGCTGTCAGGCTCGGGCGAATTCGCGGAGGACGGTGC
>WPCI01421194.1_pt1 | contig 11101 bp, 11 predicted proteins | sample 5399871 | NCBI WGS metagenome assembly WPCI01 (sample SAMN12869469, study PRJNA574797) | sludge metagenome | isolation source: wastewater treatment of pH7 | place: China:Beijing | collected 2019-05-20
CTGAGGAAAAACCTGAGACTAAGCCAGAAGTGAAGCCTGAGGAAAAACCTGAGACTAAGCCAGAAGTGAAGCCTGAGGAAAAACCTGAGACTAAACCAGAAGTGAAGCCTGAGGAAAAACCTGAGACTAAGCCAGAAGTGAAGCCTGAGGAAAAACCTGAGACTAAGCCAGAAACGAAGCCTGAAGAGAAATTACCACAGGGATTAGATTCTGGATTAGCAACGCCAGAGACTAAATTTAATGAAACTGCTTTTAATAACTTACAAGTTTCTCAAGATTCAGTTTCAAGCTCAGCACAAAATATTGTTAAATCTGTAAACCAAAAATATGGAACTAATTTAAAATACAATAATATTGGTGCAGAAGTGACTCTTAAAGATGAAGGTATGTATCTTCCATCAAGCACATTTAATGGACAATTCTTGGTAGAAAGCATTGATAAAGATAATTATAAAATTCTATTCTTATCAAACAACAATGCAACTGTAGAATTAGCTAAAGAGTGGGTTAAATTATTAACTCCTGCTTTAAATGTAGACCAAGAGATTGATACTATGGTCAATAACCCAAAAATCAGTAATTACGAAAAAGGTGACCATAAAGTACGTATTGGTTTAACAATGGTTGATAAAATGTTATATGTTCAAGTGAAATCGAACTAAGGTTAGTAAATATATGGTATACGGGGAAGGGAAAATATCTTCTCCGTATACATTTGATACACGAAAGGGGGAAGATCGTGTATAAAATAAAATCTATACTTTTTTTAATTGTGGTATTGATAGCATTATTTATACCAAATACAGCAAGTGCAAGAAATAATGATGTGCCATTTTATAATGGTGATCCTAGTACTTTATTGGATACCTCAACCTTGCAAATTAACGGGAAATTACTTAGACCTGGTAAAGGATATACACCACCATCAGGTGGAGATGCATATTATACAGCTGACTTTCATTATCCAGCTATGTATAACGGTTCATTTAATTTTAGTAATAATTTTGAAAACCTAGTTCAAAATGCAGATTACTCAGAACCATATGTTAACCTTGCGAATGATGGATTTTTGGGAACAGGGAATCCAGTTGGAAACCGAATGGTTACTGAAATCCAAAGAATTAATTCATCAATTATCCATAATAAATATAATGGAAATGGAGATTTTGTATTAGATAATTTACAAGAACATAACGTAAAGAACCTAGGTACAGGAAAAAGCTACGGGCTCTTCTACTGGATTCGAGATATTGCTTATTTAAGTGGAGGATATGCAGGTGCTGGTCTAAATAAAGGTGTAAGTCCTTATCAAATTTGGGTAGTTCGTACAAGCAATCCGGATATTACTAGATTTAATGCTTCGAATGGTGCAAAATCTGACCCTGTTAACTTCAATGTAGAAGGCTTCGAATATGTATCGAAAAATAAAGGTTATACTGACAATGATCCAAACTCTGATACATATAACCCGTATCGTGACTCAGCAGGCGAGCGAAATCGTGTACATTGGTTTTTAGAAATTTATCAAAACGGCTCGTTGGTAGATAAAAGTGATGGCTATATACGTTCACAACCACAAATTAATAATTCGAAATCTTCCGAAAAAGAAGCGGGGAAATTTGGGGGAAGTGGTACTAGTAGTCCTATTCGTTGGCAACCAAAAAGTTGTGGTAGATTTACAGCAAAATTGAAGGTAGTAGATGGAGTTCAACGCGAGTCAGAGGTAAAAACCACGAATTTCACTATAGATGGTAATTGTAGTACAGAAGTGCCAGTTGATCCAAGTGATAATATGTGTAAGGATGATTTTAAATATAAAATGGACTTTTCAGTTGAAAAAATCGAGGGTGAAACCGCTGAGAAGGGTGCACATATTTCAACACCTGTAGAAGTAGCTAGGGCCAACTTCAAGCCTGAAAGAGATAAATATCGTCAGGAACTTGAAAGGAACATTAAACAAATTGAACAAGAGATAAGACAGATTGAAGCAGATAAGGATTCGGCGCAATCAAGTTTACGAGCTTGTCGAATCGACCGTTATTGTACGACTGATGAGAAAGGTGAGAAACATTGTTATCCTTTAGATTGTAGTTGGTATGAGCGTCATTTAGATAATATTATTGAAAAGCTAGAGAAGACAAGGGAAAAATTAGAATGTGAAAAGACTAAATTAAAACGCTTAGATAGTCTAGAGGCAAAGTATAAGCTAACACAACCAGTAGTTACTTTAAAGTTAAATGGAAATACAGTAGGCACACAAACTGTATCACTTAATGAAGGTGAGCGAAATGAAATTTTCTTTGATTGGTCATTAACAAAAGGGGGAGACATAGAAGCTGAAATTAACCCCCAACCAAGAAAATATGACAATAATCAGGATGTTTTAAAAACTAATTTTGATAATAATAAGTTAGATACACCCATTAAAATAGCTAATCATGAAACATCAGTTTGTTCAAAACCAAATGGACAATCAAGTGTTTCTGCTGTAGTCCGTACAATAAACGAAAGAGGTTCTCGAACAAACTTATATGAACATCTAACTGGTGAGTTAGTGAATCTTTCAAAATCTAAAATAAGGGCTGGTTATGGGTTCTCTTATGATATAAAAACTACGTATACTAACGAAGATCCAAAGAGTAATGCAAAAGGTCCAAAAAGAACTGAATCATTTTTCCCAACAATGGTAAATCACTTGAAATATCCTAAAAGTGAGATTGGTTACAAAGTAGATATGGATATTACCAATAGTTCAGGAAGTAATACTTATTGGTCACTACCATTAACATTTGTAGAAAAATTTAGTGGTAATGTTTTTGATAAAAATTACAAGAAAAACCCTGAATATAACCCAAAAGAAATAATTTTAAATGGGGGAAGAAAGTGGTATACAGCATTTGACCAGCCTGATGGTAAATATAAGTTTAATATGAAATCATTTGATGCAGGTGTAAATAAGTTGAATTTATGTCTAACAGGGGAAGTTGATATTGCAGGTGCTTTTATAGGTGATAAAAAAGGCAATGATGATTTTATTCGAAGATCTGTTAACCCTGAAAATCCCTTCCCTGGAAAAGTGGGTTGGAATTGGAAGGGGCATGAGGAAAAATTAAATAGTCTTAATAGTTGGTGGGTGAATTGGGCTTATCCAAATCCTAAAGATATTCCAGCTGGATATCATAAAGAATCGTACAAAATCAATCCTGAGACTTATAAGGCAATTAAGGAATATAACAAAAAGAATGGACATGAAGTTAACCTTAATAGCGACTTTTTCAATAGGTTTAATTTGAAATAAGTTTCAAAAGGAGGATTAATATTGAGTGCTCCGAAAATCGGCATCTTAATTATCGGTATGCTTGCATTTACGCTATTTATAACTACTTCAAGTTATATGCACGCTGCTGATACAAACGAGGATAGAAGTTTACAGCAAGCAGCAGCTTCTGCGATGTCACAAGGGATAAATATGGGGCAAGTACGAGTGGATGAAGAAATCACAGTAAATGAAGACATAGTAAAAGAAGCTCTAGTAAGACAATATGTAGAGCAATCTAACTTAAATGATGGTGAGAGGCATTTGTATGTTTATGCACTTGCTTCTCAACCAGCTATGTTAGCAGTGGAATCTTATAATACATTTAGTACACCGTTACCAAGATATTTAGAACTTAAAGACGATAAAGTAAGTGTAAGGCAAATGGAAAATATTATTTATGAAGCAAAAAAAGTTAATAAACCAAATTAATTCTAAATTTTAGGAGTTGAAAATTTTGAAGAAAAAGCGAGTGCCTAAAAAGGCTATAAGCTTAGTCGTTTCAATTGGTATAGTAGGTGCTGTATTTGCATATAACAGCTATGCGATAAATAAGGGTATTAATCCTCAAAAAGTTTATTACACGAAAACAGATATTCCACCTCGTACTAAGATTACAAAAGATATGATTCAAGTAAGAGAAATCCCAAACGATGGTGTACCGCCTAACGCAATTTCAGATATGAATGAAATCGTTGGCAAGTATACATCAGATGGTTATGGTATAGCACCTAATTCATTTTTTTATAAAGATAAGGTAATACCTAAGGAAAAACTTCCTGATTCTGCAATCCTTAATTTAAAGGGAAATGAAGTAGCTTTTCCATTACTAGTAGACATTGAAACTTCGGCTGGGAATAGTATCATTCCAGATTCATATGTTGATTTGTATTTTAAAGGGACAGTAAAAGAGACAAATGATAAAAACGTTACTATTGAAAAGCCTATTTTCGGAAGAGTTGCAAAACATGTACGTGTTACATCTGTAAAGGATAACAATGCTGCGAATGTATTTGATCCTCATGGAGCAGTAGAAGGTTCATATGATGACAATTTGAAAAATGAAGAATCAAAAAATCGACCGCTTGCTAAGATTTATACATTTGCAGTGAATGAGGAGGAAAATAAAGTACTTAATCAAGGCAAACTTATTGGTGAAATTATTCCTGTTGCAAGTGGCCAAGCATATAAGGCTAATGTAGAACGCACTAATGATGATGAAATAGTTGATTGGATAAACAGTCAAGCGTATTCGTATAAGGTGAAAAAATAAAGGAGAAGGTATAAATGACAAAAATCATCGGAATTTTTGGTGTAGAGTCAAACGTAGGGCGTAGTACAATCGGACATACTCTTGCCCAGACCCTTGCCCAAAATAGCAATAGGGTATTGTACTTAGAATTTGATTATTTTAGCCCTTCATTTTCCCAAAAAGTTGTTCAAACAAATTCAACAAAGAATATGAAAATGTTTATGGAAAATATGATATTACATCAAAGGGTAGATATTGAAAATTATATACTTACAAAAGGCGAAATGCAGAAAGGTATACAAATTTCAGAACTATTAGATTGTGTAGTTTTCCCTAATAACTATCAGTTAAAAGATACGATTAAAGAGACCCTAACAGAAGAACAAGCTTATCAAATAGTAAATCGATTAATGAATAAGCTGAAAAATTTACAATATGATGTAGTTGTAATTAATTTACCAAAGCAAGTAGATAATATATTTGGATTACCAATTATGCAACTTTGTGATCATATCATTAATATACTAAATCCTAATATTACTACTGTTTCAAAATACTTAGAAATATCTAATTTATTTAAAAAAGCTAACATTGAAAATAATTTATGGCTACATGTTTTCAATATGTGTAGTCCACGAATCTCTGAGGATGTGTATCAAAAATTGTTAGATGCTCAGATGCCAATATGTATTCCATATGATCCAGAAAGAGCTGATTACGAATTTCAAATGCAAATTGGTTCACCAGTAATAGAAGAAAAATCCAAGGTAATAGCAAGGAAGTTAGGTTTCTTTATTAGAAAAGAAGAATCTAGACCTGGATTCTTTAATAAGCTGGTACGGCCATGATAAATATAGTTTTTAAAAACCTTGTTTATGAAGAATTTGAACCATTTGCAATTAATATAAAAAAATATATTTATAGTTCTAAAGCAAATAAAAATGTAAGTCCTGCTATTCAGAGTAATTCTATTCCTCAAGATTTAATTGAAGATGTAAAGAAACATTTGTCAGAAAACCATAAAAACTTAATCAAAGAATCATTTGGTAAGAAAGAAAAAAAAGAGGCATTGCGTAGCGTTATAGAAGAATATATTGCCAAAGATGATACTCAATTAGGCCTTTCTTTAGATGAGTTGTCTAAAGGTATTGTGGATGCAGTTGCAGGTCTTGGACCATTAGAAATATTTAATGAAAATGATTTGGTAACAGATATTATCTGTAATGATTTTGATGAAATTTGGATAACTGATCTTAATGAAGGTGAATATCTTTCAGATGTAAAATTTGCTAGTAGAAAAGAATACGAAGAAGTTTGTAATAAAATAGTAAATGCTTCCGGACAAAACTGGACATTTTCAAAGCCAGATGTGGATGCAGATTTTCCAAATATGCGTGTTAACATAGTAGGTTTTGATATTTCACAAGATGGCATTTCGTTAGGGATACGTAAGTTTAGCAAAGATATTCGTATAAATGAAGAGACAATTATCGAAACAAAACAAGCTAATCCTTTAATGCTAACTCTATTGAAGGCAGTAGTAAAAGCACAATCAAGAATTTTAATATCTGGTTCAACAGGTGCTGGAAAAACTGAGCTATTGAAATATCTATATGGATATACAAAGGATACTGAAAGAGGCATTATGATTCAGGATACAAACGAGACGTTTTTAAAACATAACTATCCAAAAAAGAACATAAAAACATGGAAAACACGTCAAAGTGAAGATGGATTGAATGAAATCAATGCAGAAAGACTTACACGTTCAGTATTGCGACAAAATCCAGATTGGGTATTATTTGGTGAATCCCGAGGTGGAGAAGCGTGGCATATGTATAAACTTGCAAGGACAGGACATGGAATCATGACTTCTTTACATTCAAAGGGTGCCGTCGAAAGTGTAGACCGTATTGCGGATATGTGTTCGGAAGCTGTAACTATGGATCAAAATCTCCTATCTAAAGGGATAGCAAAAACATTTGATATAGGAATTCATATGGAAAAAATGCTAGATGGTAGAAGAAGAATAACTGAAATCGTAGAATATACTGGCTTTGAAAATGGAGAGGTACAATACAACCCGCTATTTTTATTTGAAATAGATTTAGAAACAGAAATGGTTGATGAACTAGGGCGATATAAATATAGGGTAGAAGGAAAACATGTTCAAAATGGCCATATAAGTTCAGCCCTTGTTCGTCAGCTTAAACGTTTTGGAGCATATACCGATGAATTGGCACCACTAATTAAGGAGGAGAAATTAGTTGGAATATCTTAAATATCTTCCTTACTTAGTAATGGTATTAGCGATATTTTATATTCTCAATAAAATACCAAAACGTAATAAATTTAAATTAACGCAATTACTTCAAAATAAGGACAATGTAGATCCACGGTTAGTAGAAAACTTAAAAAAGAGAGGAATCTATAAGTGGATTAGTCCAGAATACATCTTACTTGAAAGCAAGAGCTTCAATTGGGATATAAGTCTAAAGGATTATATTTTAATGGTTATTGCTGGTTCCATAGCTGGAGGAGTTGTATTATATGTTTTCTTCATATCTTTTTATTTTGCAATGTTCGGTATCCTATTTGGATTAACGCTACCACATATCATGGCATTTTATAAGAAGAAAAAATACGAACAGTATGTACAAGAACAACTTATGATTTATCTTGAGGCAGTTGCTAATGCTGTTCCTGTCCAAGAGAACATATATGCAGCAATTAGAGATGTTATACCAATGATGAAATCACCTATTAAAGAAGATTTAGAAGCTAGTTTATTAGCATTTGCAGATGGAAAAAGTATTAAGGATTCATTTGAGTCTTTTATAGCCAAATATAACTATAAAGATGTGAAGTTATTTCACGATATGCTTAACCTTCTTGACGAAACTGGTAGGGATTCGGATGGTGAACTCTTAAATATTGCTTTTGAATTCCAGGATAAAAAGTTATATAGAGAAGAATTGAAAACTGCAATGGAACCAAAAAGAAGTTCATTTAGAATTATTTTAGGTTTAGTTTTAAGCATGCCACTCTTATTTTTAGCCGTACGAGCAGAGGACTATTTATTATTTGCTCAATCACTAACGGGTAAAATAATGCTGATATTAATCATATTTATTAATATCTTTAACGCCTTTAAGATTGAAGAACATTGCTTCTTTGATCCCACAGAGAGTGTAAATAAAATAAAGTAAAAAAGAAGGGGATATCGTGAATCTAATAACAATGATTCCATTGTTCATTTTAATGTTTGTCCTTACGTATCTAATAGTAGATATGATACTAGAGAGAAAAAATGAACAAAAATACAAGATTCACAATTTTTTAGAACAATATAAAAAAGAACAAGAAACTAGAACATTTATTTATGTTTTTTTACAACCCATTTTACAAATGCGTAAAAGTTGGTTACCAAAGAAAAGAGAAGAAAAACTTAGAGAAAAGCTTGCAAAAGCAAATTCAAAGTTAACACCTATTGAATTTGTCTTGAATAATATTGTACTTGCAATCTTTGTCTCAGGTTTCTCTTTAATATATATATTTATTTTCCCACAGTGGAAAGAAATTATTATGGGGATTAGCCTCGTTGCTGGAATATTAGCGTATATTCGAGGTAATTTAAAGGTAAATAAAGCTATTAAGGCAAGAAAGCTGCAAGTGCAGTTAGAATTACCAGAGTATATGATTCCGCTGGGTTATATGTTAGGGAAATATACTACTTATCAAGCCACTCTTTTGTCTTTAGAATATGCATCTGAGAATCTAAAACCACATGTAGAAGAGCTTATTACACAAATGGAATTAAATCCAGGTAGTTATGAACCGTATTTAGAGTTTGCTCAAAAAATAGATGAACCTGTTGCTTATCAATTTATGATTGCATTACAACAAGCAATGAAATTGGATCCAATTAAAAGTAAAAAGGTTATAGCAAATCAAATAAATTTAATGCGAAATCTGCGCGCGGAGTCATATAGGCAATTAAATAGGATGCGTCCATCAATGGTGTCCAAATATATTTATATGTGTCTTATCACAATGATGTTTCTACCGCTAGGATTAGCTTTTGTATCTATCATGGAGAAATTCGCAAAACTATTTTAATAAAATAATATTCAAACATTAATAGGGTAATTAATTGCAATTTAGCAATTATTATATAAAAAATCGATTATAGAGGAGATATGTAAAATGAATACAACATTAACTGCAGCAAAAGAAGGAAAAATGACTAAAGTAGCAAAAGGAGTAAAAGCTTGGTTAAAAAATGAAGATTCCCAAGAAACAACTGACCAAGGTATGTGGACTTACATTGGTATCGGTGCTGCTATTGTAGCTTTAGGAATTCTAATTGTTGGTGTAACAAAAGGTTTCACTAATATTCAAAACTTCTTCGTTTCTAGTACAGAAGGTGCAAAAAATAATCCATCTGGATGGGGTATTAAGAACTAATTAATATAGGAAAGTAATAACTATAATACAATCGAAATAAAGGGTGGTTATTAACCACCCTTTATTTCACATAAAAGGAGTAAGGAATGTTATGAATCAGCTTGTTACATATGGTCTGCTTTTTTTAGTATTAATGGGAATTGTTATGTTTGGGCCGGAATTTGCTGGGCATGCATTTTATAATGTGAAAGCCAATGAAGTAAGTGAATATGCTGTTGGATTGGCAGAGCGTGAAGGTGGATTCACTGATAATGTTATTTCAAAAGTAAAAAGTCGTATGGATCATTATAATATGCCGTCAGATACTTGGAAGATAGAGTATACACAGGGTAAGGTAGATTTTAATAAAGAATTACATTTTGAAATATCAGGTAAGTATCAGTATAGAGTGTTTAATCTATTAAATACGGGAGTTGGAACAAAAGAAGTTCCTGTTTCAAGTTATCGAAGTGGTTTAAGCCAGGTTTATTTTAGAGCTTAAGTTATCAAAACATAATTTCAACTAAAATGTATGCAGAAACTATAGAGGATTAATTAAAAAAAATCTATGTTCGGCAAGTTTTAATTTATCCCTAGAAAGTAACTAGGGATTTTTATTTTTATTAGGAAAAAATGAAAAGTAGATGTCTCTTCTCTATTTCCTTTGGTAATTCGAATTTAATAATACCAATAATAGTTATGTTGACTTTGATAATAATTGTTTTGTTTTTGGTAATAGGCGTTGTCTTCATCATTCCAATTATAGTAGTCTCTCCAATCAGTAATACCTTTATCTTCATGATAAAGATTGGCTTTTATGTTGTTTTTTATCGCGTCAGGTAAATTTAATGTTGTTAAACAAGCGTAAAATGACTTCCCATACGCTTCTGCTGCTGGACCAATTGCACCGATTGCTGCTGCTATTGTAGCTGCCGGACCCACTACACTAGAAGCGGTTGCAGCTGAGTATATTACGCCTGCCGCTACACCAGCAGCTGTTACATGACAATTTTGAACACGTTGCCTTATTACTGGCTCTAAACTATCTGGATAGTCAACTCTTACATACACCCTGAATCTACTTGTTTTTGTTTTTGTGCACGGTACATTGATATCTTGCTTACATGTTTTTGTCGGATTACTCCATGTCGGGCAAGGAACCCATGTCCAACCTGTTTTACACATAGACGCCTTAAACTCTGGATAATTAAATGAATATAAATCCTTTTCTATAACCCCCATGTCTTAACGCCCCCAAATGTTTTTAACATACTATGAACAGCCTCTGACTTTGGGTTCTTGTACAAATAAGAAAAGGCTTTAGCACAAATATTGTAATAAGAATTGAGAGAAATAGGTTATTTCCTACATATAATTTAAATTTGTTCTTATAAGGTATTAAAAAATAAAGAATTTATGATTACAATGCATCTTGTTATAGGTATTAACTTTTCAAATTTAATTAAAGCAGGAGGTTAAAATGAAAAAGATCTTTGGTATAAGTACAATCATTACTACAACATTGACATTTGGTGTTTTAGTAGCTCCAACTAATTCGACATATGCTGCTACAACAGCACAAACTCAATTAAAACAAGGGATTATTGGAGGAGAACATAGCGTTTCTGTAACTCCAACTAGTAATTTTGAGAATGTAAAATTAAATGGTGAAACACAAATTGCTCATGCTAGCCCAGGTACTTTAACTATTACCGATGCAACAGGAACAGGGGATGGGTACAGAGTAAACGTCCAAGCGACACAATTTCATACAAAAGGAACAAAGACTCTACCAAAAGGCTCATTAACACTTAGTAGTAATGGATCAAACATTACAAAAGTTGGTGGGACTAATTCACAAAACCCTGAATTTAAAGCAAATAACTTTATCATCGATGTTGATAGTCAAACAACAATAGTAAGCGCAAAAAAAGATCAAGGTATGGGAAAGTATAATGTGAAGTTTGATGATAAGGCTTTTGCGTTAACGATTAATCCTCATACGACTTATGTAGAAGGAAATGGTAGTACAACAACATATGAGTCAAATCTAACATATTCTATTGTTACTGGACCCTAATTTTAAT
>WPCI01104415.1_pt1 | contig 11070 bp, 7 predicted proteins | sample 5399871 | NCBI WGS metagenome assembly WPCI01 (sample SAMN12869469, study PRJNA574797) | sludge metagenome | isolation source: wastewater treatment of pH7 | place: China:Beijing | collected 2019-05-20
AAAAAAATTAACAACATCATTAAAGAAATGAAATTAAAAGTAAAAACACAAGTACAAGATGATCAAGTACGTGTTACAGCGAAAAGCCGTGATGACTTACAAGCAGTAATCGCAGCTGTTCGTAGCGCTGATTTACCAATCGACGTACAGTTCATTAACTACCGCTAAAAAGAAAACTCCTCTTAATTAGAGGAGTTTTTTGTTTTGTAGAGACAATATTCCGAGAACAAACCATAGAAAAATGGTGTATGCGGTGAAAATCACTAAGTGAACAGAGTCTAACCATACGAATACTTTACAAGTGAGCGCATGATCAAACTAGGCCTTATTATAGAATTTGTTTTATACATGTATTTAGCAGACCTTATTGAAAATAAGAAAAATATACCTTAAGACGTTTCCCCTTCAATTTGAATTACTTTTCTTAATAACCACATCCTGGGCCAAAGTCATCTTAAAAATCGCTGTAACTCATAATTCCTCTCCCCGCCAAAACGTAACAATTTATGAGTATAAGAATATTTCCCAACCTTTAATGTAATGTAAAATTAGTAAGGATCTCAAAAATGTTAATTAAAAAAGAGTTAGAAGTGGTTTTTTGAAGAAATTAATATTATGGTTTTTATTAGCCACATTCTCCCTAAATACTGTAGGATGTTCTAATAATACGAATACACTAACGGATAAATCTAACTGTATCAACAAAGCTTGGTACAAAAAAAATATGTCATGTAATCATTTAAAAAACATTAAATAGTTAATGATAAAGATCTAAAGAAAAGACACCCCAAAGTACCTTCCTCCGACTTGAACCAATAATATTCGGATGGATTTAAAAAGAAGCATACATCTTTAATAAAGATGCATGCTTCAAAATAAAAAAGTACGCTAAAGCGCTAAGTAAACTCTTATTCAAAAATTTATATTAAGCACTAATATTTTAGAAGCAAGTTTATAAGTATAAAACCTACAGAGATTTCCCCTGTAGGTTTTATTATATTTCAAGTGATTTCCAAATGAATTATGAGTGACTTTTTTCAGTTTGGTTTTCAAAATATTTTTCTTTAACCATTTTTATCAGATTTTCTTTTTCTGTTAGTTCAAATATAAATAATGCTTTTTTCATGTTATTTGCAACATCTTCTTCATTAGGTTGTTTAAGTTTCAATAAATTCCAAGCTTTTCCATAGTATAATTCACCTAGTAAATATAAAGTATTTAGATTAATAGCTAGTTTGATACCCATATCATTGTATTTTACTGCCTCTTCATGTTGATTTGCATGACCTAAAATTTTTGCTAAATTAAAAATAATTTTCAATTTAATTTCTTTATCTCTAGGAAAATCTAACTTATTAAAATTAGTTAAACACCTTCTTAATATATTAATACTTTTTTCATATTCTTTATTTTCCCCATGAAATATAGCAATTGTCTGCATAATATCTATTTCTCTTTCTGATAAAAAATCAGAATTAGTTACAGTTAATTTTAATGCATTATTTAAAAAATCTAAAGCAGTTTTTATTGATTTATCCACCATAAATATAGCAATCGCTTCATGCCATATTAAAAATTGTTTATCTTCTGTTGATTGGAAGTTATTTTCGTTTTTCTCTTTTTTCACTATTTCATAAAGTTCTTTGTATTGTTTTTGCTTTAAGCAATCTTTTATTACGCATTTTACATTTTCTACATATTTTAATTTTTTGTTTTGAGTTAATGCAAATATATTATTTGGGTCAATACCAAGTCTTTCTGATAATTGATATAACAATATACTAGATGGATAAATCACACCTTTTTCTATTTTGCTAATTTGACTTTGCGAACATATTCCATGACATAATTCGGATTGTGATATATTTTTTTTAATTCTAAGCTCTTTAATGGTAATACCCAAATCGTAAAACTCCATTTTCCCACCTACTATTTAGCACTGTATTAGTATAAGAGTATTCTCTAACTTTTAATGTAATGTAAAATTAATATAGTTGCAATTATTGATTGCTTCAAAGATTCTTCCCTATCGGTGCTAACACAAAAAACAGGTTAGGAAGAAAATCCTCTTCCTAACCTAGCCCTCCTCTCACTAGGGACGTTTTCATTCTCACGTCGTTTCTCTTAAGAAATTTCATATCAACAGAATAACACTATTGCCCCGCCGAACAAACTTACAAATACAATAAGAAGACATGAACATAGAGCGAGTAATTTCTCATCTCATCTACGCTTCCTTTTAACTGCAATTAGAAACGCAATAAATAATACATTCACACCAACGATTAAGGAGATAAATAACCAATTCACACCTGTTTCTCCGTTAACTTTATACACGTTTGATTCTTCACGTTTTAAAACGAGATAAAACTTTCCGTTTTCCTCTCTTATAATTTCATCCTGTAACAATCCTCTTAACTCTTGTTTTTCACCAATTGCACTTGCAGGTAAGGAGACTTTTTGTGTTTCTTTCGTATTATTAATTGCTACTAAAGTTACTTCATCTTTATATTTTCGTTTTAGTATGCTCATCCCGCTCTTATCATACAGAAGCTCAAACGTACCGCGTCGTAAAGACGGTCTCGCCTGCCTAATTTCACCTAGTTTTGTTATGTGCTGCATAAATTTTTCGTCTGACTTAAAATCCATTAATCGTCTATTATCGGGTACACTTCCTCCATCTAATGCAATTTCCGTTCCGTAATAAAAATTCGGAATCCCAGGTGATGTTAACAAATAAGTAAGCGCCAGTTTTAAACGTGATGGCGGATAATACATATTTTCTTTTGCAATACGCGCATATCTTTTTGTTTCTTGATCATCTAAAAACGTAACAAATTCCCCTTCTTTTTTACTCACATCGTATAACGATTTCACCGATACATCCGCTTCGGAAAACGATTCTACGATTTTTTCGTTGTATTCGCTATCCTCCTTTGTCATAATACGAAAATCTTTCTTTATCACTTGCATATCTTTTTGCGCGTTATCCCAAAAGGAACGCGGCTTTTTTTCACTATGTATAACATAACTTCCGTCTAAATCAACTTCTTTTATCCACCATTTCATTGCGTCAATTACCTGTCGTTCGTTTTCTCCAAGCGGAAATTGAAATACAACTTTCATTCCTTTTGCATGAGCTTCTTTTACAAGTTCTTTCACATCATTGTCTGTCCCGAAATGTTCATTTACCTTTTTAAAATTTCGCACGTCTAATCCATCGTACTTTCCACTTTCAAAAAGCGGCGAAAGCATAACGGTAGTAAAACCCATTTCTTTTATGTAATCCAACCTTTTTATAATTCCTCTTATATCCCCGCCTTGATACCCTTCTAAATTACCAACTTCTAATTGTTTGTCATTTTTCGGTTCTCCATTATTGAAGCGATCAATCATAATGGAGTATATAACTTCATCTTTCCACTCTCTTTTTTCGTCTGCAAAAGTATGTATTGGTACAAACAAAACAAAAGCTAAGCAAAAACAAATGAATAGTTTCCTAGTCCGTATTTTTCCCACACGCATCCCCCAAGTTTTTAATTGTAAGAATATTATACCAATTATCCAAGAGAAACGCATATGTCGATTTCAATCCTCACAAAATAATCTATGTTATATTTTCTAACATCATGTATATATTTTTCTGAATTTTTAGTTGATTTTTAGTTCTTTTTCGAATATGATATGAAACATAACAAAACGATGTTATTTTTTCTAACATTATAGGAGGAGAGCTCATGAATATGGGAGATACAGTTTTTATGTTTGTGACGACAGTAATGGTCATGTTGATGACACCAGGATTGGCACTTTTTTATGGAGGTATGGTTCGCAGCAAAAATGTACTCAGTACAACGATGCATAGTTATAGTGCAATGGCTATCGTTTCGATTCAATGGATTGTTATCGGCTATTCTTTATCATTCGGACCAGATTGGCACGGGATTATCGGTACACTTGATTGGTTCGGTCTAAACGGAGTTACCTACGCACCAAATCCAGACTACTCATCTACTATTCCTCACAATTTATTCATGATGTTTCAACTCATGTTCGCCATTTTAACTCCAGCTTTAATTTCAGGTGCATTTGCTGAAAGAATGCGATTTTCTGCCTTTCTTATTTTTATCCTTTTATGGACAACGATTGTTTACAATCCTGTCGCTCATTGGGTATGGGGCGTCGGCGGGTGGCTAAGGGAACTTGGTGCACTAGACTTCGCTGGCGGAAACGTCGTTCACATCACTTCCGGAGTTGCTGGTCTTGTATTAGCTATTTTCCTCGGAAAACGAAAAAACATAAATGGTTCTTCTCCTCACCATTTGCCATTTACAATGTTAGGCGCAGGCTTATTATGGTTTGGCTGGTTCGGTTTTAACGTCGGCAGCGCATTATCCTTAAACGACGTAGCTTTAACTGCATTTATTAATACAAATATAGCCGCTGCTGCCTCAGCATTAACTTGGATGCTTTCAGAGTGGTTCTTCCAATCAAAACCGACTGCGATGGGAGCTGCTTGTGGCGCCGTTTCCGGTCTAGTCGCTATTACACCAGCTTGCGGGTTCGTTACACCTTTCTCAGCTCTTCTTATCGGAGCAATTGGCGGCGTATTATGCTTCGGAGCGGTCTTTTTCTTAAAAACAAAATTCGGATACGACGATACACTCGATGCATTCGGATGTCACGGCATCGGTGGAACTTGGGGCGGTATTGCGACAGGATTATTTGCAACTACTGCCGTAAACGGCGATGGCGCTAACGGATTATTTTACGGAAACGCCTCGCTGCTGTTGAAACAACTTGTAGCGATCGGCGCAACATATGCGTTCACAATTATAATGACGTATGCCATTATTAAAGCAATCAACTTCTTCCTCCCTGTCCGGGTAGATGAGCACGAGGAACATATGGGACTTGATATTTCGATGCATGGGGAGAAAGCTTATGAGTATACTGAGCGAGTGAACTAAAAAAGAGATGCAATCTATTAGTAATAGATTGCATCTCTTTTTTGCGCACCGGGCAACATACCCCACCTAGTATAACTGGAAATATATTAACGTTTTTTTGGATATATCAACGATTTTTCAAATATATCGATTGTTCCTTTCAATATATCAACGTTTCGACACAAGATATCGATTTACCAACAAATTCCGACATAACGAAACTGAAGAATACCCGCGTGTAACTTTACACATAAAAAAGACGACCGAAACCCAGTCGTCTTTTCCGATTTATTTCGGAGCATTTCCTACATATTGCGTAATATCAACATTTAATGCCTGCGCTAAACGCATACCGTATTCTTGATCTGCACGGAAGAAGTTACAAACAGCTAGTAATTTCGTGCGTTCATTTACGTCTTTTAAGTCATTTGTTAAGTTTGCAATTAAGTTATCTTGCTCTTCTTTAGAGAATGAACGGTAACGCTCACCTGCTTGTTTGAAGTCATTCGGTTTGTCAATTTTTTCACGAGATACATAGCCTTCTACTTTCATAGTTGAATCGCGGTAAGCTGGGTCTTCAACTGGATTCTCTGCATGACGGCTCGGTTCGTAGTTGATTGTAGATGGGTTTTGATTCACTTGCATCGCACCATCACGTTGTTGATTATGAACAGCTGCGTATGGGCAGTTTACAGGAATTTGTAAGTAATTTGCACCAAGACGATAACGCTGTGTATCTGGGTAAGAGAATAAACGACCTTGTAATAATTTATCTTCCGATGGCTCAATACCATTTACAGTGGCACTTGGAGAGAACGCTACTTGTTCTACTTCTGCAAAGAAGTTTTTCGGATTACGATTTAACGTCATTGTCCCTACTTCAATTAACGGGAAGCGATCTTCTGACCATACTTTCGTTGGATCTAGTGGATCAAAGTCTAAAGAATCCATTTCATCTAATTGCATAACTTGTACGTGTAAATCCCATTTCGGGTGATTTCCTTTTTCGATCGCGTCGAACAAGTCACGAGTAGCATGATTGAAGTCTTTCCCTTGTACCTCTTGCACTTCTTTCGCATTTAAGTTACGTACACCTTGCTGTGGTTTCCAGTGGTATTTAATATAAACAATTTTACCTTCTTCATTAATCCATTTAAATGAATGGACACCGAAACCTTCCATTTCACGATAACTTGCTGGTGTACCGTAATCAGAAAATACCCATGTCATCATATGTGTAGATTCTGGACTTAACGTCATGAAATCCCAGTAACGATCTGGCGTTTGAATATTCGTATCAGGTGCTGGTTTTAAGGAATGTACCATATCAGGGAATTTAATTGCATCACGAATGAAGAAAACTGGTAAATGATTACCTACGATATCGTAGTTTCCTTCTTCTGTATAAAATTTAACAGCGAACCCACGTGGGTCACGTGCTGTTTCAGGAGAACCTTGACCATGAATAACCGTTGAAAAACGAACAAATACAGGTGTTTCAGTTCCTTCATTTTGTAAAAATGCAGCTTTCGTATATTGCTTCATACTATTTTTCGTTACGAATACACCGTGAGCACCTGCACCACGTGCATGCACAACACGCTCCGGAATACGTTCACGATCAAAGTGTGCAAGTTTTTCTACTAAATGATAGTCTTCTAATAATACTGGTCCACGACGACCAGCTGTACGAGAATTTTGGTTGTCTCCAACTGGAGCACCTTGGTTTGTTGTTAAGCGATTATTTGGATTCATCTAGGGGGATCCTCCTCTTTCTTTCATAGTAATTATTATTTGTTTAAAATTATTATAAACTAATTATTATTCAAAACTAGATCTTTGTCAACTATTTCCTTCACTTTTTTGGAAACAATTTCAGCCAAACAGTCGATAAATGCAGATTGCGCATTCGGCATATTTGGTCTAAAATATTTGGCATTTAATTCATCCGTTACAACTTTACATTCATAATCGTTGTCATATAAAACTTCTAAATGCTCCGCTACAAAACCAACTGGGCAATATATGAAAGATTCGTACCCATGCTCTTCATATAAATCTTTCGTTAAATCTTGCACATCTGGACCAATCCACGGATCTGGAGTATTCCCAGCACTTTGCCAACCGATTGTATAGTTTTGAATATTTGCAGCTTCTGCAATTAAATCTGCCGTATGCTTTAGTTGTTCTACATATGGGTCTCCTGCTGCAATAATTTTTTCTGGCAAACTATGCGCTGAAAAAATTACGACTGCTTTCTCTTTATCATCAATTTCTGTAAACGTTTCTTTTATTTGGTCTGCCCAATACGAAATAAACTTCGGTTCATCATACCATTGTTCAATTGATTCAATAACAGGACCACCGATTTCTTTTGAAAGACGAATAGCACGGTCATTATACGCTTTAATGCTAAATGTAGAATAATGCGGCGCTAATACGATACTAATCGTTTGCTCAATCCCATCACGCTTCATTTCTTCTACAGCATCTTCTATAAACGGAGCAGTATGTTTTAAACCTAAGTAACAAGTAAATTCATACTCTGTAAATATATTATTCATTGAATCTGTTAATTTATGCGCCTGTTCTTTCGTAATTTTTGCAAGCGGCGAAATTCCACCAATCGCTTTATAGCGCCCAATTAAATCTTCAAGCGCTTCTTCTGATGGCTTACGCCCGTGACGGATATGTGTATAATACGTCTCTACATCGTCTAATGATTCTGGTGTTCCATACGCCATTACGAGTAAACCTATTTTTTTCTTTTTCATCTATATAACACCTCAATTTTATAAATGAGAATCTTTTTCAAGAACATTTGTTTCCAATTATAACAACTAATAATAAATACGTAAAGATAATTATTCTAAATAAGGATTTTTTCTAATATGATTCTGAATTTTATATGACAATTTATTTAATAAAAAGCGACTTACTTATAAAGTAAGTCGCTTTTCTCCTATTCTTTAATATTTACCCCATATTCTTTAAACCAAACGTGAATTTGTGCTAAATGAGCTAAAAGCTGTGGCCCAGTCATCAATTGACCAAACCATGGTGTTTGAAATGCACTGCCGCCAGACTGAATTAATCCGCTCAACTGCTCTTTATCAAACAGTTCGTGTAAAATTGAACCTTTATCCGTTAATAGATTTTGAAGCCATACTGTTACTGCTTTTGTATAGTGCGGATTGTGCGTTTTCGGATAAGGACTCTTCTTTCTATATAAGATGTCATGTGGAAGTACACCTTCTAACGCTTTACGTAATAGACCTTTTTCGCGGTTTTTATACATTTTCATTTCCCAAGGAATATTCCACGCATATTCGACAAGACGATGATCTGCAAATGGAACACGTACTTCTAAGCTCGCTCCCATACTCATGCGGTCTTTTCTGTCTAATAATGTTGTCATAAACCATACCATATTTAAATAAAATAATTGGCGTCTTTTTGCTTCTAGCGGACTTTCCCCCTCTAAAATAGGAACTTCTTGAATCGACTCTTCATAGCGCCTTTGTACATATTGTTGTAAATTTAATTTATTTCTCCATTCTTTTTTTAGAAGTTGTTCACGTGCCTCTGTAGAACGCATCCACGGAAATGCACTCGATTGTAAATCATCTTCTCTATAAAACCACGGATATCCACCAAATATTTCATCTGCACATTCTCCAGATAAGCCAACGACAAAATCTTGTTTAATTTCTCGGCAAAACCATAATAATGACGAATCGATATCTGCCATACCAGGCAAATCACGAACGAGTACTGCTTCAGTTAAATACTCTGCTAATTTTTCATTCGAAATGACGCAGCGATGATGGGTTGTTTGAAATGTCTCAGTCATTAAATTAATAAACGGAGCATCTGAATTTGGCTGGAATGCATTCGCTTTAAAGTATTTGTCATTATCTTCGTAATCAATAGAATACGTGTGTAATTGCCCTTTTCCCGATCTCTCATATTCTTTCGCTGCAATAGCTGTAATAGTGCTCGAATCTACACCACCCGATAAAAAAGTACATAGTGGTACATCAGAAACAAGCTGTCTTGTAATAGCATCTTGTAATAAAAAGCGCGTTTTCTCTACTGTTTCTTCAAAAGAGTCTTCATGTTTTTTACTTTCTACATTCCAATATCTCCATATACACAAACCGTTCTTTGAAAATGTCATCGCATGACCTGGACGCAATTCTTTTATACCAGCATAAATACCGTGGCCAGGCGTTCTTGACGGTCCGAGCCCGAATATTTCTGATAATCCTTCTAACGTTACTTCCGCCTTCACATCTGGATGCGACAATATCGCTTTTAACTCCGAACCAAATAGTAAGCGTCCGCTATCATATTTATAAAAAAGTGGCTTTACACCTAATCGATCTCTCGCAATAAATACTTGTTCTTTCTGTTCGTCCCATACTGCAAACGCATATATACCGTTTAAATGATCGACACATTCTTCTTTCCATTCAATATAAGAAGCTAATAATACTTCTGTATCAGAATGACCTTTGAACGTATATCCTCTTCTTAATAATTCCTTTCGAATGTCTTCTGTGTTATAAAGTTCACCGTTATAGCAAATGGCGTAATTCGTTTCATCTTTTAAACAAGTCATCGGCTGTTTACCGCCCTCAGGATCCACAACGATTAACCGCTTATGCCCAAATGCGACATTTCCTTTAATCCAAACTTTATTATCATCCGGCCCCCGTTTCGCTAACGTCTCAGCCATCTTCGTAACGACATCTCTTTCTCCTTCTAATGAGCGTTTATAATCCACCCATCCTGTAATCCCGCACATATAAATCATCCTTCCATCTTATTTCTTTTCTCGAACGTGCAGTAATCCCCACCCTAAGAGTGCGGATCAAAAAAATGAAAAACTTGACGATAACCTACTATCCACATATGGAATAGCATTTTCACTCAGTAAAACGTGTTTTATTGTATGCCCACCTATGTCTATATGTGTCTAGTTATAAAGAATGCACGAACTGTCTATAACAGGAATAACTACTTTTCATAAAGGAGAAATCGTGTATGATACAACGTAAACATATTTTATATAATCAGCCCCGTGCTCATACAGTCGGTAATGTAGAATATATAAACAATGAGTGGGTATTCTTTGATGATGAAAATGATGAAGCGTTTTTATTAGAAGATATTGCCGAAGATGGGTTTGAAATTTTGTATAATAACAATTGGCTACCAGCCCGTTTCTATGAACAAGATGTATTACAAATCGCCAACGAGCAACACCATTTGCAAAATGGTGAAATGATACGTATTCGAAAAAAGTTACTTCTTAGCTATAATGAATGGCTGGAGGAATTACCTGACTCTGTCTTCACATTATTAACCGAATCATTGCAATCACTTCACTACTCTTTATATGATTGCATGTATTGTCATAATTATTTATCTTTCTTACCGCAAGAGGAGTCACGCGAAGGAGTAAATATTCTTTTGTTTGATAACGAAGAAATGATCTGTACACTGCAGCACCATTTCGTCCGTCACACTACGTCAAATAAAAATATGTTCCGTTTTACGAAAGTAAATGGAGAAGAGTTGCATATCGATGCGACATAAAGTGAAACTTTAATCAGCGGGGGAGCCCACTGATTATTAGCCTTCACCAATCTGATGTTTACGGGATAAAGTAAAAAACCACCTTATAATCTCCCAAGTCTTTGAGATTATAAGGTGGCTTTATTTTTTATTAGAATACTTTCCAGCCAATCGGTAATTTCAGCCCAAGGTAAAATACTGCTACTAGCGCAACAATAAATAAGCCCCAAACCGCCCCTGTTGGTTTGTTTTTGCTCATTTTCACAAGAACCATTTCCATTCCACCGATAACTAAAATACCAGCTAACATTTTTAAGCCATACCACATGTGCATGCTACCTGTTGCTGTCTTCACAATACTCATGTACAACATGAAGCCTGTCACAATAATAATGATATACATTAGGCGAAGCCCCATATGTACACCTTTCCCTTTTCTTCCTGCTGAATAAAGTGAATACGCAACGAAGAATAAAATTAAACCTAACGCCCATGCTGTAATATGCATATGTACCATCGTATCCCTTACCTCCTCTTT
>WPCI01187976.1_pt1 | contig 11066 bp, 10 predicted proteins | sample 5399871 | NCBI WGS metagenome assembly WPCI01 (sample SAMN12869469, study PRJNA574797) | sludge metagenome | isolation source: wastewater treatment of pH7 | place: China:Beijing | collected 2019-05-20
TCCAATGCCATTATATGCAGAAGGGAAAATAGATACATTTGTCGGAAGAATACGTAAAGATCCTGATACGCCAAACGGATTCCACCTCTGGATTGTTTCCGATAACCTATTAAAAGGTGCGGCTTGGAATTCAGTTCAAATTGCAGAGACTTTAGTGGAAAAGGGGATACTTTAATATAGTTTAAAAAACTGGGGAATCGTTAATGACTCCCCAGTTTGTATTTCATAATTGTTTTCTTTATTTCGGCCGACTTTAATTAAAATTAGTCGTTATTGAATTTTTATAAATGTCTACTTTATGTGCAGTGAAGCGTAAGGTTTTGGATTCTGCATGAATTGTAAGATTAATAATAATCGATAACGGCATTTCGAACGTTTTCACAATATCTTCTATAGCGATATACTCATTTTTTGCTTCCTTATAATAAACAACAGAACGAATTACGGCCTCGTCACCTTCAATATCAATTTCACACATCATAGGGAATTTTTCACCATTATGTAAGAATAATTCGCCTAGTACGATTGAACCGTTTAATTCTTCTGTAAAATTAGTAGTTGCCGCTGGTTTTACCCATGTTTCGTCATGTTCTTCGTGTTCCTCTTCATCTATTCCCCATTCCCAAATGGGGTTTTGTTTTAGGTCCTCAATAGTTAATTTATCAATTGGTTTGCAACTACTCATACATAAATTCTCCTTTTATTTTGATAAATAAGTTTTTTGATTTCATGAATTAGATGATTGCTTATAAGTGGGTTTAACAAAGTATTTTGCTCATTTGATATCCAAACTACTTTATTTTGAAATAAAGCTATTACAGCAATATTAACAAAACTTTAATTGTCTAGTAAATAATTATTAGTGGAGATATTAAAATGGGATGGTGTTAAAGAAAGATAGTAAAAAACATCAAGGATGAATGAAATCCATTTGGTACGATATGGATATATCCAATGTGAGGGGGAGTTTGATGTATCAAGTAAAGGGGTATTTTTCATCATTAAAAGGAAGTTATTATGAGATTGGAAAGCAACAAGGGGAATTCGTGAAACAAAATCCGTATCTCATCCCGCAATTTATACACGAAGAAAATGTAATATCTAATAACCATTGGACAGAATCGAGAAATATACTAAACAAACATTGTCCAGGCATAAATGAAGAAATTGAGGGGTTTTGTGAAGTGTTAAAAATTCCTTCAAAAAATATGATGTATTACTATCAAACACTATTGAAAGCAGGTTGTAGTCATTGTGCAGTATTACCTAAAAAGACCGATTTAGAGCACACATATGTATTAAGGAATTATGATTTGTCACCCGTAATAGATGATATGCGTTTTTGTTCAACTCATGTTGAAGGTGCGTATGCACATAGTGGCTTTACTACTCAATATTTTGGCCGAACGGAAGGGATAAACGAGCATGGATTAGCTGTTACATTTTCAGCATGTGGTCAACCAGTAGGAAATATTGCAGGTTTAAGAAAGCCAATGGTGAGTGGTTTACAATGTTTTGCGGTAATTCGATTGTTGTTGGAGAAATGTAAAAATGTGCAGGAAGCTAAGTTACTAATAGAAGAAATCCCAATTGCTAGTAATATTAATTTAATAATAGCTGATCCTTTAAATGCAGCATATATTGAAATATTTGACGGTCATAAATCCACAATAATGATTGATGATGAAAAACAAGCTTTTATTGTATCAACAAACCATGCAGTTAGTTCATCAATTCAGAAATTAAATAATAGGAAATTAGAACAATCAACAAAGAGATATTACCTTTTACATGAGCATTTAAATAGATGTGAACAAGTAAGCATAGAGTCTTTAAAAAAGTTAGTAGAAGAAGAATATCCTGCTGGACTTACTGTGCATAACTATGAAGAATGGTTTGGAACTTTACATTCTGTATTATTCGATTTACATGATCGTACAATGAAGATTTGTTTCGGATCACCACTTTTAAACGACTGGTATTCATTGAAAGTTGGAGGAAGTATGCCGTTTTCTGAGGTGAACGTGAACTTTAAAAATAAAACTTATACTGACTTTTGGAAGGAAGATAAGAATGAATTGATACCTAAAAGATAAATGGGATAAGATGGTGATGTAAAGAGTGCATTTATACTGGAGGGATTATCAATACTAAAGGTTATGTTACCATTTGTTCTTATCTTTTTTCTTGTCATTGCGATGTATATTGCTTATCAAAAGAGAAAAAAGTCTGGGATAAAAGGATTGAAAAGTGCGGTAACTTCTATTTGCTTCTTTTCACTTGCAATCTTAAATATGTTTGCATATTGGTTTCATTTTGGCGGTGCTTTTACTTGGTTATTTTCAATTGTATTATTGCTAGTTGGTGCATATTTTACTAAATATATTCCAATATCTAAAAAGGTACATTAAAGTTTATAAGAGTTAAATATAATGTTTACTTTGTTTTGAAAAGAGATTATTCTACTAAATTGTTGTGAAACGGTTTCATAGGATAATCTCTTTTGTTTAGTTTTGGAAAGAACGTACTGTGATTTTTAGTTGCTCAATAAATTCTCGAGTTGCAGCACACATATATTTATCTTTTCTATAAATTAGCCCTATTTCAATTATTGGAGTAGGGTTTTCTATTTTAATAGCTTGAATGTTTTTATTTTGTAAAAAGTCTATATATGGTTTGGGTAACACTGTAATTCCCATTCCTTTGGAAACCATTTGGATTAAAGATTCCATCGTACTAATTTCTAAAATTGGCCTTGGTTTAAAGTTTAACTTTTGACAATGAGATGTAATTAGTTCGGTTAAAAAGAAATTTTTAGGTAAAAGAATTAAAGGGTAGTTCTGTAATTCAGCAATAGATACATGATTACGTTCAGCTAATCGATGACCAGTGGGCACGACCAATGTAAGATCGCTTTTGTATAGAGGGATGGAGATAATCTCTTTATCTTGCACCGGGAGAAATGTAATTCCAATATCTAGTTCGTTTTGTAATAATTTTTCACGAATATCTCCTGTACGAAGCCCTAATACAGAAAGCTCTATATTAGGATATAAATTATTAAAATTTAAAATAGCTGGTGGTAGTAAATAATTTACGACGGTTAACAAAGCCCCTATTGTTAAGGAACCTTGCTGTAATCCGTTTAGGTCTTGAATAGCTGAACGAGCTTGTTCGACTTCATGAAAAATGGTTTTACTATGTGATAATAAAACCTTCCCTGCTTCAGTTAAAGATATTTTTTTACCAATTCGATCGAAAAGTGGCATTCCTACTTCATGCTCTAATGCACGTATTTGTTGACTTAGTGAAGGCTGTGAAATATTTAATTTCTCAGCTGCTTTTGTGAAATGTAATTCTTTTGAAACAGCTAAAAAGTATTCAAGTTGTCGTAATTCGATTGGAATCACCTCAAGTATAATAATAGGTTATACCTATCATTATTATATAAATAATTGAATTGAACAATGATTTTAGAGGTTTTATAATCATCTTTATATAACAGAGAGGTTTGTAAAAATTAATCGAGAGAAAATACATGTAACACCTTTAAAGGAGGAAATAGAATGGCTAATGAATATCAATTATTATCTTTAAATATAGGATTACCAAAAGAGGTTACATACGGCGGAAAAGTAATTCATACAGGCATAAATAAGAAACAAGTAAAGGAACCGGTATATTTATCTTTTGTAAAATTTAATGGGGATGGACAAGCTGACTTAGTTCATCATGGAGGAGTAGATAAAGCAGTTTGTGTTTATACTGGTGATCACTATCCATATTGGGAAAAAGAATTGAATCAAGATTTTGTATATGGGGCTTTCGGAGAAAATATAACAGTTAGTGGTATGCGCGAAGAGGATGTTTGTATTGGTGATACGTTTGAGCTAGGACAGGCAATCGTACAGGTAACACAACCAAGGCAACCTTGTTTTAAATTAGCAAAAAAATATAATATTCCAAAGTTACCACTATATTTTCAAGAAACAGGATATACAGGATTTTATTTTCGTGTATTAAAAGAAGGATGGGTATCATCAGTCGATACTTTAAAAAGACTACAGTCTGATCCAAAGGGTGTTTCAGTAGCGTTTGCTAACCGTATCATGCACAAGGAAAAGCAAAATATTGAAGGGATAAAAAGGATATTAGAAGTAAATGCACTTTCATGTAGTTGGAGAAAGTCTTTTGAAAAGCGTATAAGTGGAGAAGAAATTAATACGAAGGAAAGACTTGAAGGAATAAAAGACTAAAAATATTTTATTATAAATAGTGTATTTCTATTAGTAAAAGCTAATTAGAAAGCGCTATTTTTGTATAATAAACTAATTAATATCCAAAAATCTTAATATCGTTTTATTCGACTTATTTTCAAATAGTCAAAACATAAAATTAATTAGACTTTTTTTTTATGTTTTGTGATAGTATATTGATTGGTAAGACCTCTATTTTTAAGAGTAGGTCATATAAGTATATCTAATTTAATGGAATTTAACATTTGGAGGTACAACATGGGGAATGTTGAAAAATTGGCAAGTCTTCTAATAGAAGAACCGAAAAGAGAGCAGTTATTTCCTTTATTTGAAGAAGTGTTTGGAATTACAACTCAAACATTGAATGATTTTTCGGATAAAGGATATTGGGATGATACATATAAAGCTTTATCATTTTTACAAGAAGATAAAGTGATTGCAAATGTTGCGGCATTTTCACTCCCATTATTAATTAATGGTGAAAAAATAAATGCAGCGGGTATTCAATCAGTAATGACACACCCTAATTTTCGTAGACAAGGGTTAATGACACAATTAATGGGTAAAATGATAGAAGAAATCGATAAGAAATGTGAATGTGCATTATTGTTTACGGAAAACCCTGAACTATATACAGCATTTGGATTTAAAGTTGTGCAGGAATATTTGATGACTATACCATATGATAAAAATATTAATAATAACGATTCACTACTTAAAAAGTTAGATTACTATAATATAGAGAATAGACAGTTAATACATGAAACTATTGATAGTAGCCAAAGACTTTCAAATAGTTTTTCAACTTTAAACTTCCATCCTTCATTTTATTTGAATATGTATGATTCGGAATGGAATGAGAAATTGTATTATTCAGAGAAACTAGATGCTCTAATCGTTTATGAAGTAGAAAATGAAAAGTTGAAATTATTTGGAGTATTTGCGCCAGTACTTCCGGTTTTAGATGAATTATGTGGAGAAATCAATGAAAGGTTTACGGAAATCGAATTTTATTTTTCTCCGGATCAATTAGGGGTTGAGGAAGTACAGTTTACAGAAGTACAGTCTAGCAAGTATTTAATGGTTCGAAGTGATAAAGAGTTAGATTTTAAAGGTTATAAATTCCCAGTATTAGCGGAGTTTTAAATGTCTATATAAATGCTTTATTATGGAGGAGCTATGAATATATCGTATATACCAGAACATATTGAGCAACTCACTATAATGAATGTACCTGAATACTATAAAATTAATGATAATCATGCGTTTATTGTCCGTTCGAAAGCAGAAACTGATTTTTGGCTTAAAACACATTATGGTTTTGAAGTAATGAATGGTCATGTATTTTATAATGAGATGATGACAGACTTTCAAGCTGAAGTTCAGTTACGTATGAATCCAAATTCAAAATTCGATCAAGCAGGTCTTTTTGTTATGATTTCGGAGAACTGTTGGCTAAAAACATCTTTAGAATATATCCCCGAAGGGCCATCTCACTTAGGTGCTGTCGTAACGAATAATGGATATTCTGATTGGTCAACGCAAGATTATCCAACTGAAGCAGCTAAGCAACAACTTCGTTTTCGAATTATTCGAAAACGCGGTGATTATACAATATATGTGAAAAAGAGACATCAATGGGAACAAATAAGAATCGCTCATTTAATGGAGGATATAGGAAATGAGCCTATTAAAATAGGTTTTTACACGTGTAGTCCTTCTAAAAATAAGGGATTTGAGACTGAGTTTTTACATTTTACAATTGAAGAATTATAGATGAAAAACCGTATTCTTTTCATTAAGAATGCGGTTTTTGTATTTACATAATATAAAGCATATGTATTGACCAGAAAGTCATTAATACTTATCATTTAATAATGTTAAATATTAATTTACATAATATAATAGAAGTAATGAAGAAATTACAAAAAATATCGCTTAAATAAGGAGGGATATGAATTATTCAGTGGTAATTTCATGGGAAAAGGAGACTATGTATGAAATCATTTCGTAAGTTATTACAGTATTTAAAACCATACATGTTCTTCGCTATTATTGGACCGCTATTTATGGTACTTGAGGTTGCGATGGACTTAATTCAACCGACTATTATGCAACATATCATTGATGTTGGGATTGCAAATCGGGATTTAAATTATGTAATAAAAATGGGGCTTCTTATGATAGGAGCAGCAGCACTCGGTTTAGTTGGAGGGCTTGGGTGTATGATGTATTCTACAAAAGCAGCTGTTAATTTCGCTACTGACATACGAAAAGATGTGTTTGCGAAAATAGAAACATTTTCTAGTAATAATCGTGATTCATTTGGAACAGGTAAATTATTAACGATCGTGACGAATGATATCACTTCCATTCAATCAGCAATGACGATGACATTACGTGTTCTCGTTCGTGGTCCGCTGTTATTTATCGGAAGTATAATTATTGTTTTTGTAACAGCAAGAGAGTTATTTCCAATATTACTTGTAGTTGTTCCGATTTTATTACTTGCGATTATTTTAATTGCAAGTAAAGCAAGTGGTACATTTAAAAAGGTGCAAGAGGCATTGGACAAAGTGAATACAAAGTTACAAGAAAATTTATCTGGTGTACGTGTTATAAAAGCGTATGTAAGACAAAAATATGAAATCGCTCAATTTGGAAGTGTAAATACAAATTTAACGAAGATAAATATTCGAGCTGTGCAGCTTATTTCTTTAATGATGCCAATCATTATGCTAGTTGTAAGTGGCGGGATTGTCGCAACATTATGGATTGGTGGAGAAAAAGTATTCAATGGAACGCTTCAAGTAGGAGCGATTTTGGCATTTATTAATTACTTGAATATCATTTTAATGTCACTTATGTCGATTAGCATGGTATTTATTCAAATTGCGAGAGCTTTTCCATCTGCGGATCGTGTACAGCAAGTGTTAAATACCGAGGTTGATATAATAAGCGAAGCGAATGCAATCGAACCTGAGAAAATCGAGGGGAATATCGAATTTAAAAATGTTAGTTATAGCTATACGAAAAATAATGAATACGTTTTAAAAGATATTTCGTTTAACATACAAAAAGGTGAAAAAGTAGGGATTATTGGATCAACTGGAAGTGGTAAATCTACCTTAGCGAAACTGTTACCACGTCTATATGATGTGGATCAAGGTGAAATATGTATAGATGGAATAGATGTTAAAACATATGATTTGCAAAAACTCCGTGCTTCAATAGGGTTTGTACCTCAGAAGGCTTTGTTGTTCTCAGGTAGTATAGAAGAGAATTTACGTTATGGTAAAGAAAATGCAACACATGATGAGCTGGAAGTAGCAGCTGCATCAGCTTGTGCGACTGAGTTTATCAATAAGCTGGAAGAATCTTATCAATATAATTTAACACAAGGTGCGACAAATCTATCAGGTGGACAAAAACAACGTGTATCAATTGCAAGGGCACTTGTGAGAAAACCACCGATTCTCATATTAGATGATTCTACATCAGCAGTTGATGCAAAATCAGAGGCTACTATTCAAACAGCTTTAAAAACAAAATATAAAGGCACAACGACTTTATTAATCGCGTCTAAAATTTCTTCCATAATGGATGCGGATAAAATACTTGTATTAGATAATGGTGAATTAGTTGGCAATGGTACACATGAACAATTGTTAGAACGAAGTGAGGTTTATCAGGAAATTTATCTTTCCCAAGGTGGTAATTTAGATAAAGAAGGTGGGGAAGAACATGCGTAATTTTCAAGGGCAATTTGCTAATAAAGGTGGACGAAACACCCCAAAGATGGGAAAAGCTAAAAATGCTCAAGGAACTGTAATGCGGGTATGGAACTATATGGGCTATCAAAAAGCTGCTCTTATGTTTGTTATATTTCTAGTCGTTGTTACTACATTACTTGGATTATTAGGTCCATATTTTATGGGAGTCATTATAGATCAATATATTGTACCGAAAGATTTAAGTGGTACAGCAAGAATGTGTATGTTACTTATCGCGATTTATGGTGTAACTGTACTTTTAACATGGTTACAAACGTTTGTCATGATTAACGTTGCATTAAAAACAATTCAAAAAATACGACAAGATATTTTTGAGAAAATCCAAACGCTTTCTTTACGGTTCTTTGATGTGCGTTCTCAAGGTGATTTAATGAGCCGTGTGACAAATGATATAGATAATTTGAATCAAGCTTTGACACAAAGCGTTGTACAAATTATTTCATCAGCATTAACTTTTATAGGTGTAACGATTGCAATGTTCGCCTTAAATTGGATTTTAGCAATTGTAACTTTAATTACAGTACCTATTATGTTTTACGTTACAAAAAAACTAGTTGCATATAGTGGTAAAAACTTTGCGAAGCGTCAAAAAGATTTAGGTGAATTAAATGGATTTATTGAGGAAGCAATTACAGGTGCGGATGTTACAACGTTGTACGGAAAAGAAAAAGAAACTGTACAAAATTTCAATAAAATTAATGAACAGCTAAGAGTTTCAGCTACGAAGGCTGATACATTTTCAGCTTTTATTTTTCCAAGTATGAACTTTATTAATAATTTAGGTATGGGCCTTGTCATTGGGACTGGATCAGTTATGGTCTTAAACGGAATGACAACAGTAGGAGTTATTGCGGCTTTTATTAATTATTCTCGTCAATTCTCAAGACCGCTAAGTCAATTTGCGACTTTAATGAATACAATTCAAGCGGCAGTTGCTGGTGGAGAACGTGTTTTTGAAATTATGGATGAGGTACCAGAAATTCAAAATAAAAAAGACGCATTCGTTGTACAAAATTTACAAGGGCATGTTGCACTTGAGAATGTTTCATTTGGCTACGCAGAAAATAAAACGATTTTAAAAGAAGTGAGTCTTAAAGCGCAGCCAGGAGAGACAATTGCTTTAGTTGGTCCGACTGGATCAGGGAAAACAACAATCATTAATTTATTAACTCGCTTTTACGATATACAGCAAGGACAAATTCATATTGATGGAAAAGATATAAAAGATTATGATATTAATTCTTTACGAAGTAAAATAGGAGTAGTTTTACAGGATACGTATTTATTTGCTGGTTCGATTATGGATAATATCCGTTATGGACGCTTAGATGCTACTGATGAAGAAGTTATCACTGCAGCTAAGGCAGCATCTGCACATTCTTTTATTAAGCATTTGCCAAATCAATATGAAACAGAAATTGCTTCAGAAGGATCGAATTTAAGTCAAGGACAAAAACAACTTCTAGCGATTGCACGAGCAATTTTAGCAGATGCAGATATATTAATTCTCGATGAAGCGACATCAAATATTGATACAAGAACAGAATTACAAATACAAGCAGGACTAAATAATTTAATGAGAGGTCGCACAAGTTTTGTGATCGCTCATCGACTTAAAACAATTGAAAAAGCAGATCAAATTCTTGTTATAAAAGATGGAAATATTTTAGAAAGAGGGAATCATGAATCTCTCATGGAAGATAGAGGGTTTTATTTTGATTTGTATACGAGCCAGTTTAAAATATAGTAAAAGCATTGATATGTTGCGGTTTCTCTTGAGAGGAGAAACCGTATTTTTATATTTGTAAATGTTACTATTCGAATGGTCTTTCACTACATATTTTAACAGCACCCCCTTGTATTCTAGGAAAAACATGTGAATAACGATTTAATGTTATGAACATATCTTTATAACTGAAGTGTTTACTTACAGTCTTTGGATGTATACCTTGTTTCAAAAGTAGCGTAGCATGTGTATAACGTAAATCATAAAATCGAACTTTAAAAATTGGAATTTAAATAAAAAGAGCGCTGTTAAAAGCGCTCTGAGACAAATCATATATTTAGAGAGGAGTCAAGATAATATATGGATATTGTGTGAGAATGTTGTAGGTTTTAATGAAAAATAAAGCACACATATAAGTGTGCTTTTATGAACGCTTTAGATTTGTATGACTATATAGTCATACAATAAAATATGCTTGTTTAATATAAATGTGTGTCAAATCTATAAAAAGATATTGTGTATAAGGAACAATAAATATTAATTAGCTAAGTCTTTTGTTTTTATCCTGCTATTTGCCGGACAGTAAGACCCCCACCTTAAAATTTAGCGGAAGCAAAGAAGTTAGGTGGGGGCTGGACTGCTCATAAAAGCCCATTGGTGAGGGCTGATTAAAGTTTCACTTTATTAACGAATTTGCACAACTGTTAACGCTGCAGAACGAATATCTACTGTACCTATTACTTCAACGGGGACAATTTGAATTAAATCACTAGGGTTTAAGTTAATTAGAATGACCCCACTTGATACATCGACTTCACCAGTTCCGATAATATTAGAACGGACTGCGGATCCGGATCCTGCAATAATATTAGTCGATGAATTTAATGTCAAGAAAAAGCGAGCTGCTTCCGGGGCTAATGGGACGTTATCAAGGCTAATCGTTAATGTATAGCTAATTTGATAAATACCAGCTACCTGAATTTTAATACCAGTTCCAGTACTAATTGTATCATTAATTACAGGGACAGTAATGTTAGGATTTGGGCCTGTACTAGGTAATAGTAGTGGTGTAAATAATGTTGCGAATTGAGGTGAAGTAGCATTGAAGGCAAAACCTAGGGCAGGTAGTGAACTAGGTGCTTGTGCTTCACAATTAAAATTAGCGAATTTACGAATGGATGAGCGCATATTTTCACTCCTTTCTTGTATTTAGATTTCGTGAGTATTAACTTCACATTTTGGACAAGCATAATACAATATATGAAAATTTATAGTAGATAGTGCACAAGC
>WPCI01293588.1_pt1 | contig 11052 bp, 13 predicted proteins | sample 5399871 | NCBI WGS metagenome assembly WPCI01 (sample SAMN12869469, study PRJNA574797) | sludge metagenome | isolation source: wastewater treatment of pH7 | place: China:Beijing | collected 2019-05-20
GTACGATACAACAAAACTTCAGGCTTCTGTAATACCAGCCGTTCCAGTGGTATTAGCTTTAGTAGCCAGAGTAGGTATACAAGCTGCTATTAAAAAGTGGGGAAAAACTGCTTTAAGACAAGTTTCTAAGCAACTAACAAAATCTAATAGCCCAGTGTGGAAAGGTCTATCATCACATAAAGGAAAAACAAAAACTAGTGGTAAAGGTTCAAAAAAGAAATACTATGAATGGGATCATACTCATAATGACATTGAGGTTTATAATAGTAAAGGTAAGCATCTAGGAAGTATGGACCCCCTTACTGGTGAGATGATTAAAGGTCCCGTTAAAGGTAGATCTATAAAAATATAATAGTTTGAACAGAGGTGTACTATTTCTTGAAAAAAATTAGAGGTTGGAAAAGAAGAGTAAGAAAGCTGAATCAATGGAAAGTAGAGAATAGTCAATTTGATAATAAATTTTTAGAGGTAAACCATTTTGATTATGTAAAGACTTTTAATTATCTAGACAAACGAGATTTACCAATTTGGTATAAGAGGAAAGTTATTTGTGCATTAATTGAAGTTTTTCAAAGTTGGAAGTTGGCCGCCGAATCTAAGTTTAGTCACTTTTATTTAAGATTACACATAAATGAAAATGATTTATTAGATTCCCAGTTAATTCTAGCTTTAGAGGAACAAATAGTAGAATATAAAAATAAATTCGTCGAATATCAAACTCAATTAGAAAAGCCGTTATTTTTAAATGACATCGCTCTCAATTGGCGAGCATATCATTTAGTTTCTATTTGGCTAGAAGATGAAATAAATACTCTATCTGCCACAGAAAAAGAATTATTATTAAATAATTTACTAGATGTCCGAAAAGTTACCTCCTACGATGATGAAACGTCTAATGAATATTTAATTAAGGACAGTGTTATTTGGGTATTTGATTACGAGAATATTAAAGAGGATAAGTATAAAAAATAAATAACCTCTAGAACATGAGTTTAGTACTGTACTAAACTCATGTTTTTGATTCTAATTAAATTAATATTACACGTTTGAAACATTGCATTGCCAATTAAAAAAGAATAGATGATAACTGAGACTGGATATTCTTATGATTAATAGTTACATATAACTATATGTACATTCCAAGCATATAAATTGACAGAGTGGGGGGCGTAAGTTCGATCCTCTCCGGGGTCATACAGTTAGTTATATCAAGGGCTTGAATACGTTTCTTAACAATTAAAAATGTTATGGTCATTACTCAACTTGTCTTTAGTCACCTCGATGAATTGACCTCAGACGGGTATTCAAATGGTACTTTTACTAAAAAGGCTGTCTTAAGAGTGGGTATGCTGTTCGATGATAATGAAATAGCAAATAAAGTTATGACGCAAAATATTGAATTATGCCTGATTAGGAAAGTATTTAATTAGCTGGAGGGTTTAATATTACCCACTGGCTATTATATTGGCTAAAATTCTACGTCCTTGTTGTGCATATTTGTACAGTCTGAAAATATTTGTTTTGCACAATGCTAGATGTATCAAGGATAGAACACTTATTCTTAGTTAGGGTATGAAAAAAGAGACCACCAGCATTAGCTGTTAGTCTTTCTTTTTGCACGTATTAGCGTGCTTTTACTAATACCTGTCATTTCCTCTACTTGCTTATATGAATGTGTTCCCAGTTGCATCAAAGCGTGTTCTATTTGTTTTTTGCTGTATTTATTAGGACGTCCTTCCCTAAAATCCTCACGTTGTTTAGCTATTGCTTTGCCCTCTTGAGTACGTTCTACAATCATATCACGTTCAAATTCAGCAAAAGAAAAGAAGATGTTTCGTATTAGTTTGCTTGCTGGTGTATTATCCATTATTCCAATGTTGAGTATATGTACTTTGATACCCTTATCTATCAATTCTTTAACAGTTTCAGACCCTTGTGTCATACTTCTTGCAAAACGGTCAAGTTTAGTCACGATTAAAGTATCGTTAGCCAACCGAAGTATTATAGTTCTAATACTAACTAAAATGCCAAACACCTCCTTATGTAAAGCGTTATATTTAGTTTGTTATTTTAACAAACGATTCTTCATCCTTTAACAATAATTGAATCGTATAATCATCATTTTGAATTTTTTCTTTTGTTTCTGGCAAAGCTAAATATTCTTGTATCGCTAATTCAATTCCTTCAATTGTTTCTTCAGAAGGTGGTTTATCTAAATCCGTTTTAATTGAAACATAGGAATGCCCTTTCCTCACTTTATAAGATAATCCTGTTAGTTGATAAGTCGATTTCCCTGCCATTGCAGCATATATTTCAGATGCAATATATGCCCAGCGATTATCTTGCATACGATGTTCAAAGTTAAACGTATTCACTTCAATATCTTTTACATCTAAATTTTGTGACTCTATTTCTTTTTCGATATCCGCAATAATTTCAGTTGACTCCTGAATATGGTCAGGCATATCAATTGTAACAATGTTAGAAAACCATGTTTCATTAAGACCTGCTAATTCATAATCTGCTTCTTCATCATATCCATATGATGTGAATACTTCCTTCACAATCTTACGTACCTTGTCATAAAGACTGTTTGTTTCATCGCCTTGTTCATCTCGAGGTACTTCAGTTGCTTCTGAAACCTTTAATTCATATTTGTCATAGCCATTTTCATATAGATAATTCGTTATCTTTGGTTCAAGGTCATTTGTTGCTTGTTTTAATGTAGAACCTTTCAAAAATAGTGAAATTTCAATTGTATATGGAGATGGTGTTATCCCCACAGAATTAACAGTGTAACCTTCCTTTTCAATTAATTCAAAGAGTCGAGATGTTAAATCGGGATTATACTGACCATCTGAAAAATTAGGAGTGATAGAAATTGGTAAAACTTTCGCCACAATACTTGCCATTGTCGTTGAGTAGAACGGCGATGTGATGATAAATAGCACACATGCTACAGCAATCCAACCGAAATATTTTAAATGACGTTTTTTATTTTTATGTGTACTCTGCAAAATTTTACTTCTAAGTTGGTCTTTGGATTTGTCCGTTATCTTTAGTTGTTCTTCTAATTCCCTAAATTGTTCATCATAGTATTTCATTGGTAATCCCCCCTCTAATCAATTCATTTTTCAGTTCAACTAACGCTCTTTTTAAAGTCATTTTCACTTTACTTTCTGACCAGTTTAAAACGAAGACTGTTTCTTTTGTTGAAAACTCTTTTAACTTCCGCAAAATGATGACATGCCTATAAGAAGGTTTTAATTGTTGAATAGTTCTATATAATTGTTCATTTTGAAAATTCATTGCTACGATTTGTTCAGGTATTGGCTTGTAGTCTTTCTCTTCCATTGTTAAACCCAAATAATGTTGTAAAGGGTGCTTTTTTCTAAAATAGTCCTTTGTCACATTATGTGCAATTGAAAATAACCATGTTTTCACAGATGATTTCTGTTCAAATTGCTGTTGATGTCTATATGCTTTTATAAAAGTTTCCTGTGTTAAATCCTCCGCTTGTTGATAGTCTCGCACCATTAAAAGAGTGTAAGTTAGAATCGAATCACCATATTTATTAAACCATTCAGTTAGTTCCTTTTGTTCCAAAACTGTTCCCCCTTTTCTATAAACTTAGACGCACATTAAAATGAATCGGTCACGCTTTAAACAATTGAATTCAAAGAAATAAAATCAATTATCATTCCGCCATCTTTAAGTAATTTTACAAAATAAAAAAGCGTTAATCCCAAGTTGGGACAACGCTACTAATTTGACCTCCAATATAACATTTAACCAATTTCTCAAATAATAACACATTACAAGCTGTAAATGGACTAACCTTCCGTTATCCTCTTCAACTATCTGCCCCTTTAAGTACATTCTTACACAAACAATATGGCTTATTAAATAACAAACTATAAAAGACATAGTGTCTTATTAAAATCACAGTTTTATTTATCATTGTGCATCCATGTCTTAAATTCTGACCTATATTCAAACGTCCACTCTAATACATAAAAAATCACTGAGGATAGTCTCTCAGTGATTTTTTCTTCTAGACGTTTAACAACATCATCTAATTCTGATTCGATGACTTTGAAAGCATATCGTATAGCGTATTTATAATTGAATCCACTACCGCCATTTGTGTAAATAGTGAATTTACCTTTTGCGTTACGAATATCAAATGCGTGTATTAACTGTACCTTTAATAACATCATTGCAACATGAATGGATTTATCTGTATATCCTTTCTCGTAAAGGCATTGGTTCTGGTGTAAAAATATAACACTTGTGCAATGAATCTGTAAATCTTAGACATACTGATACTATTACTCTACAAAAGGGGTGTGTGATCAGTATGAAAAAGGGAACTTTGTTTAAATGGAAGCACTATCAGCCAGATATTATTCTATTAACTGTACGTTGGTACGTACAATCTTAGTTTTCGTGATTTGATAGAAATGATGGAGGAAAGAGGACCATCCTTGGCTCATACAACGATTATGCGGTGGGTCCCTCAATATGGGACGGAGTTAGATAAGCGAATTCGACGTCATCTCAAACAAACGAATGACTCCTGGAGAGTAGATGAAACGTACATAAAAGTAAAAGGACAATGGATGTACCTATATCGTGCCGTTGATTCTGAAGGGAACACGATTGATTTTCATCTCAGTAAATCTAGAAACCATAAGGCTGCAAAGCGATTCTTCAAGAAGGCTTTGCGGTCTTTTCATATTTCAAAACCTCGTGCAATCACAGTTGATAAAAATCCCGCCTATCCCATTGCTATCAGCGGGTTGAAGAAAGAGAAAAAAATGCCGTTAGGCATCCAAATCAGGCAGATAAAATATCTAAATAACATCATAGAGCAAGACCATTGTTTCATTAAAAAACGTATATGCTCTATGTTAGGACTTAAATCTTTTCGCACAGCTACATTTATTCTTGCAGGAGTAGAAGCCATTCATATGATAAAAAAAGAACAGATTGATTTACGGGATCAGTCTGTTCAAAATCAAAAACAATTCATTCATCAATTATTTGGATTAACAGCGTAAAGAACGATTCCGGTAGGAATCCTCATTGTTTTTTGGAATGTATCCTTTATTTGCACCAGAACCAACAGCCACTTCTATATTGAGTGGTTTTGAAGCCATGCATATGCTGAAAAAAGGACCACTTCACCCACAGGTGAAGTCTGACCAAAATGAAGTTAGATTCATACATAAATTGTTTGGAATTGCATTGTAAACTGTCATTTAACAGTCCATATAGGTTCTATGTTTCTATCAAATGGTTTTGCATCAGAACCTCTTTGAATGTCATTACAAATAACAAAGATAACATTAATATAATTACCGAAAAAAGACACCCTAAGGTGTCTTCCTCCGACTTGAACCATCTTAATTTTAATAATATGTATTGGACTCCCATCCAAATATTATTTTACCATGTTAAGTAATGTTGTGCATTGAGAAAAAATAAAAGCACTCTTTCGAGTGCTCATTTTATGCAGATACAGTAGCTTTATTTTTACGGAAGATGCCCATTAATCCGCCAATTAATAATAATACTCCTGGTAATAAGTAAAAGATAGAAATACAAATAAATCCACCAATAGCAGCGATAGTCATCATGATTCCGCCAACTTTCGCTTTACTTCTTACCATAACAGAACCAACGATTCCTAAGATTGATAGGCCTACAGCACCCCAACCTAATCCGATAATCGTATTTGCGCCTTCAGCTTCAAAAGCAGCTCCCATACCGCCGATCATTAAAGCGATAAATGCACAAATAACACCGAAAATACCACCAATAAGTCCTAATACAAATTCAGCTGTTCTTTTCATTTAATTTCTCCTTATTTAGCAGGTGTGAATTCAAATTTCACAGATTTATCATCTAACGTAAAATTAGGTTTATATGTACCTGTATATTTATCTGAGTCAGCTACATCAAAGTACATTTTTCCTGTAATTTGATTACCTGGGCCAATATTCTCGTTCATAAAAGCATTATCTGCGCCGAAATATTCTTTGAATTGGTTGCCATTAGCATCAGCAATCTTCAATTCTTCTGTTCCGATATAAGCATCTTTCTTACCGTTGTTTTTCGCAGCGAAATCAATTTCTAGTACTTTCCCTTTTTCAGCTTTTGAATACTCATTAGGTTCAACGAATTGAGCTGAATTGAAAGTGATTTGTAATCCATTAACTTCTACTGTTTCTCCAGTTTTATAAACTTTGTTTTCAGTAGATGCTTTTTTGTCCTTTTTTTCCTCTTGTTTAGAAGATTCGTTTTTACTTACTTCCTTAACTTCAGTTTCGCCACAAGCAGCTAAACTAAAAGCAAGCGCTCCAGTTAAAGCAATTGTACCCATTTTTTTATACATTTTGTTTCCTCCAGTTATGTAAAATGTAAGATTTCCAAGATTATCATAACAGTTGCCCTGACTATTTTATGTCGTATTATGTCGAAAAAAAAAAAAAAAAAAAAAAAAGAGAGCGTTCGCTCTTGATGGAAAGTTTGGTAAAATAATGTAAAATTTCACCTCTGGTAAATGGAACTGATTTCTTTTATGATGAAATCAAATCATAGTATATCTTTGTTGTTTTGTAGCATTTTAACGTACAATGAAACTTGCTTAGCAAAACGACCTTGTTGACGTCCATCTAGCTCCTTATAAGCTTTTTGGATGTCAGTAAACTTATTATTAATTTTAATAATGAAAAGAAGAGAGCAAAAGCTCTCTTTTTATTTTATCTATAAATTCCAAGTCCAAATATCATCATTGTGATCAGTTACAATAAAGATGTTTAATTCTACCCTTATAATCACACAAAACACCTTCCAGTTAACCTAGACGGTGTTTTTAATAGTTGTTTAATATCTCTGTATTGTGAATTACATTGCTTAAATTAAATAACAAAAAAGTCGTTTAAAATCAGAGTCTTCTTCAACAATCAAGCGCCCGATTATTGAAGTTCGGTTTTAGACTAATCCACTTCACATATTTACTTTATGAAGCTTCAAGATGAAGACCGCTGCCACGATAAGAAGGGACACCGTCTGAAAAGTAACTGCGAACGCGCTTTGCCCACTTGCGTACAAAGCTGCGGGAGCGACGCCTTCGGGGAGAGAAAAATACCCCATAGAGTGGCTATGACTAGTGGCGTGGCAACCGCAAGTATAATTTTGACCGCTGCCCCTGTCTTGATATGATAACCCCAGTAACTGAACGCAGCCATTGCACCAAGCTCCAGTAGAAAGAATCCGGTGAGGACGCTAACACCTATCCATTTTATTTCCATCCGACTCTTCCTCCCAATAAAAAGAATTAAGAAACTAATGTTAATTTTTTTATATACAATATGTTTCGGTCATATTCTAAAATCCTGCCATTTAACTTAATGACAATCATTTCAAAATTCTGTGATTTTAGCAATCGCTTTATTCTAGAAAATGGCCCGATTGTTAAATAAAGGAATGCACTACAAACTAGATCTTTTTATCAAACTTTTTTTACAAATTATCAATCTTTATTATAAATGATTAAACTTTATATTAAATCAACACTTAGCATGATTTTTTTCCGGTTTTTGATTTTCACCTCTTTTATTAGATTGCATGATTTCTAAACATTTCTCTAAAACGGCCTCATTATCAATAATAATATGCAATTTTTTTCTAGCTCTTGTTACCATCTGATAGAGCATTTTTATATTACTATAACGGTAATCGTTTTTGCTTGTTAGTAGATTTTTATCGTAAGTAAAGTTAGAATCTATTACAACAATTACATTATCAAATTCCTGTCTTATTAGAATGTAAAACGTTTACTAATATATGACTAGTTTATTTCCATGTTTGGAGTACCCTGTTTCAATAGACAGTATCCAATCATTGATATCTTTCCAATCATAACCCTTATCTTTTAATTCTATAAACAATTCCCATTCCCGCTCTTTTTTCAGAAACTTATAGAAAACGAAAAAAAGGACACACCAATGGCATATGTATGCGTAGGTGTGTCCTTTTGCAAGATAGATTTAGAAGTATTTTGATACTTTTATCATATTATAAATCTTATTAATTTTATATAAGAATTAATAATTTTAAAATATTCGGTAGTTTTCTTATAAAACGGTTGTAGTTAAGGTTGGTTTAATACTTACATTCATATATACAATTTGTTAATCCAATTGATGACCTGCTACTAAAATAATACCTCTTTACCCATTATTTCTTTCACTATACTAAAAAAATTAACATGTTGAGGATTAACAGAAAAATTATTATGCATAGCGCATACTGATAACTTATACTGATCATCAATATCATATTGTTTAACAAAATATGGGGTTTTTTTATTATTTTTTATTATTTCAATTTGTTTAAAATCATGTTTTTTAACTAAAAAGGAATTAAGAGGAATTGTTAATCCTTCTCCTAAAACTTTTACATAACTTTCCTTTATAGTCCAAAGATCATAAAAATAATCTAGTTTCCTTAGTGGATCTATAGAAAGCAAATCATTATATTCTGCCTCTGCAAAAAAGCTTTTTGCTATTTCAAATTCAATTGGCTTTATCAATTCAACATCTATACCAATTGAAAATTTATCTACAGCACAAACAACCCAATCGCCCGAATGAGAAACATTAAATTCGAAATTAGAAACATTATGTAAATACGGCTTTCCATAAAGATTATTTTTGAATTCAATTTCTTCATTTGAAATACTATATTTTCTTATAATCAAACTTCTAACAAGAAGGTCCGCAATAAGGCCCCTATAACTATCTTCTTTCCTGTGGAAGTTCTCAATCTTTTTTCGCTTTTCATTAGAAACATAACCTAGTAATTGTTTAAATAATCTAGTTTCTATTTTATTAGGAATTCTTACAATATATACTTCTATCATTTAAATTCCACCACCTTTATAAACCTTTTAAGTTTCTTTAATAGATGTGCGAGTACCAACGTGTAAAACTACGAAAAAAATTGGAGAAGAAACAAGAGAAGTCATTCCCTTTTTGGTGTTTTTCTGATAATTCCCCTATAAAAAACATAGAAATATTAAAGTCTCATTTATAATATTTTACTTTGAAAATCGGATGAACTTAATGTTTTATTTATTACTTTAACAACTTCTTCTGTAAAATCATTAATAAAAAAGTGCCCTCCCAGATATCCATAAAAATAGCATTGTTTACTAGTATAATCAGTCCACTCTATCAATCTTTGATTATCTACTAGCTTATCATCGTAACCGTATAGAATAGAAATATTAAATGTAAAAGGACTTATTTTTCCTTTAAGCTCATAAGTTTCAACTAGTTTAAAGTCTGCTCTAATGATCGGGAGAAACATATCTAATATTTCATCATAAGATTGTAATTCTAATGGAATTCCCCCTAAGTCTACTATGTATTTCTTTAGTTCTTGATCTGGTAAAGTGTAACGCTTTTGCTGATCTATAGTATGAACAGGTAGTCGCCCTGAGAAAAATGCATGTATTGGACTTATTCCTTTGACATCATGGATTTTCTGAATCATTTCATATACTAATAAAGCTCCCACACTATGTCCAAATATCGCAAATGGAGAACCATCTAAATTAGGTTTCATCAAATCGTAAATATCTAATACCGCTTCTTCCATACTTGTATATACGGGCACTTTCAAACGTTTCCCTCTTCCAGCTAATTCAATAGGGATAATCTCAATATCCTTGTTTAAATAATCCTTCCAATTGTAGTAGGCTGACGAAGACCCACCTGCATGATGAAAACAAAAAAGCTTAATTTTTGAAACCATATGTCATTCTCCTATTATTATTTATCTTTAAATATATTAGATTTATCAACATTAATTCATTTAAAAATTTTATACCTGAAATAGGAATATGCATAACTTAAAATTGCTTATAAGTCTGTGTTATGAGGATTTTTTATGTTAAAATACTTTAATTTACCATATCGCTCCCTCCTCCGTTTCAATAATAGAATTAGTACTTCATTTCTTTACCTAGCATCCTATAATATGAAGAAAAGTTTTCAATTTTGCCAACAACTGCTGGATTTATGAGCCTGCATATTTTTATTAATTACGATAAGCCTGCTTTTTAATTTTGTCGATTTTTTGATTAATTTCGTAAATTTTTGCTAAAATCTCCTCTTGCTCTTCTTCATTTACAGGACTATCTGACAAGTAATTCTGCCTCTTGATTTCCAAATAGAAAAGTTCATTTTGCATTTCTACTGTTAATTTTGATTCTTTATTTTGTTTCTCCCGCTCATAATCAGAATAAGAGCCTTCAAATACTCTTTTGCTTGTGCTTCCTAAATCTAGTATTCTATCTGCAATTTTTCTCAAAAAATATTTGTCATGTGAAACAGCAATTATCGTACCTGGAAATTCTTGAAGCGCCTCTTCAATCGTCTCTCTCGTCTCAATATCTAAATAATTATTCGGTTCATCGAGAATGAGTAAGTCGGCGCCGGAGAAATATAATTTTACAAAGGCGACCCTACATTTTTCACCCATGCTTAAATGAGATATTCTTTTGAGCACATTATCTCTTTTAAACAGAAAACAGCCGAGAATTGTCCTTGCCTCTGTCTGAGTTAAATTAGGAATTTTCATAATATGATCCAATATTGTATCGCTTCCGTCCAGATCACTAAGCTCTTGTGAAAAATAACCAACCTTACATCTAGGATGAAGCTGTACCATTCCTTCTTCCGGCTGCTTCCGTCCTAAAATAAGCTGAAGTAGAGTAGTTTTCCCGGAACCATTTGGCCCAATTACAGCTAATCTCTCGGAGCGTTTCACATCTAAGTTAAAATCCTTAAAAATAGGAATACCATCATATCCAAATGTCATTTGACGTATTTGCAAAAGACGTGAGGCTCCAAAATCTGTTTCATGAAAATCAAGCTTCACTCGATCTGCTTCTTTGTACTTTTCTATTTTATTTTTCTCAAGGCGATCTAATGCTTTTTCAAGCGCCTTAAATCGTGAGGCGCTTTTCGTTGCCCT